>TARA_R100001369_G_scaffold20091_3_pt1 | contig 105488 bp, 94 predicted proteins | sample TARA_R100001369 | Tara Oceans TARA_R100001369 (sample SAMEA2621528) | marine metagenome | biome: marine biome (ENVO:00000447); feature: surface water layer (ENVO:00002042); material: "saline water (ENVO:00002010), including plankton (ENVO:xxxxxxxx)" | depth 5 m
AGCCATACATTGAGGATACTAAGACCTATGAAAAGTTGTAGTGCTATAGAAAAATATTCCATATTTATGTATTTTATTTTTATAGGATATAAAAATATATTCTAATCTACTAAGATTATTTTAATTAGAAAGATTTGTTCGCATCTTAATTGTCTGACCTGAAATTTTTTGAAAGTTTGCAGTTCTGGGATTTCATTAAATTTGTAATCTTATTTTAAAATTTCATAATTATATTATTTCATAATAATACCATCTTCACTAAATTCATAATCTATATTCTTGACCTTTTGCTTTAATTCAATATCATAAAAAACTCCTTTTTCGAATTAGCGGCCCAGTCTGATTCTGCGATCTCAGGATTCGAATATTTTTAGCTAGTTTGATAAGTAACTTGTATACTATTGGTGTTCAATTTTTATGAAGATCTTGAGCTGTTTATAACCCAAATTGTATAAAAAGACAATCAAATAAAATTTGCCAAACTTTGCTCCTTTGAACTATTTACAAAACAATGTTTACAAGGAATTTTACAAAATATAAAAGCCACTTTTTCAAGTGGCCTGTATATTTGAATAATTTATTTTTAAGAACATCCTTAACGAGAACGAGGAAATAAAATATCTAATATATCTCTTTCAACAGATCCAGGACGGCGACGCTCCGCTTCTCTCCAGTTATAATCGGCATCATAAGCGCGGTCACCATGTAAAATAAAAGCTCCCGGTTCCAATCTCCTTCTATCTATATTATTGCAACTTGTTGCAGGTGGTTGATGCCCGGGTGGACGATTTGGGTACCAAATTTTGCAACTTCCCGGGGGTGGGTAATGGCCTTTTGGAACTCCTTTTAATTTACGCGGGGAATATGTTCCGTTACTAGGAAAAATCACTCGACCTAAAGTTACTTCATTACTTTTAGTATCTTTTTGATCTGACTTACGGTAATCATTAGTATTGTGCTTCCCTTTTTTATGAGCTTTATTTTTATATTCCTTCTTATACTCCTTTTTATTATTATTCTGGGCCAGAATATTTGAAGTATTTAGAAAGAGAAAGCTACACATAACTAACATTGTTAATATACTTTTAGATTTCATAGAATAGAATTTTAGAGTTAAATAGAGTTTAAATTCAAAATCTGTACCAAAATTTTTAAAACTATTTAATCAAAATCTAAAATTTGTGTAGTTAAATCAAAAATAAAAAGGAAATATTAGGATTTAATCAATGAAAAAGCCTTTTTCTCTCAAGTTTAATTAAATAAAGAAAGAAAAACATAAAATACTTACGAGTAAACTTATCTACCAGCTAATAGGTCTGTAATCTTTAAGAAATTTTCCACACCAGTGCTTTCCAGTGTTTATCCCATCGAATAAAGGATCCATAACCCTAGCAGCACCATCTACAATATCCAAGGGTGGTTGAAAATCGTCTCTTTCCTGTTTCAATTTTGCCAAAGCTGCAGGATCTTCATCTGTAACCCAACCTGTATCCACCGCATTCATAAAGATTCCATCCTTTGCCAAGGTGCCGGAAGAAGTATGCGTGAGCATGTTTAAAGCGGCTTTTGCCATATTGGTATGCGGATGTCTATCTTCCTTAAAACCAGGATAGAATTTCCCTTCCATAGCAGAAACGTTAATAATGTGTTTCTTCCCTGTATTGTCCTTTTTCATTATTTCTGAAAGTCGGTTACATAATACAAAAGGAGCAACGGCATTTACAAGCTGAACTTCCAACATTTCTGTAGTTTCAATCTCACCTAATTTTAAGCGCCAAGAGTTGGTCTTTCTAAGATCAACCTGTTGAAGGTCGGCATCCAGTTCGCCTTCCGGAAATACTTCCTTAGCAACCAAAGTATTATCGAAACTATATGGTATCTGAGACAATTTTGCAGATGCTCGCAATCCAATTCCAGGTTCCGGACCATGCCAAGTTACCGGCATATTTTGGTTAGGCGATGTTTCTGTGGTTAATAATTTTAATTCCTGTAAACAATTACTGTGATCCCATAATAGATCTTGAGCGTACTTTGGCAAGGATGCGATTGGTCGTTCCTCATTAGGTATTAAATGCTGATAGAATCCTGCCGGTCTTCTTACTGTTTGCGCAGCATTATTAATTAGAATATCCAGTCGCTCATATTTTTGTTCAATAAAGTTACAGAAGATCTCAACGCTTGGAATATGTCTTAAATCAAGTCCGTGGATCTTTAAGCGATGACCCCATTCTGTAAAATCTTCTTCTTTTGAGAATCTTAGCGCCGAGTCTACAGGAAAACGAGTAGTTGCTATCACCGTTGCTCCGCCCCGTAAAAGCATCAAACTTATATGATATCCTATTTTTAAGCGTGAGCCTGTAATAACCGCTACTTGCCCTTTTACATCGGCATTCTGAAAACGCTTAGCGTAATTAAAATCGCCGCAAGTGGTACAAATCGAATCGTAAAAATGATGCATTTTGGTGAATTCGGTCTTGCAGACATAGCATTTTCTTGGATTCTCCAACTCTAGTTTCACTTTATTGGCTAAGTGAGCTATGGAAAGCAATTTAGGAGCTATAAATACTGAAGCCTCTCTAGCATTTCGAATACCAGTTTCCTTACGTGCAGTTTTATCTTTGGTATCTTGTTTGCGTTTTGCAGCTTTTTTTCCATCTTTTATTCTTCTAGAAAATTCATCGCGATTGGGCCTAGAAAACATTCCAGCAACTTTTAAAAGTTCGGTTCTTTGTTCCTTGGGAATCTCAAAGATCTGATTGGTATCTTCTACCAGTTGAGATAAAACCGCAATGCAGTTTTCAATTTCTGCGGAAGTGATGGCTCTTTCTATTTCTGCTTTATTCTTCTCCATAACCAATGTTTAAGCTGAACTCGGTTTAAATTTCGGATCAATAAAACTGAAATTCAGGCTATGTTTCAAGGAGCGCAAATGTAGTTTTTAATTCCTAATACTACTTTAAACTAATTTCAGAAATAAACTCAAAGGCATATAAAGTGAACATGAAATAATAATTTAGCAAATTTTTACATGCTAACTTTGGATAATCCCCGTAAAAAAACACCCTTTGAGGTTTTGTTTTCAAAGGGTGTTTTTTAAAATATCTAAAAACAGCTATTTTTTGAAAATTCCTGAAATCTGATTATAATCCAAGAAATACTGAGGCTTCAATGAGAATACATTATTTATTAGCTGCTTAAACAAGGTATCTATACTATTTGTGTATGAATCTCGTGCTTCTGTATCAAAATTAAATAACTGGTTTTTATATAGCGCAATTAAAAAATCCCCAGTTGCTAATTTTGGGAATGCTTATGGAAATATTTAGGGAGATATAATCTCAAATTAATTCTTCAGAAATTATATCATAACTGGTCTGCCATATTTCTATTTAAAATGACTTAGCTTAATGTGTTCTCTATTTTATTTAAAACTTTATGGAGTATTTTTACAATTGATTAATCAGGATATCCTAAAAGTTATGATGCGAAGTTTATTACGTGGGCAGATTGAAGCAATTGTGAAATTAACAGATGAAGAATTTCAATTTGTGCTTACTCATTTTGAAACTTCGATCTATAAAAAGCATCAATATGTAGTGCAGGCAAATCATCTAGCTCCAAACGATCATTTTGTAGCAAAAGGTCTATTAAGGTCTTTCTCTATAGATGAAGCGGGCAAAGAACATATTCTCCAATTTGCTATGGAAGACTGGTGGATTTCAGATCCACAGGCTTATCATAACCGCATGCATGCGACGTTGAATATAGACTGTTTGGAAGATTCAGAAATCATGAGCATTTCTATCGATAATCGGGAGAAACTGTGTAGAGAACTTAACAAAATGGAATATTTTTTTCTGAAGAAAACTACGGCCGGCTATATCGCTCTTCAGCAGAGAATCTTATCGCTTATGAGTCAGAAATCAGACGAGCGATATGTACAATTTGTACAACTTTATCCAAATTTGATCGACAGAATTCCAAAAGCATTGATAGCTTCTTATTTAGGGATTTCAAGGGAAACCTTAAGCAGAATGAGCAACCAGTAGTGTGATGTTTATCACATTTAACGAGTGATAAATGTCCTTCTTTTTGACATATAATTCTTAGAACTTTGACCTTCGACATTTTAAAATATTTATTATGGATAAAAGAGCATTAGTAGTAGGCGTTAGTGGTATCACCGGTAATAACGTCGCTAAGAAATTGATAGAACAGGACTGGAAAACCTATGGACTTGCTAGAAATCCTGAAAAGGCCAATGTAAATGGTTTACATCCGATTGCTGCAGATCTTTTGGATTTTGAAAGCCTATCCAAGGCACTTGCAGAAGTCAAACCTACCCATATATACATTGCTACCTGGATGCGAAAGCAAACCGAAGCTGAGAACATTAAGGTAAATAGTAAAATGATTAAAAACCTGTTACTGGCATTATCACCAGGTAAGTCTGTGCAACATGTGGCATTGGTTACAGGACTAAAACATTATTTAGGGCCGTTTGATTCTTACGCACAAGGAGAATTGCCACAAACTCCATTTAGAGAAGAGCAGGCTCGTCTTGAGGTTGAAAATTTCTATTATGCGCAGGAAGATGAAGTGTATGCAGCAGCAGATAGAGATGGTTTCACCTGGAGCATTCATCGTCCCCACACTGTTATTGGGAAAGCTGTTGGAAATATGATGAATATGGGAACCACCCTTGCAGTTTATGCCAGTATTTGTAAAGAAACAGGGAAACCATTTAAATGGCCTGGATCTAAAGCCCAATGGGAAGGTATTTCTGATATGACCGACGCAAATATTTTGGCAGAGCATTTGATCTGGGCATCTACAAATGAAAAAGCAAAGAATGAAGCTTTTAATATAACCAATGGAGATGTTTTTAGATGGAGATGGATGTGGGAGAAAATTGCAGAATATTTTGAGGTTGATATCCAAGAATACGACGGGACCATTCATCCACTGGAAGAAGAAATGGCGAATGATGCAAATACTTGGAAAGAAATGGCCAATAAAAATGGTTTAAAGGAAGCCGAGATTAATAAACTGGCGTCTCCATGGCATACCGATCTAGATTTAGGAAGGCCTATGGAGATCATGACAGACATGTCTAAGAGCCGAAAATTAGGTTTCAAAGAATATATAGAAACCAGAGAGTCATTCTTCAATCTTTTTGATGAGCTACGTGAAGAGAAACTAATCCCTTAAAAAAAAATTTTTGGAATTAAAAAGGCGGACTCAATTAGTGTCAGCCTTTTTTTTTGGATCAATGGCTTGTTTTAAATTATTGCAGGTTTCTTCAATTATAAATTTTTTAGTTCAGAGGTCAATATTAATGAGGACCAAATCCCCCACTTTATTAAACAATTTACAGAAATAGTGATATTAGATTGTTTTAGTCATTTTTTTTAAACAATCCCGAGATCTGATTATAATCTAAGAAGTATTGCAGTTTTAAAGAAAATATATTGTTAATAGGCTGCTTAAACAAGGTATCTATACTATTTGTGTATGAATCTCGTGCTTTTGTATCAAAATTAAACAACTGGTTTCGATAAAGTGCCGTAATAAAACTTCCCGGCGCAAATTGCCAGGAATATCCAAGGTCGAAATTCCAGGTAGAAAAATTGATATCAGGATTATTCGGGATGTTAGAAGTGGTATATCCTGTGCTACTTGTAACTCGTCCATTATCTTGTAAACTGAACAATTGCTCGTCATATTTTACAATTCCCCAGTAATTTCTTAATGTAAGAGATAAGGTATGGTTTGGATTAAAGTTATAACTGGCGTTAAAGGTTTGTTCTATCTCTTCTCTTTGACGATCGCCAAAGATCACATTATTATCTACTTGGGTAACATATCCACGATCACCGATATAATAATCTCTGGAGAAAAAATAGGACATCATAAATTTATCGCTGAATCTAATTTGAGGTCCAAGTCCAAACCAATAGTTAAAGTAATCCCGTCCTTCTTCCAAATAGGTTTCAGCTCCTACATTTACACTTAGCGCCAGCTTTTTATTGTTATTAGTATTATACCATCCGTTAACATTCACACCACTTTCAGTAATAAAGTAGCTTCCCGCTTTTCTAGGTTCGAAATAATCGTATTGCTTTCCAGGTCTTAGGTTGATGTTCCCTCCTATTTCATTTAACTTTTTTGTACTTCCATTAGCACTTAAGCCTAAACCAAATCCTGTAAATGTACCTGGATCTGCTAGTCTGGTATAGTTTACATAAAAATTAGCGAAGTACCGATTCCACTTACCAGATGGCTCGAAAGTCCGGTAATTGATATCGATACCAAGATCGTTGTAATTGTTGCGGAACTGCAAACCCAGATCGTTTGGATCAAATTTAGTGTCGGCATAACTGTGATCTATGCTATATCTTAAATTTCCGTGTGCTTTACGAGCAGCTACAAAGGTGCTGAAACCCGTTACCATTCCAGATTCCAAATTGAGATTGCTCATTTTAATATCCCCCCGAACTTGATACGTATTTCGTTTATTGGTGATATCTGAAGTGATTGCAGTTACATTAGCATCTCTAAAAGAACCTTCTCTGGTAACGTTGGTATTAATGATACCAATAGAAGAATTCCCGTTGAATTGTTGGTCCACAACCACAATGTTATAATTTGTGAATGGCTCTACTACTTGCTTTCTTTGGTCTCCGGTGTCTATATTCTCTATGGTTGCCTCTGCCTTCTCGGTAAAAGAATTAAAAAATCCCAGTCCAAGTCCATCCTTTGTTCTTCCGGATACTTTAATTGCGTTAAGCACTTTAACAGATTCAGGATAATCAACAACTTCTTCATTAACAGAAGTAACAGGATCTGTAATTGGTGCACTTCCAACCCTTCGTGAAAAGAATAGATTTCCTTTAGAAAAAAGGTCTACTCCTTCAGTAAAAAATTGTCTTTGTTCAGAAAATGTTTGCTCAAAGGGTCCAAGGTTTAACGTGATATTGTCGAATCCAGCTTGTGAAAAATCTGGAATTAAAGTAGCATCCAATGTAAAATTTTCGGTGATCCCAAACTTTACATCTAGCCCTGCATTGAAGTTAGATTCGTATACCCCATCATAATTATTCTGAACTGTGGAAACAAATGGATAAAGAGAAAGTCTTGTTGGAGGTTCTATATTCCTAAGTCCTTTTAATTCGCCATGATATAAGCCTAGGTTTCCTTTAGAAACATCTACAGGATTCCAGGTGTATTGAGATTCATCTCTTCGCAAACGCCTATGAAATTGAATACCCCAAGTTTCTACATTATTATTATCGAATCTAAGACAACGATATGGAATCTTCATCTCTAAGATCCAACCATCTTCTACTATCTTCACAGCGCTGCTCCAAACGCTATTCCAGCTAAAATCTTCACCAACACTTGGGTTAGATATAGCATCGGCTTGTGTTCCTGAAGCAAAAACGAAGAATTGGGTATCATTTTGAGCATCGTTGTTAGGATTTACAACAAATCCGAAGAAATCTGCTGATCCAAAATTATCTCTACTGGATAATTGCTTGTAAATTTTAGTAGGATCGTCGTGTAAATAAGCTGCGACATACAAGGCTGTATTGTCATAGGTCATTTTAACAACTGTTCTAATTTCCTGAGTTTCCTTAACATTCATGTTAGGTCTAAATTGTATAAAGTCTCCTGCTTCTTTAGCATTAGCCCAAACTGCATCGTCCAAGATGCCATCTATTTTTGGAGCGTCTTCTGTTCTTTTAATTTGAAGTTGTTTTTTAGCTACTTGTGCGGTTGCATTAAAACAAAGGCTAACCATGATGATGGTTAATAATGGTAATTTCATTTATTGATGATTGATTGATGTATCTAAAAGACCACCTTTATCACCAAATGTTACATAATATTTTAAAAAAGTTGATTTTTATTTTTAATTCAGTAGAAATAATTCTAAATCGTTAAGAATATTAAACATTGTTTATAAACTTAGAATATTGGTTTCCAGCATCTTTTTTAAATAGAATATCTTTTCATTTTATAAAAATGATACCGCGCTGATGATTGATCGAAGTATTGAAGTATTAAGGAAATTAACTCTAAATGCTGTCAGCACCACATTTCTCTGGTTGCGGACTATAAAAAAAAAATTCAGGAATTGAACTGTTGAAGAAAAAGCGGAATTCTAGTCTGTAGTTTCAGTAATTAAAAATAAATAAAAAAAGGGTTCGCCTTTCGGCTTACCCTTTGTATTTTTAGATGTTATTTTGATACTTTTAAGTACTTATCATACCAATCCAAATATCTTTTATATCGGTCTACCTGATAGCTTAAAACTGAAATTCCGTGATTTTGATCCGGATAGATCACTAACTGTGTAGGTACGCCTAAAGTCCTTAAGGCGGCATACATTTGCTCGGTACCTTGTGTGGGTACATTAAAATCATTCTCGCTAGCCATAAATAAAGTTGGAGTCTTAATTTTATCGGCATGTGTGAATGGGTAAGATAACTTCATATATCTTTCCAGATCTTCCTTTACCCAAGGTAAACCTATTTCCTCATTCCATTGAAGCAAATATTGATCTATTCCATACATAGAAAGTTGCATGGCACTCCCAGCACCGCTGCAGGAAGCTTTAAATCTGGTATCACTTGCAATAGTATAATCGGTTAAAATTCCACCGTAACTCCATCCGCCAATTCCTAGTTTTTCCGGATCAATTAAACCTTCATTAATTAAATAATCTGTAGCTCCCAGCAAATCCTGAACTTCTAAATTTCCCCAATCCGCATAGATAGCTTTACTAAAATCTAAACCTCTTCCATTACTTCCTCTATAATTAACTGCTGCAACACCATATCCTCCAGCCGCTAATATTTGTCTTGTAAAATCAAAACCATAATCATCTTGAGCTACGGGCCCACCATGGATAAATAGAATAAATGGCAATTTTTTAGCACCAGCATCTGCTGGTTTAAAAAACAATCCGGACACCTTTGTACCATCCTTACTAGTAGACTGAAACCCGGAAACATCGGCAAGAGCCACATCTTTAAGCCAATCTTCGTTTAAATGAGTTAGCTTATTTAGATTTCCATTGCTCACAGTATATAAGTTTGATGGATGCTGAGGATCTGCCATATTTGTTAACCAACTACCATTAGGATTAGCTTCTAATTCATTGAAACTTCTCTCTCCACCTATCACTTTTTTAATCTTTCCTGAGGTTACATCCACCTCAGAAATATATGTTTGTCTATCATCACTCACCAAAAAACCAATACTTTTATCGTCTTTTCCCCATCTAAAATTGGAGACAGGTCTGTCCAATTCTTCGGTAAGTAATTTCACATTGCTTCCATCTGCATTCATAACCGCTAAAATATCCTGATCATAGTTTATATAGGTCATGTCTTGAGTAGATCTTAAAAATGCTATTTTCTTACCGTCTTTACTCCATCTAGGTTCATTTTCTGTTCCTTTCCAATTAGTAAGTTCTTTAATAGGGCTACCTTTTTTAACATCTATCATATAAATAGATTTGTTGTCATTTCTTTCAGGATCTTCAGTTCTATTGCTCACAAAAGTGATCTTAGAACCATCTGGTGACCAAGAAGGTGCGCTTTCATAATAATTTCCATCTGTAAGCTGTTCTATCTTTCCTGTTGTAACATCTAAAAGGTATAAATGTGTTGGTCGGTTAAATACATATCCATCTATATCCTGTTTAAAATGAAATTTATCTACAACTATTACCGGCTTGATTTTAGATTTTTTATCTTTCTTTTCTGCTTCTTGCATCACCAACACCATTTTTAATCCATCTGGTGACCAAACAAAATCTTTTAGATCTTCTTTCATTTTAGTGAATTGTTTGCCTTCTCCTCCTCTTCTATCTATCAACCAAATTTGATTGTTTTTAACGCTATCAACTTCTTTGGAAGACATATAAGCGATATACTTACCATCTGGACTATATTTTGCGTTAGATTCTCCTTCATCAGAAAAGGTGAGTTGTACTTTATCCTTTCCGTCCCAACTAGACAAATAAAGATCGGAGATCTTTTTATTCTTAGTTGAATCTGGTTTTGCAACAGCATATAGCACCCACTTGCCATCAGGTGAAACTTGCATATCCGATAAAGTTTGATAATGGTAAACGTCTGAAGGAACTAATTTTCTTTTTGGTGTTTGCGAGAAAACTATTCCGCAACAAAAAAGTAAGGCATAACTAAGTAATGATTTTTTCATAAAATATGAGTAATTTGAAATTCGAGATTAATTTAGTCAAAATTCTGGAAGAATGCCTGATATGATTCTTCTAACAATTTATACTTGTGGAATTAAATAAAAAACCGAACAGAATATATTGTCGGATTGAAAAACTTAATACTAAATTCCTTATTCATTTATAAACTTAAAGATCGACGAGAAATCCATATCTGCCATGCCTTTTTGTTTGGCCTGTGCATAAATTTCTTTTGCTGCATTGGTTAGCGGAACTGCTTTATTCAGTTCAAAGGCAGTATCTGTAAAAAGGTGAAGATCTTTTTGAAGGTGTTTTAGCGGGAAATTTGGTTCGTAATTTTCATCTTCTATTCTAGCTCTAAAAACTTCCAGAATTGGAGCAGTTACGGGAGTTTTAAGTAAGAAATCCATAGCCATTTTTTTCTCCAATCCCATTGCCATTCCTAAGGATAAACTTTCAGAAAATGCCAGCATACTCTGCCCTAATAGTTGATTGATCATGATTTTCATTGCGGAACCTTTTCCGTGATCTCCTATATGAACAGCATTTTGCCCCATTAAATCGAATAAAGGTTGAACTTCCTCCATAACTATTTTATCACCACCTACCAAAAACAGCAGTTCCCCTTTTTCTGCCGGAACTTTAGATCCGGATACAGGAGCATCCAAAAATCGAATACTTTTAGCTATTGCTTTCTCACTCATCTTTTTACTGAAACTAGGATTTACCGTACTGGAATCTACCCAAATGCTTCCTTTTTTCATTTCATTTAAAAATCCATCGGTGCCTAGAGCCAAGCTTTCCACCGCTATTGGATCTTCCAACATAGTAAATAAAACGTCTATTTCTCTTGCTAAAGTTGCTGGAGAATCTTTCCAAACTGCACCTTGCTTCAGCAATTCTTCTGCTTTTTCTTTAGTGCGGTTATAAACGAACAATTTATGTCCAGATTTTAATAAATTGGAAGCCATTGCACTTCCCATAATTCCCAATCCTATAAATCCAATTTTCATACTATATATTAAATTAATTATTCTCTTCATGTTCCTTAAGATCTTTTCTCAAGTCTAATTTTCTGAATGATGGCAAAGCAAAACCTGTGGTAAGAACGGTTAATAACGTCATTGTTCCACCAAAAACCACTGCAGTAACAGTTCCCATCAATTTTGCGGTTAATCCACTTTCAAAAGCACCGAGCTCATTAGAAGAACCAACAAACATGGAATTTACAGATGCTACTCTACCCCTCATGTGATCTGGAGTTTTAAGCTGTAAGATGGTTTGGCGTATTATCATCGAAATACCATCGGTAACCCCGCTTAAAAAAAGCGCCATGACAGAAAGCCAAAACCAAGTGGACAATCCAAAAACGATCATGCATAGTCCAAAACCAAAAATGGAGGCTAATAATTTCATTCCTGCATTTTTATTTAATGGGAAATAAGCAGAAGTAAACATGGTAAGCAGTGCTCCAACCGCAGGAGCTGCTCTTAAGATTCCAAATCCCTCCGGGCCAACTTTTAGGATATCTTGGGCATAAATTGGCAACAGTGCTACTGCTCCACCAAATAAAACGGCTATCATATCTAAGGTAATTGCTCCAAAAATGACCTTGGTGTTAAATACAAATTTAACTCCTTCTTTTAAGCTTTTAAAAACCGGTTCCCCAATATTGGGATTAAGAATTGGTTTTTTAGGTATTTGAGAGAGAAAAATTAAAGCCATTAAAGAAAATCCAAAAATAAGGCACATAGACCAATGAACTCCCATCCAATTTATTGAAAAACCTGCAACTGCAGGGCCTAATACTGCACCCATTTGCCATACCGAACTGCTCCAGGTGGCAGCATTGGGATAGATTTTCTTCGGAATAATTAAAGAAAATAATGAGAAAATAGTGGGTCCTAAAAATGAACGAACTATACCTCCTAAGAACACTAAAAAATAAATGGAATATAAAATAATATGTGTGGAGAAACCATCCACAATCCTTGGCCAAGTAAGTAGAAATAAACCTAAACTTATTACAGAGAAACCTAAGATACATTTCACCAGCAGGCCTTTTTTTTCTTTCTGGTCTACTATATGCCCGGCAAATAAAGCCAGAGACACAGCTGGAATAACTTCCATTAAACCTATAATTCCAAGAGATAACGGATTTTTGGTAATGCTATAAACTTCCCACTCTATTACCACGAACTGCATAGTCCATGCAAAAACCATCGCAAATCTAACCAGCAAAAAAATATTGAACTCTTTGTACTTTAGAGCCGCATAAGGATCATTACTTCTCATTCTTGATTTTCTATTTTATTTTAGAATTAAAAAACCGCCTTCAGAATTTATCTAAAGTCGGTAGTTTTAAATCTGCATTTATCAACTTATTTTTTAGAGATCCAACTATTATTAGAGGTATCGGCATCCATAAAAATACCGCCTTCTATATTTAATTTAGTCACATCTTTTACGTCTTTTAATTGAATTGTAGTAGAAGTTAAATCTTTAAGCCAAACTTCAGGACTTACATGAGATTTTCCAGTAGTTCCATATTTAAGCGTATAAGCGATTTCTACCGGAGCCGGCATTCCTCCAATATTTTTCAATTTGATTACCGTATTGCCAATTTCTATTTTTACTTCCTCAATTGCTAGATCTATATAGTGGTAGCTAAAATACCATGCATTCCAAAATTAGTTTAGGTCTTTTCCAAAAACATCATTTATAGCATAAAAAAAATCCAACGGATTGGGATGTTTCCCATGCCATCTTTCCATATATACCAATTTAGATTTACCAATTCAAAGTTAAGTTATTAAATTACTTTATTGGTCTAAATCATATCGCTTAATACCTTACTCGTTGTTATTTTTCGTCCGAACTTTAATTATTAAAATGGACCTAAGAAAATTCAATTATTTTTAAGAATTATAAGTATGGTTTCAGAAAAATTATTTTGAATAATTTTTCTGAAACCAATAAATGTTTAAACCATATTTTATGGATTACTCCCATAAATGTTTCTTAACTGTAGATTGTGATACGTATTAAAGAATAGCTATTTTAAGTTGTCTTTCTCAACCTCACTTTTTTTCTTATTTGGCATTAAACCAGAGACCTTTTCAGGATTAAATTGAGTTTTCTTACCCTTGTCATCATTAATGATCTCATGTTCCCGAGATCCTGAATTTTTTCTGATCATAAAGAATATGGCTATTACGGCTATAATTCCAATTACTATATAAATTCCAAGATACATGCTCATTTTTTTTACATGATTAAAAATCTACGAATTACTAATGGATTTTGAATCTACTTCATATTTTACTTCACGGTTAAATAATGCTTTCAAACTGTCATCATCTTTGGCACAATGAACAAAGAACATCTTCATCATCCCCTTATTTTTCACTTCGATCTCTCCACGATATCTACAATTAAAATGATCTTTTATAAGTTGATAGGTGTTGTCAGAAATATTGATACAACCAGGTTCAGAATTGGATTCCATACGGGATGCAATGTTCACGGTATCACCCCAAATATCATAAGCAAATTTCTTCTTCCCTACTACTCCGGCAACAACAGGACCTGTATTTATACCAATCCTTACTTCAAAAGGAATCATTTTAGCATCGCCATGATCCCTTGAGTTCTCTACAAATTCTGCTATTTCAATTCCAGCCATTACAGTTTTAAATGCGTGATCTGTTGTAGGAAACGGAAGGCCACCAGCACACATATACGAATCTCCAACCGTTTTAATTTTCTCGAGGTTATATTTATCCATGATCTCATCAAATTTTGAAAAATAATAATCTACACTTTCTACCAAAATTTCCGGAGAAACATTATCTGAGTATCTAGTAAAGTCTTTAAAATCTGTAAACATAACTGTTACCGATTCGAATCTGTTTGAAGTTACTTTGCCATAATTCTTTAATTCTTTCGCAGTTTCTTCTGGAAGGATATTTAACAATAATTCATCGGACCTGTTCTTTTCTTTTTCTATGATCTTACTAGTTCGCTTTATAAACTTATTTCTTCTATACAATCCTATTGCCAATAGAATAATAAGGAAGAGGGCAATTCCTGTAGCAATTACAATTACTTTTTGAGTTCTTTGTTTTTGAGCTAAAAGATCTAATTCGGTTTGTTTCTGCGAGATCTCATAATCTGTGCGGAGTTCTGCCATTTGCTGCACAGCTCCCACATTGGTTACACTATCTCGATACTTTATATGATCTTGATAATAAGAATATGCTTTTTCATAATTCTGATCTTTTGCGTGTAACTCAGATAGCTTCAAATTGGCATCAGAGATCTGTTCTTTTAAGCCATATTGGGTAGCTAATTTGAGACTTCGATCAGCAAAATCGATTGAGGTTTCTAATTTTCCTTGTTTCGCATAAATATCTGCCATATAGGTGAGATACACAGATATAGGATAATAATTTTGAAGCTCTTCAAGTAGTGCAATGGCTTCATTGATATTTGCTTTAGCTTTTTCATCTTTACCTTGTTCGGCATATACCATTCCTACATTGCCTAAATTATAGGCAATTCCAATAGAATAATCTAAATCTCTAAATAAACTTCCGGATTCTTTAAAATAATTTAAGGCCTTCTCATAATTTTTATTGTGAAATGCATCATCACCTGCATTTAATAAAGCTGAAGCTAAAACAATGGGAGTGTTGGCTTGCCTTAAGATCTCTATTCCTTTAGAGTAATATTCACCCGCCATTCTAGAATTTCCAATCATGGAATAGGTATCTGCAATAGAGATATTAGATCCACCAATTAAACCTGGATCTTTAAGCGTATTAGCGAGTTCTAATCCTATAAAATAGGCTTCCAAAGCTTCAGGATAATTGCCTTCTAATTGTAGCGCGTTTCCTTTTTGATTGTATCCGGTATTTAAAAACTCATAAAGGGAATCCTTACTTGATTTTTTAATTAACAGCTCCGAGTAATAAAGTTTATTTTCAATGTTTGTAGAATTCCTTGAAATATCACTCAAGATCACTAATTCATCTCCTTGAAACTTTTCACTTTCATACAACTCAATTAAGTTATCCGCTAAATTTCCATCCTGAGCAAAACCTAGCATAATTACAAAGTAACCACCTATAAAAAGCCACCAAGTTTTATTTAGGAGAGCCATAATTGCGCGAAAATTTTTAATTTATGATCTGTAATTTTGGATCGTTCCAGTGCTCATTTTTATCATTTGGTAACTTATAGCCTATTTTATATTTCTCCTTTTTATCTTTTCCCGGAGAAACATCTACCACCTGTCCAGTGAAAATACCGCCTGATCCCTTAGGATCTTCTTTCAATAGTTGATAGGAGTCGTCTTTCTTTTTAATTCCGAGGAGCGAATCTAATCCACTGTCTGTATCCAATTCCCATTTAACAGTATCCCCTGTACTTACATAGGTAGTTAAATCGTCATTCCCAGGATCGTTGCCATCGCTATCTCTTAATTTAATTTTTTTAGAACCTGAGATCCTGCTTACGTAAATTGTTTTTGTAGCCATTTTAAAAATATTAATTGGTTAGTATATATTTTCCGAGGAGAGATGCCGAGATCTATCGTTGGGAAACTCTAATACAAGGGGGAAATCTCTATTTGGGGAACTGGAGGGAGATAATATATAAAAAACTACATGCTTAGTATAGTTTATAGAAATTCAATAATATATAAAGCTACTATTTTTGAATAATAAATACTAACTATTTTTATTTTTAAGACAATAAATCATAAAATTAATATGATTATTAAGGTTTATATAGAATAATAATTTGTTGACTTAGCGTATAATTACATTTTCGAAGAGTGACTACTAATTAAATGGGAGATAAATTTCTATTCTACTTCTTGATTCTTCCCTACTCTTCCGTAGAATCTAGAGAATATTACTAGTTTCTTTTTGGTATTTATAAAATATACTCCGGTTAAAAGAACTATTGCTGCAATAGCAGATTGTATTGTGATTTGTTCGTTCAGGAAATACCAACCTAAGCTCATTGCTATGATTGGGTTAACGTAGGTAGAAGTGGCAACTTTTTCCGGAGAAACTATTTTTAATAAGTAATTAAATGAAGTAAAGGCCACTATACTTCCAAAAAGAATAAGTAAGATCATAGATATCTGTACTTCTCCACTCCAAGTACTGGGAAAGGACCAAGATTCACCAAATGCAAGACTAGAGAGCAGGAGCATAATACCGCCACTTAGCATTTGATAACCGGTATTCACAAAATAATTTGTAGGAAGATCTGCCTTACTTACAAAGATGCTTCCATAAGCCCAGCTAAGCAAACACATAAAGATCATAGCCATGCCTATAAATGAGCTTTTTTCTCCTATTATTTGTTGCTGACTTACCAAAAGATACATGCCTATAATTCCTAGTACTACACCAACCACAGACATAGCTTTAATTTTTTTTCCGTCTAGAATTCTTAACAACAAAAGCACAATTAAGGGTTGAGCAGATATTTCTAAAGCCGCAAATCCACTATCTACATATTTTAAGGCCCAGACTACAATTCCATTCCCAAAAGTTAGAAATAAGAAGCCGGCAATTATGGTGTTTTTTAGTTGCTTTTTTGTAATAGCAATACTTATTCCCATGCTTTTACATAAAATAAAAATAAGAACACCAGCAGTGATAAATCTAATAGAAGCAAGCATAAAGGGTGCTAATTCTGCCACCGCAATCTTATTTAGCAAGTAGGTAGAACCCCAAATCACATAAATTGAAAAAAATGCAAGGACAACTAGTACTGAATTTGGAGTTTTAGCCATAGAATAGATCTAAATAAAGAAGTGCAATATTAAGCATAATAGATTTTTGGTATAAGATATTTATGAAGTAAAATGAAATTATTAGTTTGAGATCGAGATCTAAATCAAAGAAAATTAAAGTACATCAATTAAAAAGTCATTTAAATCTTAAGTCTTAATTAACAGTACTTTATATAAACTTTATTACAATTAAAATTTCATCTGATTAATTTTATTTAACTATTAACCAACCAAATATTAATTATGGCTGAAATTAAAATAACAAAGAAGGCGCCAATATGGCCTTGGATACTTTTATTATTAGTAATTGTAGCAGGACTTTTCTTCTTGTTCTTCTATGGAAACACAGAAGAAGATGATCTTGATGATAATAACACGGAAATTGAGGAAGTAACTTATTTGAACATCGATCAGTCTTACGAGATTTCTAGTTTAAAGATAGAAGAATCATAAAGCTAATCTGAATTTTTGACTATAGAATTCCGAAGAAAAAGGCGCTATTAAATTTCTTAATCAGCTTATACCCTACTCTTATTTTTTCAAGCTCTATCCAATTAAAAATTTAAAATGAATTTTATTAAAAAGTTTCTTCTGGTACATATGGAGGTCAATAATAATTTTAAAATTCATATTTGTAACCACTAAAAATATAAACATAATGAAAGAGGCAAATAAACATTTGTATTATTTAAATGAATTATCAGATTATAGGGTAGATAGTCACTATCCCGATGTAAGTGGTTGGAGCGTAAAAGATCGAGACAACCGGGTTATTGGAAAAGTAGACAATTTATTAGTAAATAAGAACCTAATGAAAGTAGTTTATCTAGATGTAGATGTAGATAAAACTATAATAGAGGCTAATTATGATCCTTACAGCGGATCTAGAAATGCAGACGTTCGGGAATTTGTAAATAAAGAAGGAGATACTCATGTAATTATTCCCATTGGAATGGTTCATATTCATGAAGATCAGAAATATGTTCATACAGAAAGTATAGATCATCAAACTTTTGCTGAAACCAAAAGATTTACATCTGGTGATAACTTAGATCGTGCTTATGAAGTAAATGTTTTGGATAGTTATAGAAGATCCAATAGGGAACATCAATCCGTTACTGATAAAAAGGAATCTCCTTACCGTGCAGACCGGGAAAATACTGCTGATACTAATTTCACTAACGATTCAGAATGGAGTGAAGAACGAAGAAAATTAGAGGAAGAGCGCAGAAAATTAAGAGAAGAACGACTAAAACTAGAGGCAGAACGAAAAAAATTAGAATTCGAACGCACTCGAAAAGACAATTCTGTAGATCGGGAAACAACTTTTAAAAATGATCGTGAAGATTATAACGATAATTTCCACTCAGATAGTAAATATGAAGATGATGACAGCTTCTATGAAAGAGGAGAATTTGGTGGTGGTAATTATAGGAATAGTTAAAACAATTGCTAAAGAATTTAAAGGCGGAAATATACTTTCCGCCTTTTTTTATTGTAGATTTTTATACTGCAGCTTCGTCCAATTCTTTTCTATGTGCTTTTTTATTCATTCTGGAAATAAAATAACTACTTGCAACTATAAGAATTCCGCCTACAATAATATTCCAGGTAATAGTTTCATCCAAAACAAAATGACCTAACAAGATGGCGCTAACAACTTCTAGGTACATAAGTGTAGTGGCAGTAGCGGCAGATAATTGTTTGAGTCCGAAGAAAAAAAGTTTGAAAACCACAATTCCTATTAAAAATCCGTAGAAAACACCCATTCCCAGATCTGGTAAAGTAGCATTTGGTAAACTAGTTAAAAAAGGAATAAATACAATTGCTCCCACTATATTCTGATAAAAGATCATTTGGTTTTTGCTATATCTTTCATTTTCTGCTTTGAACAATACAACTGTTATTGCATAACCTACCGCAGCTCCTACTGCTGCAAACATTCCAATAAAATCTTTGGATTGAAAACTAAATGGTTTTCCTATATAAGTGATTACGATTCCTATAAACGCCAGGAATAATAGTAAAACTTGTTTCCGTTCAATTTTTTGTCTGAAAAAGATAGCTTCAATAGCAGTAACAAAAATAGGATAGGTGTAAAATAGCACTACTGTATTTCCTATAGAAGTATAGATATAGGCAAGTAAATAGAGATACATTCTTGCAGCATTAATCAAAGAGGCCAGCAACATTTTTTTATTATTACCCTTAAAATGTAGTTCCCCATCTTTAATTAAAAAAGGGATGAGGATAAGGATAGGAGTTGCGGTTCTAAACCATGCGATGGTTCCTGTGGTTAAGCTGGTCATAGATTTTATGAGCAATCCGTTTGCACCAGCCAGAATAGCACAAATTATTATAGCATAGATCGCTTTTTTATTCAACGTAAAAAATTTCAGATTGAATAATTCTCAATCTCATTATTTAAAAAAGCAATATTCCGATTATTATATTCAATCGAGCTTAATTTTCGAAAAATTTTATTTTGAAATTTTTAAGTCACAATTGTAAAAAAAATTATAAAAGAGCTTAATTTTTAATGAACAAGTTACTGAATTCAAGAATTCATTTAGCTAAATTCCTTTCGACTTCTCCTATATTAACCAATAGCTCAAATAGATCTGCTGATAATTCTTCTTAACATACATTTTTAGACTTAGCTTTTGGAAACACTTTATTCAATTCCTACTCTGCACATACTACAGATACATCCTCATTAGCTAATTCTTAAGTCTCTAGATTCTTACAAGAAATTTGTACTATCTTAAAATATTGTACAACTTAAAATGCTGAATTTTGAAATTATATTACTGATGATTTTATTTTTGATCTAATAATAAGGAATGGTTATTAAAGGTTTATAAAGACAATTCTTCCTTTTCTCAAATTAATGCTAAATCACTGATTTATTATTTAAAAGATATAAGAATAAAAAAAGCGATCCATTGTAGATCGCTTCTAATTATAACTGTTAATTTTAATATTACATACCAGGTAACATCACAGTGTTTACAACATGTATTACTCCGTTAGATTGGTTAACATCTGCAATAGTAACGGTAGACGTTCCACCATTCGCATCAGTAATTATCACATTTTTACCACTCATAGAAGCAGTTAGTTTTCCACCGTTAACAGCAGTAAACATAGCTTTACCATTTCCTTTCTTAATAGCATTCATAATATCCGTTGCAGAATATTTTCCAGCTACTACGTGATAAGTAAGTACATTTTGTAATTGTTTTTTATTTTCTGCCTCTAAAAGACTAGCAACGGTTCCTGCAGGTAATTTATCGAATGCAGCGTTTGTTGGAGCAAAAACGGTAAAAGGACCATCTCCCTGTAATGTTGTAACAAGATCTGCTGCTTTAACCGCTGCAACTAATGTCGTGTGATCTTTAGAATTCACTGCATTCTCAACGATATTTTTTGTAGGGTACATTGCTGCTCCACCTACCATAACTGTCATGTTTTTATCATTCATCGTTGCTGTATCTTTTGTTGAATTACAAGCTCCTAATGAAAGAATTGAAACGAATAAAAATGCTTTAAAAATGTTTTTAGTTTTCATAATTGTTGATTTGTTATTATATATCCTAATAAACGCAGATGAAGGCAGTGCGGTTTTAAATTTCATATTTTTTATGGTTTAATTAACGATTAGGCTACAATATGATATATTCTGAATACCTAATAGAAGATGCTTAGCGAAGCCTTATTTAAAAGATTTATATAAGAATTAGAAATAAAAAACCCAATGTTCGAGGAACATTGGGTTTTTTAAAAATTTTTATATTTTAGATTTTAAGCTTCCTGAAGCTCAAGATCTTTTTTGGATTTTCTGTAAAGAAATGAATTAAAAATATTTCTTTTTGCGAATCTAAATTGCCTGTCTGAATTGATTAGCTTAACAAATAATGGTTTGTTAACTCCAAAATATTCATATGTAGTACCATCTGTAAAAGAGATCTCCAGAACATTCCCCTTGTGTTGGAAATCTGAGATTCCAGCTTCTGAAGTAGTTTTGTTATACTCGTCTAAATTAGCAGCAATAGTCTCTGGAGCTATACTTACCAAGAAGTGGTATCCATCTATAATTTGCTTACTTTTTACTTCAGCTTCAGCATGTTTCTCATCACTTTCCTGAAATTTATCTGGATGCCATTCCTTTACTAAATTTCTGTAGGCTGTTTTTAATTGTTTAAGATCGATGTCTTTTTCAACATTAAACAATTTCTTATATTCATTAACACGCTTCATAGATGCTTATTTTTTATCAGCCGCGAATTTACAACTTTTTATCTAATTACAAGCATTTCTTTTAAATTGTTATTGTGTGATATCTAATTAGCCTTCAGCTCCTTATGTATTAAGGAATTGTATTTTGAAACGAAGCTGAATTTCCTTTTGATCTATATTTTTAAAAGTCATCGTAAAAGCTGAAATAATTAATAATCTAACGACTTTTATTTAAGTTTCATTTTTAAATTGGGAATTACAGCCTGCTTTAAAAGCTCGAGCTTTGGGGTAATATAAATTTTGCAGAATGGTTTTTGTGGATTCTTTTTGTAATAATTTGTGATCTCTTCTCTTGAAGGTTTAAACTCTTTAAAAGCTAACACTTTAGTGATGAGTTGATCTTTATACTCAACCTGAAATCCCTTAAAAATACTATTCACTTCAATAGCTTGTTCTTTAGAAAAAGTATAAATAGCAGATCTATACTTTTCCCGCATACTATGTTGGGAAGTACTTTTATGAGTTTTAAGATGAACGTCAATTATTGTACTTAAACTAATCTCTTTAGAAGTGAAATGAACGATCACTGCTTCAGAAAAATCACTATTAGTACCATAGGAAGAAATAAAACCTTGTTTAACCTGTGTAACCCCTTGCAAAGATTGAAATACGGCTTCAGTACACCAATGGCAACCTCCTCCAACTGCTATTTTAGATAGTTCGCTCATAGCTGTAGCTCTCCTCTAAATATTGTGATTCACTGTTATAGATCAATTATCTTCTTTTTTTAACCACTATTTCTGCTTTAATAAGTGCATCAGATTTTTTCTGAAGTAGATAAGATGCCAACATTTTCTCCATCAATTCCTCTTTAGTTAAATGATGAAAAATGGTTTTTATTTGATCTTTCAATTCTTTCGAAACTTGATGATTTGGTTTGGTCTTAAAGATCTGTCTCGCCCAAAGCAATGTATTGCTCTGTTCTACACTTTCTGCAGTGGGCTTCACATACTCATTAAAAACAATACCTAACTCCTCCTGAAATTCTGCAATGTCATGGATCTCTTCTTTTTGAATGACCGTTAGTGAAAGTCCCTTTGCCCCTGCCCTGGCCGTTCTTCCACTTCTATGCACATATACTTCATAAACATCTGGTAAATGATAATTCACCACATAAGAGATCTCTTTTACATCTATACCTCTTGCAGCAAGATCTGTAGCTACAAGAATATTAATATTTCCTTCTCTAAATTGCTTCATGATACGGTCTCGAATAGGTTGAGACAAACTACCATGCAAAGCACCAGATGAAAATTTATTGATAGCTAAATTTTTTGCCAGCTTATTTACCGCGGCTTTGGTTTTACAAAAAATGATCCCTCGCTCCCCTTCTTTAGAACTCAAAAAGTGCATTAAAACTTCCAATTTCTCAATTGGTTCTACCACTACAAATTGGTGATTTATTTCTTGGTTTCCTACAGTTTCCATATTAGCACTTACCTGTATCACATTTTTCGACATGTAATTTTGAATAAGCTGTTTAATGGTTCCCGGTAAGGTAGCGGAAAACAATAAAGTTCTTCTTTTCTTAGGTAGCACTGCTACTATCTCATCCAAGCCATCTTTTAAGGATGTCACCATTTCATCTGCTTCGTCCAGAACTAAATAGCTTACTTTAGAAAGATTGATCGTTTCTCTCTTAATAAGATCTATAAGCCTTCCCGGTGTTGCAATTACGATATGTGTTGGTCTAGAAAGACGCTCAATTTGAGGTTTAATAGGAATACCACCGCAAGTTGCTGCTATAGAAACATTTGGTAGGTTGGTTGCATAACTTTCAAAATTACTGAGGATCTGATGTCCCAGTTCCCGAGTAGGAACCAAGATCACAACTTGTATATGGGAATCCTCCGTTTTGATAAGTTGAAGTAATGGTAAGCCAAAAGCAGCAGTTTTACCTGTTCCCGTTTTTGCCAGACCAACAAAATCATCAGTTTTTGTAAGTAATATCGGAATTGTCTTTTCCTGAATTTCAGTTGGAACAGAGATATTTAAGGTCTCTAAACTTTTAATGATATCTTGATATATTCCTAATTTGGAAAATTGATTCGGCATAAATTTATTTTTGTCAAAGGTAAATACTCTTTTTCACTTAAAAACTTGAGAGATGAGTCATTATATGTAATATAAATATGACTTGAGAATACCCTATTATAATGATAATTAATAATTTTAGTTTTTAACTAGGTTTCTTAGAGCAACCCATTGCTTTAACATATCCTTAGAATCGCATGCGGGATATCCCAAAACAGTTTTGCCGGCGGCAACATCACTCATAACACCAGAGCCTCCACCTACAATTGCACCAGAATGAATGGTTGTATGATCTTTAATAGACGCACTACCACCAATAATTACTCCATCGCCCAAGGTAACAGAACCAGCAAGTCCACTTCCTCCTGCCATAATACATGACCTACCCATTATCGAATTATGCCCTATCTGTACTAGATTGTCTATTTTACAACCATCACCAATAACAGTAGAACTAAATTTACCTCGATCTACACAGGAATTAGCTCCAATTTCCACGTGATTTCCAATAACTACATTACCAATTTGGGGAATTTTCACCAATCCTCGTCGGTCATCACTAGGTCTGTAACCAAATCCGTCAGATCCAATACTCACATTGCTATGAAAGATGCAATGTCTAACAATTTCACTGCGCTCTCTTATTACCGTTCCAGACCAAATCACTGTATTATCTCCAATAGTGGTTTCATCCATAATAGTCACGTTAGGATATAAGAATACATTATTTCCAAGAACCACGTTTTTACCAACAAAACAACCTGCACTTATCACACAATTTTCACCAATAATTACCGACTCATGCACTGTGGCCATCGCGTGAATCCCGATTTCTAATTTTGGAGATCCCGGATTAAAATATTCCAATACCTTAACCATAGCAAGATCTGCATTCTTAACTCTAATTAATGCTTTCCCTTCTTCAGGTTCTAAATCTATAGTATCATTTATAATGGCTGCCATGGCCTTAGAAGTTTGCCATGCCTTGATATATTTTCTATTTCCTATGAAGGAGATATGATCATTTTTGGCACGTTCAAGTTGTTCTGGTCCGGAAATAAGCAAATCTTTATTCCCAACTAACTCACCATTAATTAGCTTGTTTAACTCAGTAATATTGCAGGTTTTCAAAATAGGGTAGTAATTTTTAGGGTTTATTGCACGAGATAGAAATAATGCAATAAAACAGCTTATTGTATCATTTCCATGCAAAGATAATAGGAATAATTTTACAACCTGTTATTAATCAGTTTAATAAATGCTGCTTATACTATAATGTGATTATAAAATATTGACTTCCAAATAGAAGTGTTCTATAATTTATTAAAAGGACAATTTTTCTTTAATGCCAAAAGGCGACTGCACTCTATACCCGAGAATACTTCTTATAAAGAATGTTGAGTAGAGGTAAATTCTCTAAAGTGGTTTCCTGCCAGCAATTCGTTTCGATAATCCTATTGCTAGGAACTCCCCATTTCTATAAATGATTACTTCTTTTATATACTAAAAGCAATATTTTAATCTATATCCTGAAGTATGAAATTAGAATTATGAGCTTCTCTTAATTCCTCATAATATTCAATTTTAGAAGGCTTAGACATAGCTACAATTATCAAAATTCCGCTAAAAAACAAACTTATTACAATGCATATTCCCACTAAAAATGGATTATTAAAAGAGATTATAACTCCTACAATCAAAATAATTATTAAAGTAAAAATAGTTTGAAAGGTGGAATGATTCTTTAATGTATCATCCATTCTTAAACTTTCATTTTTCAAGAATAAGGCCTTGTTATTATTATAAATATTTTCATTATTAATTATTACAGCTGCATTTTTTTTTCCGTATAAAAGTCCAGAAAGCAGAGCAATTATACCCGAAAATAACAAAGCCCAGAACATTCCATTTACTAAGAGATCGTCCGTTGCCAAAAAGAATGCTCCTGTAGAGAGACATAATAATAGAAATCCAAAGATCATAAAGTAAAAGCTTATCGCCTTTTGCGAATTAATATATTGTTTAAGAGATTTTAATAGATCCATAGAATGATGAGGGCATTAGAATAATTAGATATTTGTAATTAAATTAAATACTTATATGCTTTAAAATATACTTCCGAATAAAATATTAAGCAAGTTTAATTTTTACAATTGTAAACTTACTAGACTTTAAATTACAGCTATTAAAAATAAATAAATAGAAAATTCGAGCAGTTTAAATTGCGTTCGTTATTATATAGAATCATAGCTAAACGTAGCTGCAATTCTTAAATCCTTTTTAACAATTTATAGAGGATTCCCATAAATGTCAAGTTCCACAACCTCTTTCCCAAGTTTTTTTACTTCTTCCAACTGTGTGGCTTTATCACCAACAACTACATAGATCATTTCTTCCTCCTCAAGATAATCTTCAATTACATCTTTAAAATCTTCTAGAGACATATCTAAAAGTTCATTTTGCTTGTCTTTAATAAAACTTGTAGGTTTATTATATTTACTAATATCCTGTAAGATATTTAGCTTAGCACCCAAACTTTCAAAAGATCTGGTGTTTTCTTTCACTAATTTATTTTTGGTTAATTTCATTTCTTCTTTTCCAAAATCATCCTCATAATTTGCAAGCATTTCTTTTATGATCTCTAAAGAAGCTAAGGTTGCATTTGCTCTTACACTAGTTGAAATATAAAATGGTGAAACTTCAAGATTTTCTGAAATTCCAGAATAAGCTCCGTAAGTATAACCTTTCCCTATTCTTAACGTTTGAAATAATTTACCACTAGATCCTCCTCCCAATATTTCATTAGAAAAGGCTAATTTATTAGCATCCTCATTTGTTGCTGAAAGTACTAGTTTTCCAATAAGAATTACCGATTGTTTGGCTTCAGGAAAATCTATAAAATATAGTTTCCCAGCTTTTCCAATAGCATCTATCTTTTGATTAGGTAGTTCTACAGCTGCAGTTGTCCAAGTTGAAGCTATTTCACTTAAAGCAGATTTCACTTCTGCTTCAGAAATTGCGCCTGCAACATGAAAGGTAGCATCTTGGGGAGATAATTTTTTGTAATATTCCTTAAGATCTGCAATAGTAATACCGGAAGTCGATTCTAAACTCCCTGATCCTGATATACCAAAATTATTGGATGTTCCATAAAGTAATTTATAGAATGCTAAAGAAGCGATAGAAGACGGATCTGCCTCTCTTCCTTTTAGACTGGTCTCTAATGCTCTTTTTAATCGTTCAAATTCTTTGGCGTCCCATCTTGGTTTTAAAAGTATCTCCTGAACCAATTTAATAGTGGCATCAAAATTCTTACTTAAACTGGTTCCAGAAATATGAAAATCCTCATTTGTACTATAAAATCGAATATTTGCCCCTAATAATCCTATAGCTTGTTCCAATTCTGCCGGGGTCTTATTGGCCGTTCCCTCCATCATAAGCTCACTCAATAAACTAGCAACACCAGCTTTTCCTTTAGGATCAAGTTTCTGGCCCCCTGGGATGGTAATATCGAATTGTACCAAAGGAACTTCGGAGTTTTCAATTCCTAAGATCTCCATACCATTCGCTAACGAAGCTTTCCAAACTTCTGGTGCCTCAAATAAAGGAAGTTCTCCAAATTCAGGTTCGCTTCTATCATATTTACTTAAAGTTTTCTCATAAACGGCTTCTTCGCCTTGGCCTACTTCTTCACTAGCTACATCTTGCTTTACTTCTTCAATATAAACCTCTGCCTTAGTTGCGCCATCCACAGCTAATTTTAATTGTCCGTTTGGAACAACACTTGTCATTAAATAATTCTGCCCTTTAATGTATTTATTATAAACTCTCATCACATCTTCTCTGGTAACTACATTGGTTAATTTTGCAGCTTGCGTAATATAGCCAGGATCTCCATGAAATTCGTTGTCCTGAACCAATCTAAAAGCTTTATCTAAAATGGTGCTTACACCTTGATATAATCCAGTCTCTAACTCAGCTTTTATTCTTTGTAACTCTTTATCCTCAAAACCATCGGTTTCAAATTTCTTGAAACCTTCTTCTATTGCCATTTTCACTTCATCAAGATCTGTATTTGCATTGGCTCTCACTCTAATTATAAATTCGCCAGCCAACTCACTACTACTTTGATAGGTTCCAATATTTGGAGCCAGTTTATTCTCTTCTACCACTGTTTTGTATAAAGCAGATTTTTTACTACCGCTTAATAATTGCCCTAATACTTGAAGCGCATACATATCCTTATTGTAATCTTCTACAGTAGGAAATATCAATCTTAATTCCGGAAGCTTTGCAAAGCTATCTTCAAAATAAAATGATTTTGTTTTGTTAAGTGTAACCGGATTGGGTTGAAGTTTTCCTACTTCAGGTCCTGCAGGAATTTCACCAAACCATTGCTGTACTAGTTTCTTGGTTTCTACAATATCTATATCTCCAGCAATTACAAGTGAGGCATTTCCAGCGCCATAATATTGATTGTAAAATCCCTTTACATCACCTATTGTTGCAGATTGAAGATCAGGTAATTGACCGATAACTGTCCAGTTATATGGATGTCCTTCCGGATAGAGATTTTTTCTAATAATCTCATCTGTATATCCATATGGAGCATTATCTACACGTTGTCTCTTTTCATTCTTTACTACCTGTTTTTCCCGCTCCAATGCGGCTTCAGTTACGGTATTTATCATATATCCAAATCGATCGGAATCTATCCATAGGATCTTTTCAAAAGCATCTTTTGGAACTACCTCATAATATACGGTTCCATCGCTCCAAGTTCCACCATTTCTACTTCCACCCCATTCCGGGATCATTTTTCGGTTGGCGCCTACTGGTACATTTTCGGAATCATTAAAACTCATGTGCTCAAAAAAATGTGCGAATCCGGTCTTTCCAGGTTTTTCACGATTAGATCCTACGTGCATCATAGTAGCAACAGCAACAATTGGATCGCTATGATCTTCATGAAGAATGACTTCCAATCCGTTAGATAAGGTGAATTTTTCGTAGGAAACTTTAAATTCTTGAGTGTCCTCCTGTTGAGAATAGGAGAATGAAGTTATCAACAATGCTGAAAGCGACATTAAAATTACTGAACGCATGAACTATGATTTTTAAATGTTGAATTCTAAAAATAGGGAATTAATAATATAATATTTCTGAAATCTTTAATTTATTTGAAGTGATCCTTTTAAAAAGTACAGAATTCTTATGAAGAAGAAGTTTTAATATCATTAATTTTTATATACCGTAAACATTTTTGGCTTACAATTTAATTTTCAAAGATTTCAATTAATTCAACGATCAAAGGTAAAACCAGTTCAGATCTTCTATATGAGATCTCATGTCCAGCATTTGGAACACTTACAATTTTAATATTCTCAAAATGTTCTTTTGTAAAATTTACATTTTCGAAAGGAACTATATCATCTAAAGTTCCATGAATATGAGTTATTGGGATCTTTAATTTTTCCCAATCTTTTTCCAATTTACTTAGTTCCTGCGCATGAATGGTCTTTTCATCTCCAGCTACCCGATAACCTGTTGGTACAAGCCATCGGGTTGCCCACCATTGGGTAAGTCTAGACCCCCAAAATTGCCGTTCCAATTCCGGATCCATCGCGCTAGAAATTAAAATCCCGCCTTTAACCTCATTATTTTGAAGAGCGATCCTTGCGGCTACTGCTCCACCGTAGGAAGTTCCTACTATAATTATATTTTTAAGATTAAGATCTTTTAAAATACTATTTAATACCTGGGCTTGAAGCTCTATGGATGGCATGGATCTACCAAAATTAGAATATCCCAAACCAGGCCTATCTATTGCCCATAAATTTGCTTTTGAAAGAAGCAAACTATCTTTTAAATAGCGTGTCCATGAAGAAAGAGAACTTGGTGATCCATGAAGGAATACTACATTAATTTGATTTGAGGGCTTAGTTATCTTAAGTAAACGGATCTTTGCCTTTAAACTATCTATCCTAAAATAGGTGATATCTGGTTGTAACTGGATCGCTTCAAATTTTTCCCTTAATTCCCTGTCAGATTCTCTATACTGCAATCTGGTACATGAATTAAAAATTCCTAGTAGCAAAATTGCTACTATAATCCTTCGGTTAAAAGCTTTAAAAAATTGATCAAAAAATATCATACTCCTAAAATTAGAATAATATAAAGACAATTGAGGAATTCCGAGTTAAACTAAACATTTTTAAGTAATTAAAGTTTTCCCAAAACTACAAGCCAGCTGCTTTTATTTCAGATATATTTGTAGTAATGCCCTATTTTACATTTAATGAAAGACAACAAATTCTTTTTCAAAAAATTAATTCCCCATAAATTACCACTTAGAAAACTCTTAGGGGACGAACGCTTATTCGAAAAAGTACCTGAGAACTGGCATATTGTTGTTGCAGATATCGAGGAAAGTACTCTGGCTATTTCCAATGGTTTACACAACGAAGTTAACCTAGCTGCTACCGGTAGTATAGTTGCAGTACTTAATCAGTTAAAAAAGTATAAAAGTAAGATCAAGATTCCTTATTTCTTTGGAGGAGATGGCGCAACTTTTATTGTTCCTCCTAGTGTGCTTAAGGATGTTTTGTATGTGCTAAACACGCAAAGAATCCATGTAAAAAAGAATTTGAAACTAGATCTAAGGGTTGGATCAATTTCTGTAAAAGAGATGTATGAGCAAGAACATAATTTAAACATTGCTAAAATAAGATTAAATGAATATTTAATTACTCCTATAGCTTTAGGTACAGCACTTAAACATGCCGAGAAGCTTATAAAGAACACCTATGAAGAAGATGCAAAGGATGTAATTATTCGTAAAAAACTTGATCTTACAGGGATGGAATGCAGATGGGATGAAATAGAACCTCCAAAATCTGAACAAAAAGTGGTTTGTTTATTAATCAATTGCAAGGACGAAAAATCTCAAAGGATAATCTACAAGGAAATCATTACTAAATTGGACCTAATTTTTGGAGACTTAAATGAAAGACAACCAATAACTAGTTTAAAATTGAAGTTGGACGCTACTTTAAATAAGATTAGGAAAGAGATGTATGCCAGAATTGGGAAATACGATTTTATCTATCTAATAAAGAATTGGCTCATAACAGGATTGGGAAGATATTATTTTAAATATTTTAGTGAAGGACAAAGTTATCTTCTCAAAGTGAGTAAATTATCCGACACCTTAATGATAGATGGTTCTATTAATACAGTTATTTCAGGAGATCAGGATCAAATTAAGCAACTAGTCACTTATTTGGATGAAATGGAAGCTGATAAAAAAATAAACTACGGTATCCATATCACCCATGCTTCAGTAATGTCATGTTATGTAGAGGATCGTAAGAACAATCATATCCATTTTGTGGATGGGACTGATGGTGGCTATACTGCGGCTGCCAAGGTGTTCAAGACGAAAATGAAATTAGCATATTAACTTAATAGGCTTAAAAAGGTTTTTGGGAGAAGCCTTAAAATTATTGGATTAAATAAAACGGATGGAATAAGAAAGATTTGATAATGAATAGAATTTCTATTTTTTTATATCATCTTAAACAGCAGTTACTTGAATTTTACATCTTCCATAGTTCTGTAATTATCAAAAGGTAACTTAAGTAATTTACTGATTTTGGAATTTGAATCTACGTCTGGATACGTATCAATTCCATAAATTATATCTTCATTTCTCATCCTTAAAAAAGTACCTAATAATCTATCCCAAATGGAAAAAATATTTCCATAATTAGAATCGGTATAAGGTAATTTTAAATGATGATGCACTTTATGCATATCTGGAGATACAATTACATAACTAAGAATAGTATCCAATTTTTTAGACATTCTGATGTTGGCATGATTAAATTGGGAAAATATTACCGATAAAGATTGGTATAATAATACAATTCCTATAGGTGCACCAATAATAAAAACACCTAGTATGGTAAAAATAAATCTAATTATACTTTCTCCAGGATGATGCCTATTTGCTGTAGTGGTATCTACATGATTATCTGTATGATGAATGAGATGCAACATCCATAAAGGTTTAATCTTATGCTGAACATAGTGAGCTAACCAAGCTCCAAAGAAATCTAAAAACAACACTCCTAAAAAAACGGAAGCCCAAAGGGGTAAATTAATCCAATGTAAAATTCCGAAGGAATTAGAATTGGTCCAGTTACTGGTTTTTAATAAAATAATGGCCAGTATAAAATTTATTATAATTGTAGTTAAGGTGAAAAAAATATTTGGCCAAGCGTGCTTTAGCTTTTTATATTTAAAATGGAACAAAGGTGCAACATACTCCAATAACCAAAAAAAGCTAATTCCACCGACTAGAATTAAACTACGGTGGACAGATGGGATGGTTTCAAAATAATTTATAAGAGATTCCATTACTTATAAATATAAGTATATATCCCAATTATATTAATAAATTATTGGTCAGATCTCAGAAAAATGAAAATGGTGGCTTTATAAGTAGAGCTTAAAAACCATCCATTCCCATTTCTATTTTTATTAATTTAATTCAATTTTCACCGGTACCGAGTTAGTGATAATATCCATTACCGGAGATGTTTTTTTCACATGTTCCATAAGTTGATAAAGATCTTCATATTCCGCATCGGTATCGGCATTAATTTTTACTTCGATACTTTTATAACCTGGACGAATTTCATCTGTAAGTCCCAGGAATCGTTGAAGATCCAGTTCACCCTCCATATCTATAGATAAAGAATTAATATTGATTCCTCTTGCTGCTGCATTATAAGCAAATCCAACACTTAAGCAAGATCCCAATGCATGTAAAATGGTTTCTACCGCATTTGGAGCAAAATCGCTTCCTAATAAAATAGAAGGCTCATCCCCTTCTAAAAAAAAAGGTTTTGTTCTGGATTTATCTTCTTGTTTTACTCCATAGAAGTCTTTGATCTCAGTTGTACATCTACCTCCATTCATCCATTTAGTTTTCGCTCTAAACTTAAAGGCCGCATTCTCTTTGTCATTTTTAACCGCTTCAATAGTGTCCATTAATTGATCTACATTTACACCATTCAAGGATTTGTGCACTACATCTTTCATAATTATTAAATTTTAGATTTATAATTCGTTTAATCGTTCTTATACCTATTGGCGCATAGAATAATTTCTTTTATGGTTTTAAACTGTTGGAGTAATTAAAAATTGGGGAGATATTTAAAAGAAAAAAAAAGGATATTTAAATTTATTTTCTTCACATAGATCTCTCAAGATCTATACTATTTTGGGAAAACTTTTACTAAAAAAGACCTGATATTCCTTGTCGTAATATTTAACTTACTCGATTTGGAGATTGGAGTTAAAGTCAAAACTTATTTTTTGAAAGATTTAATAGAATTATCAAGCTTCGTAACATGCTAATTAACGCAAGGATTAGAAATCATAGCTTTTAAAATTTAAAATATGAAACACTAATTGATCAAATTCCAGAGGATACTTTAAAATTAAGGATTATTTATTATTTATGCTCTAAATAGGTTCATAAAATTTAGACTAAAAAATATAAAAATCAGCGAATTAAAACTATTTAATCTTCAATTAGAATCCCCATTTTACCCATCTTGTAATCACGCATAGCTTCCAAAACCTCGGTTTGTGTATTCATTACATAAGGCCCATGTTGGGTTACTTTTTGATCCAAGGGTTTTCCGGAAAGTATTAAAAACTGAGATTGTTCCTTTAGGCTTATTTCAATTGCATCTCCACTTTCTCCGAAAACAATTAGTTGTTCTGCTTCAACTAGGCCATAGCCTTTAATATTCAAACTCCCTTTAATAAGGTAGAGCATGCAGTTAAAGTTTTCAGGGATTTTAAATTGTTCAATTCCTCCTTCTTCACCAATTCCCCAAAGCACCAGTAATTCACTTTTTGGAATTACTGGTGCTTTTTGCTCCCTGAAATTACCAGCTATCAATTTGGTTTTAATTTTTTTGTCTTCGGAAATAATGATCGGCATTGCTTCTAAAGTGAGATAGGTGTATTCGGGGGGTTGCATTTTAGCCGAACTCGGACTATTGATCCATAGCTGAATTATCTCTTGCCTTCCTAAAGCTTGTACCAACTCTTCTGAAGGTCTTTCGCTGTGAACAATTCCAGCTCCGGCATGCATCCATTGCACTTCCCCTTTTTTAGCTACCTGATCATGTCCCCAACTATCTCGATGTCTCACTTCCCCTTCTACAACAAAAGTCACCGGAGAAAAACCTCTATGTGGATGCGGCCCAACTCCCTGATGCTTTGCAGCTCTGTTCTTATTGAATTTCACTGTAGCATGATGCAATAATAAAAAGGGATCTACCTGTTGAATCTTATGAGTTGGTAATGCCTGCTTTACAGGAAAACCATCCATGTCTATTTTTTCTGCAGGAAGCACATATTTTACTTTCTTTAAATCCACTTCTCGCATATTTTTATCACTTCTTTAATTAATTCTTATTTTCTTCTTTCCCATCTGCATGTAAGGCAAATCTTCCTTTATCTCTAGGATGCGCTTGTTCTGTTTCTGGCCAAGGCCACCCTCCAAATTGGGTGCGTTGGAAATCTTGTAAAGCTTGTTGAATCTCCATTTGAGTATTCATCACAAAAGGTCCGTATTGCGCAACTGGTTCATTTATTGGTTTTCCTTGTAATACTAATAGAAAACCTTCACGTTCTCCATTTTTAATTTCAAGATCTTCTGTAGACAATACATTAATAACATTTCCTTCTAAGATATATTCCTCTTCAATGTTTATACTACTGCCTTTATAAAAATAAAGACTTCTGGTAATATCTTTCTCACTTGCCGGGAGAGTATAAACTGCATTAGGAGCCATTTTAATAGTAAGCACCATTACTTCATTGTTTGGATCTGCAGCCCAAGAGTCAGGTGTTGGAGAAAGTGCAGATACCTGCCCAAGTTTGCCCGCTACTAAATTTATCTCTGTTTTATTGCCATTTGAATCCTCATTTACCACAAGCGGAATTTCCTCTACCCAAAGCATTTTAAAATGAGGTTCTACCATTTTATTAACCTTAGGAAGATTCAACCATATCTGAAATATTTCCAAAGGATTGGCTTCATTTTCCTTAACAAGAGGAAACATTTCTGAATGTTGCACGCCTTCCCCCGCAGTCATCCATTGCACATCTCCAGCACCAAATCTTCCTGCAGCGCCTAAAGAATCTGTGTGATCTACAAAACCTTCTTTATTAATAGTTATAGTTTCAAAACCTCTGTGTGGATGAAAAGGAAAACCAGGCATGGTACTACCGTGATACATTCTCCAACCATCCTTAATTGTAAAATCTTGGCCAATATTTCTACCGTCTAAAGGTACTGCCGGTCCCATCTTTTCATTTCCTTTTGGATATTCATCTCTGTGGTGAGCGCAAAATAAAAATGGATCACTGGTCTCCCATGGGAAACCCAATGGTTTTATGTTTTTAATTTTCTTGTTTTCCATAAATTGTTTCTTTGAATTCTTAAAGCAATTAATATTTAAAGTTACAGTTTTTACAACTTTTTGGTCGTTAATAAATCCGAAACTCTACATAAAACAAAAAAAAATAGACCGATTTATTCAGCTAACATCTCATCTAATATAAATTCTTCTTTATCCGATTTATCTATTGGATCTTTTTTGGAAGTAAATTGAATATAGATAATAGTTCCTATTAATAGCAACCACAAATACCAAACATTACTTACCAAATCCATATAGTTAATCTTCCCTTCTGACAAACTTAAAATAATAAGTACTTGAGCTCCATAAGGCAATAAACCTTGCACAATACATGCAAAAATATCTAAGACAGATGCAACCTTTTTTCTGTTCAATAAAAATTGATCACTTAGTTTTTTTGCAATGGATCCTGTGATAATTATTGAAACCGTATTATTTGCAATTGCCATATTGGTAAAACTCACTAAACCCGCAATTCCAAAATAGGCGGTTTTAGAATTGACTTTTGAATTGATGAAATTAATTAGAAATCTTATTCCCCCAGCCTTTGTAACCAATGCAGCTAATCCTCCTGTTAATAAAGACAATAAGAAGATCTCTGTCATGCTGGTAAAACCATCATAAGATAATTTAGCTAATTGAAGCAATCCAAAATCACCATATATTATCCCAATGATCCCTGCAGTTATAATCCCTATAAATAAAACAGCAAAAACATTTACTCCAGAAATAGCTAATATCAAAACTAAAATATAGGGAAGTATTTTTATCATGTTTACAGTATAGGAAGCACCCATACCTAAAGTGTCCTCTAAAGCAAAGCCTTGGTAAAGTAAAATCCCAATGGTAATAACCGCAACAGGAAGAGCTATTAGCACATTCTGTTTAAATTTATCTTTCATACTAACCTCCAAAGATTGTGTAGCAGCAATAGTGGTATCAGAAATTATAGATAAATTATCTCCAAACATTGCTCCACCTAAAAGGGAGGCGCTCAAAATGGCTAAAGATGCTTCAGTGGTATCTGCAAAACCTATTACAACAGCTCCAAGTGCAACTATAGCTCCAACTGAAGTTCCAGTAGAAATAGATAAAAACGCAGTTATTATAAAAACTCCTGCATATAACCAATGTATAGATATGTATTGCAACCCAAGATTTACAATTGCATCTACGCTTCCCGTAGCCTTACAAACCACCGTGAAAGCGCCGGCCAATAAATAGATAAGACACATGGTTAGGATCTTATCGTCTCCACAACCTTTAAGTAAAGTTGAGATCTTAGTGTTCATGGAATCCTTGAACAGTATCATTGCGAGAACGATACCTAAAATTACCGCAATTGGAGAAGGCAATGCATAAAAATCGTTTAAATAGATCCCTGCGCCCAAAAAAGTAAAAACAAATAGAAATAAAGGTAATAATGCATAAAAATTCCCTTTAGATTTAATAACAGTATTCATAAATTAATTTTTTTATGAATCTCAAAAAAGGAAAGCTTAGGCAATAAAAAGGAAGTCATGTTTAACATTTTTTCCAAAGAATTGGCTTATCATTTTTAGCACCTTGCTTGTTAATGCAGGTTGCTATCTCTTTTTGAGATTCTTGATAATAGGCGGCAAATATATAATTTATAAGTCTTCTTAAAAAAGTAAATTCAATTTAATTAGTTGAATTTATTTTATATTTCATAATATCCATTGGATCACAGTCTTGTAAAATTTTTAGGTGAAGAAAAATTAACTTCAATAAAAAATATTGGACTGATAATAATTCAATTAGAATTCTACTACATTTATAGCTCTAATTTTAAATTTATTTAAATGATTAAAAAAATAGTAACTATCGCAATAGTTAGTCTTTTAATTATAAGCTGTAAAGACGAACCAAAACAAGAAATTTCTTCAGATAATACTGGAGCCAAATTTAATGAGCTTTTAGAATCTTATTATGAGGATGGTCTTAAACTGAATCCATTAAGTGCAACTGCCACTGGAGATAACAGATATAACGATCAATTTCCTAATACACTTTCTGAAGCTTATAGAGATTCCCTTAAAAATTATTATGCTTCTTATCAAGAAAAGCTTGCAAAATTTGACGATTCAGATCTTTCTGAAACCGAGCAGATGAGCAAGGCGATTTTAAAATGGGAAACTGATATAAATTTGGAAACCTTAAAATTTCGTAATTCTGAATTCTTTCCTATAGACCAAATGTGGTCTGTGAATTTAAATATGGGACAATTAGCTAGCGGAATGAGTTCGCAGCCTTTTAAAACGGTAGAAGATTATAAAAATTGGGAAAAGCGTGTAAATGGCTATTTAATTTGGATGAATTCTGTAGAAGAAAAAATGAAAGAGGGAATGAAAGAGGGCTATATATTGCCAAAATCCTTGATCGTTAAAGTGATTCCTCAATTAGCTGCAATGACCGAGAAAGATCTAAATAAACATCTTTTCAATACTCCAATCACTAATTTTCCTGAAGGTTTTTCTGAAGAAGAAAAAACCAATTTAAAGGAGTCCTATACTTCCATGATCCAGGACAGAGTGATTCCAGCTTATCAAAAATTACATGATTTTGTTAAGAACGAGTATTTACCAGCAGGTAGAACTACCAGCGGAATTGCAGCTATCCCAAATGGAGAAGCTTATTATAAGCATCAAATAAAGCTATATACTACTACAGATATGACTGCAGATGAGATCCATCAATTAGGCTTGGATGAAGTGGCCCGTATCTCTTCAGAAATGGAAAAAGTTAAAGAACAAATTGGATTTAAGGGAGATTTAAAGTCATTCTTTAAGTATGTAAGAGATAATAAAGAACTGATGCCTTATAAAAAGCCAGAAGAGATTATCGCTAATTTCAATGCGATCCATGAAAAGATGAAACCCCAGTTAGAAAAATTATTTGATGTAACTCCAAAAACTCAATTTGAGGTTCGAAGAACAGAAGCTTTTAGAGAGAATTCTGCAAGTGCCGAGTATAATCAAGGTTCTTTAGACGGAACAAGACCGGGTATTTTTTATGTGCCAATTCCAGATGCTCCGACTTACAATATATATTCGGATGAGTCTTTATTCTTGCATGAAGCTATTCCGGGCCATCACTACCAGATCTCCTTAACACAAGAAAGTACCGTATTGCCAGATTTCAGAAAAACTTTATGGTATAGTGGCTATGGTGAAGGTTGGGCTTTATATGCGGAATCTCTTGGTAAAGAATTAGGGTTATACACAGATCCTTACCAATATTTTGGAAATTTAGGAGCAGAGATGCACAGAGCTGTAAGATTGGTTGTTGATACTGGCTTGCACTCCAAAGGCTGGACTAGAGAACAGGCGATTCAATATTCCATGGAAAATGAAGCAGAATCTGAAGCAGGAATAACTTCTGAAATTGAACGGTATATGGCCAATCCTGGTCAGGCACTTTCCTATAAGATCGGCCAGTTAAAAATAATCGAATTGAGAGAACGCGCTAAAAAAGAGCTTGGTGATAAATTTGACATTAGAAAATATCACAATCAGGTTTTAGAAACAGGAAGTGTTCCCTTAGAATTATTGGAAAATAAAATAGATAGATGGATCGAGGAAAGTAAATAAGCTAAAATTATTTAAGATAAAGAATGCACGAATATCCTATATGATATTCGTGCATTTTTTGTTTGTCATTCCGACGAAGGAGGAATCTCTTATAAATAGTAGAATCTAATGAGATTCTTTGCGATGATCAGAATGAGAATGTCATCTCATTAAATTCTATCATTTAAAAACTCCCAAATGGGATTAGTTGAATTTATTAGAATTTCCTTCTTTTCTCTACGCCATCCTTTCAGCTCCTTCTCTCTCCCAATAGCTATATTGATATCCTGTAATGTTCATAGTATATTAAGTAGAAGCACTTATATTTCGTAGTAAAATTGTTTTTTGACTCATTCGGGTTTTTATGATACTCTAACCTAATTTTCAAATTATTTGTAACTCCAATATATAAAACTGATTTGCTTTTATTAGTGAGAATATATGTGAAGTAATTATGAGTTCCTAAAGTTTTCATCAGATTAAGATAAATATAATTTTGATGAACAATTGAAGTTGAGAATAATCAATTCGCTATGCTACTTTAACAATGACACAGGAAAAAAGTTGTAATTCCGATGAAGAAGTAATCTCTTACAAACAGATATCATACTCCAATGAGATTCTTCACTATGTTCAGAATGACACAGGACAAAAAGTTGCCATTCCGACGAAGGAGGAAACTTTTACAAATAGTAAACTCCATTGATATTTTTCAGTATGCTTTGCTGCTTTCAGAATAAGAATCGATAATTACAGTGTCTGCATATAGATCTTCTCCACCTTATCTCTTGCCCAAGGCGTTTTTCTTAAAAATTTTAAGCTCGATTTTACTGATGGATCGTGGGTGAAACATCTTATAGGAAGCATTTCTCCCATTTTTTCCCATCCATGCTTTTCAACCAAACGCTCAATAATATCAACCAATTTCACTCCGTGCAATTGATTATTATGTTGTTTTTGAGGTATTTTATTATTTTCCATTTTTTATATGTTTAATGATTCTTATTTCTCTACCAATCTATCGGCATATAATCTTTTAAGAATTTACCACTCCAATGTTTTCCTGTATTAATTCCGTCGAACAATGGATCCATTACTCTGGCTGCACCATCAACAATATCTAAAGGTGGTTGAAAATCGTGGATTTCTACCTTTTTCTTAGATAATTCTGCTGGATCTTCATCGGTTACCCAACCGGTATCTACGGCATTCATGAAAATTCCATCTTTTGCAAAGGTAGCTGCAGAAGTATGCGTCATCATATTCAAAGCGGCTTTTGCCATATTGGTATGCGGATGCCTGTCTTCTTTTTTGAATCTATGGAATTTTCCTTCCATAGCAGATACGTTTATAATATGTTTTTTCCCGGTATTCTCCTTTTTCATTAGGTCCGAAAGACGATTACATAAAACAAAAGGAGCAACTGAATTCACCAGTTGAACCTCGATCATTTCAGTAGTCTCTATTTCTCCCAATCGCAATCTCCAGCTATTGGTCTTCCTAAGATCTACTTGCTGCAGATCTGCATCTAATTCCCCTTCTGGAAACACTTCTTTTGTGGAAAGTGAGTTATCAAAACTGTATGGGATCTGGGATAGTTTAGCTGATGCTCTTAATCCTATTCCCGGTTCCGGTCCATGCCAAGTTACCGGTAATACGTTATTTTGATTATTAGAAGCCCCTTCTGTGAGTGATTTTAATTCTTGTAATGAATTATAGTGGTCTGCTAAAAGATCTTTTGCGAATTGTGGTAAAGAATCATAAGGCAATTCTTCCTTTTCCATTAAGTGAGCAAAAAATCCTGAAGGTCTACGTACCGTTTGAGCGGCATTATTTATAAGAATATCCAATCTTTCATAACGCTGTTCAATAAAATTACAGAAGATCTCTACACTAGGAATATGCCTAAGGTCTAATCCATGAATTTTTAAACGGTCTCCCCACTCCTGGAAATCATGTTCTTTGGAAAATCGCAATGCTGAATCTACAGGGAATCTTGTAGTTGCAACTACTGTAGCTCCTGCTCTTAAAAGCATAACTGTAATATGGTAACCTATTTTAAGTCTGGAACCTGTTACAACTGCAACTTGCCCGGTAAGATCTGCAGTTTGATAACGTTTTGCATAGTTGAAATCACCACATTCTGTACACATAGTATCATAAAAATGATGCAGTTTGGTATACATGGTTTTACATACATAACAATTTCGAGGAGATTCTAATTCTGGTCTTTCGTCTGCAGGCACTTCAACAAGACTAGGTGCAATAAAAATGGTAGCTTCTCTGGCGCTTCTAATACCTGTTTCCTTTCGGGCATGTTTATCCCGCTCGATCATTTTCCTTTTGGCAGCCTTCTTAGAGTCTTTCTTTCTTTTGATGAATTCATCTCTACTTGGGCGTGTTAATGCTCCAGCCGCCTTCATTAAGGCGATTCGTTTTTCTTCAGAAAGATCGAAAATCTGATTAGAATCTTCAACTAAAGATTCTAACATAGCAATGCAAAGATTGATGTCTGCTTCACTTAAATTTTCGGTTATTTCCTCTTTTTTAGAACCCATTACATAATATTTTCAATGTGCAAATATAAATTTATTATCTACCAATCTTGTTTCCTAGAATTTAAAATAGTTGAGGCTGAAATCAATTTAAATTGACCACTTATTTTTTAAGATAGTCTTAGTAATTACATAGGTTTTGATGACATTTTTTAAGCTCACGTTAATAAAATTTTAATAAGGAAGCTTTATATTTATATAGGTTGAAGAACCTATATAAGTTAAAATTTACAAGAATTTAAAATATAGATTATGAAAAAATTTGAAGATAAAAACATCTTAATAACTGGGGGTTCTAGCGGAATTGGTAAAGCTTTAATAACTGAATTCTATAAAGAAGGCGCAAGAAATATTGCTGTTGTTGGACGAGATCTTGATAAAATGAAAAAACTAAAAACAGAGTTTCCAAAAGCAGAATTTACATTTATTCAAGCTGATGTTTCCCAACCTGAAGACATTACCAAAATTGCAACTAAAATTAAAAATGAATGGGACCAATTGGATATCCTTATTAATAATGCCGGGGTGGTTAGCGCAGGTGCTTTAGAAGATATTTCTGACGAAGATATAATTGCCCAACAAAACATTAATACCACCGGTCTTATTTTGCTTACTAAACATAGTTTACCTATGCTTAAGAAAAGCACAGATGCAGCTATTATAAATGTATCTTCTGGTTTAGGATTAATAGGCATGCCTTTTTACGCAACCTATGCTGCAACCAAAGCCGCGGTGAAACAGTTTTCTGAAGCTATGAGACGGGAGTTAAAAGATTTTCCAATTCATGTTATGACCGTTTATCCCACAGCCACAGATACACCAATGATGAAAACAGCATCTTCAAAAGATATGGATACTCCAGAACTTGTTGCTGAAAAAACTATGAAAGCTTTAAAGAATGAAGAAATTGATGTGATTTTAGGAGGAGAACAACGAATTGAAAATAACAAGGAAAACTTTAAAGACCCTTTAGCATTCGATAAAAAGGTGAACACTATGTACGATTCTATGAAAGAAAGAGCATCAAACCATCGTTCTATGTAATTTTTTAAAGATATTTTCAATATAAAAAATGCCTTTAGAATCTAAAGGCATTTTTTTATATTGAATTAGTCAGATCTAAATCAATTTAATTCTTACTTTTTTCTTTTTAAGTTTGGTATTATTAAGATTGGCAATCAATTCGTTTGCCTTAGCAGCAGGAACTGAAACAAAACAACAATCTTGTTTCAATTCGATTGCTCCAAGTTCATCCTTCTCAAGTTTTCCCTCTTTAAAAAATAGGCCGGCAATATCTCCCTTAGAGATCTTGTCTTTTCTTCCGCCAGAAACAAATAAGGTTTCCCATTGAGTTTCTTTTGAAATCTCATTATTTCTTAGGAGGAGTAGTTCATCTAATTCTATAAAATCTGGAAGATCCTCCTTTACCCATTTTATAACATAGGCATTTCCACTCGCATTCATACGTGCAGTCCGTCCATTTCTATGGGTAAATTCTTCCTCTTTTAGCGGAAGTTGATAATGAATAATAAAATTCAATTCTGGAATATCCAATCCCCTTGCTGCAAGATCTGTGGCTACAATGATATTGTGCGTACCATTTCTAAATTTTATTAGAGAGCGCTCTCTGTCCTGCTGTTCCATACCTCCATGGAAACAACCATGTCCTATTTGATTTGCAGTTAAATAATCACTCACCCTTTGAATGCTATCTCTAAAATTACAAAATACGATCCCCGGCTTATTGCCAATATGTTCTAAAACTTCTTTTAAAGATTCTAATTTATCCTTAGAATCAGAATTAATGGTTTTAATCTGAAGCTGAGATTTCTTCTTACCATCCAGATAATTTATATGTAAGGCATCTTTGAGTCCTACAAATCGAGGGATCTCAATTTGCTGTGTTGCAGAGGTAAGTATGCGTTTCTCGATATTTGGCAGTGCTTGGATGATCTCTGTCATTTGTTCTTCAAATCCTACTTCCAAAGATTTATCGAATTCATCCAACACTAATGTTTTTATGGCTTGTACAGAAAATGTTTCCCTTCTTAAATGATCTGAAATTCTTCCGGGAGTTCCAATTAAAATGGCAGGCTCATGTTTTAACTCTATTTTATCTTTAGAAAATGGTCTACCCCCATACACGGCATTGGTTTTATAACCCGTACCCATTTCCCTAACTACTTGTTCTATTTGAATGGCAAGTTCTCTGGATGGAACCAAGATCATGGCTTGCACCTCTTCTGAATTCAAATTCAACGAGTTTATAATTGGCAATAAAAAGGCTAAAGTCTTTCCAGTTCCAGTTGGTGATAATAAAACTACATTAGAGTTATTACTTATTACTTCACAAGCCTCTTCCTGCATACGATTAAGCTTTGCTATTCCCATCTTTTCCAAGATTTCGCTCTGATCTTTTATTGTATTTGCCATTTTGCAAAAGTACAGCAAAATCCTATACTTCTTGGGGTTTCTGAAGTTGTGACAGTTAAGTTATTTCAACCATTATAAAGGTCGTATCTTTGACGCTCAATTAATCTCACACATTTGCATCCAAATAACATACATAACGAAGCTTATAATTTTGACGAACTTGAAAAAGTTCAACCAGAATTATCAAAATATATTATAGCCAATACCAATGCTGAAAAAACCATTGATTTTGGGGATAATCAAGCAGTTCTTCATTTAAACAAGGCACTCTTAAAACATCATTATAAGGTAACAGATTGGAATATTCCACCTAAATATTTAATTCCGCCAATACCAGGAAGAGCAGACTATATTCATCATTTAGCAGACCTACTTACTGAAGAAAAATTAACTCCAGAAGTTAAAGGTTTGGATATTGGAGTTGGTGCCAATTGTATCTATCCTATTTTAGGAAACAGTATTTATCATTGGAAAATGGTAGGCGCAGATATTGATGAAAATGCAGTAGTTGCGGCGCAGAATAACATTAACACCACTAAAAAGCTAAGTCAGAATATCGAAATAAGATATCAAGATGATCATTCGAATATGTTTAAAGGAATTATCCAGAAAGGTGAATATTTCAACTTTAGCATGTGCAACCCTCCCTTTCATTCTTCGAAAGAGGAAGCTGCCAAAACTAGCAGAAGAAAAACTAAGAATTTAGGAAGAGAGATTGGTAGTCCGTTGAATTTTGGTGGAGAATCTAACGAGTTATGGTGTAATGGTGGGGAAGCTTTATTCTTAAAACGAATGATAAAGGAAAGTGCAGATTTCAAGACTCAAGTTGCTTGGTTTACCTCGCTTATCTCTAAAAAGGAAAGCCTTTCAAAAATATACAAACAGTTAGATAAATTAAAAGCAACTTATAAGGTGATTCCTATGAGTCAAGGGAATAAGAAAAGTAGATTTATCGCTTGGAAATTTTAATACTTACTAACGGCTTAAAATTTTCTTTCCTAAATAAAAAAAGCTCTTCAAAATTAATTGAAGAGCTTTTATATTTATAGAAAAACCTATTGCAAAACAGCTTCTCTTTCTGTTTTAGTTTCGTAATCCAAATATCCTTCTGCACCACCAGAATAAAAAGTGCTTTCATCCCATTCGTCTAAAGGAATATTTTGGGCAAAACGTTCTACTAGATCAGGATTAGAAATAAAAGGCTTTCCAAAAGCTACCATATCTGCATCTCCATTAGCTATTACACGATTCCCTTTTTCTTGATCAAATCCTCCATTAATAATTATGCTTCCTTTATATATTGGTCTATATCGTTTAGCAATTTCAGTTTCTGCAAAGGGAAGATGAGAAACATCCGTGAAAGGTTCAGAAAGATGTAAATAAGCAAGATCATAGTTATTCAATTTCTCGATGATATAATCGAAAGTTGGAATCGTTTCCTCATCCATAATACTTCCAAAAATTCCATGCATAGAAGGATTTAATCGGACTCCGACTCTATTTTGTGGGATCACCTCTTTTACAGCATCCAAAACTTCAAAAAGTATCTTCGCTCTGTTTTCTATGCTCCCACCATATTCATCTTTTCTTTGATTAGATGTGGCATTGAAAAATTGATGAAATAAATATCCATTTGAAGAATGAATTTCAACGCCATCAAATCCAGCATCTACTGCATTCTTTGCTGCCATTTTGAAATCGGAAATCGTAGTTTTAATATCTTCCAAAGACATTTCTCTAGGAGTTACTGTTTCCTTAAAACCTTCTGGAGTATAAGACTTTTCATTTGGATTAATTGGAGAAGGTGCCAATGGTAACTTTCCATTGTGAAAATCTGGGTGAGACATTCTCCCAACATGCCAGAGTTGAATGAATATTTTCCCATTTGCATTGTGCACTTCTTGGGTTACTTCCTTCCATCCTTTTATCTGCTCTTCAGTATAAATTCCAGGTGTATTAATGTACCCAACAGCATCTTTAGAAATTTGTGAGCCTTCAGAAATAATTAAACCGGCACTTGCACGCTGCTTGTAATATTCAGCATGTAAACTGGCGGTTGGTTTGTCTTCAGGATTGTTTGCTCTACCTCTTGTCATAGGTGCCATCACGACTCTGTTAGATAGGCTTAAGTCTCCTAAAATGTATGATTGTAATAATTCTTGTTTGGTACTCATATTTTATTTTAATTTTTTCATTAATAATTCAGCTACTTTAGAAGAAGATGCAGGATTTTGACCTGTTATCAAAAGACCATCTTCCAGAGCATAAGGCTGCCAATCTCCTATTTTACTATAATTTGCTCCTTTCTCTTTCATCATATCTTCAATTAAAAAAGGCACAACATCTGTTAACTGAACTGCATTTTCTTCACCATTGGTGAATCCGGTCACATTTTTTCCTTTTACCAAAGCATTCCCTTCAGTATCCTGAATATTCTTTAAAATTGCCGGGGCATGACATACAAATGAAATTGGTTTATCATTTGCTAAAAATGATTCAATCAATTCCTTAGAAGTTTTATTTTCTACAAGATCCCATAAAAGACCGTGACCACCGGGATAGAATACAGCATCAAAATCTTTTTGATCTACGTCTTCCAATTTTTTGGTGTTAGCTAAAACTTCCTGAGTTTTCTTATCCTTATCGAAACGTTTAGTAGCTTCTGTAGCTGCATCTTCTGTATCGCTATTTGGATCTATTGGTGGTTGTCCTCCTTCGGGTGAAACTAATGCTACGTTATACCCTGCATCGGTTAAAATATAATAGGGAGCAGCAAATTCTTCTATCCAAAATCCAGTCTTTTTACCGGTGCTTCCCATCTCATCATTGCTGGTTAGTACAAAAAGTATGTTTTTCATAATATTATAATTTAGATGATTTATAAATACAAAATTAGTGCAAAAGCTATTAAAACTACTTGATGTAAGTTAGGAGGAAGTGTTAAAAAAAGTTAAGCTAAATAACTTCTTTTCTAATTCGGCTGAGGCTCTCTGGTTTTAAACCCAGATAATTAGCTATATGATAATTGGGAACACGTTGCTCTATTTTTGGATAGGTTTCACAGAACTCCAGATAACGTTCTTTTCCGCTTTTTTGAAGCGTAGATAATATCCTTGTGCGCAACGATACAAAAGCGTTAGTGGTTTTAATTCTAAAAAACCTTTCGAATTGAGGAATGCGGGTATATAAAATTTCTAGAGCATCACGATTAATTGCCAAAAGAGTAGAATTTTCTATAGTCTCTAAATATAACTTAGCAGGTACTTTATTAAAGAAGGCTTCAAAATCTGAAATCCACCAGTCTTCTACCGCGAATTGAATAATATGCTTATCACCGGTTTCATCCAGATAATAGGCTTCTAAACAACCAGAAACCACATAATATTCTGAATCAACAAGATCTCCTGGTTCAATTATAAAATTCTTCTTAGAAATTTTAATTTCTTCTAAAATACTAGTAAATTCTAGTTGCTCACTTTCGGAAAGAGTAATTACCTTATGTAGGTGATTTAGAATACTGGTATATATACTATTCTTGATCATTATAAAAAATACATTTATAAAAGTAGTTATAACCTAATCTTCCTCTTCTGCTACTTCATCATTATGTGTTTTCCCATCAAAGGTTTCAACATATTTTAAATCTTGGAAAAAATATTTTGAAGAGATCACTTTTACCAAAGCTGTAGAATCTGACTGTAACTCGGTGTTCATCTGCCAAATAATATTCACTGCTTCTTCAAAGGATTCAGAACTTAACTGTTCTGTAAATAATCTATTTATAAGAGTATTCTCAGGCATCCCACTTGCTAACAATCTTGTTAGTGCGGCTTCTGAAATTTTGTTGTCAATAAGAAGATCCTTCAATTTATCTGAAGTGATCTTCACTTCAAAATAAACCGCTTCGGGATGAGGAAATTTTCCGTTGAAGGCATCATACAGAATTTGTCCCGTATTAAAAAAGTCTTCATGATAGCCTATTTCAGCATATTCTTCCCACATTTTTTCTTCCCTCATTTCATTAGAAAGATTATCTATTTGACCCTCATTCAACCTTTCATTAAAAACATATCCTAAAATAAGTTTTGCAGCCTCTTCAGGCTCTTGATCTGCAATAGACATGTAGCACATCTCCTTTAGTTCCGCATTAGAAATTTCAGAAATATCTCCATAATCCATCACTCCAAGTAAATCTCTATATTTTTGGTTATCCCAGTAATCTGGTAACTCTAAAATGGTATCGAAATTTAATATTGCTACTTTATATGCTGTATTCATTAGACTGTTGATTTTTTGGTGTAGTAAATATCCAAATTATTTAGATTTGCCAAAAGTGGCTAATTACAAGAGATTTCTATCACAATACAAGGTTAATTTACCTTACAGATTCCTCCAAAACCGGTGCTTTCCATTTAGTGGTTCCAACTTTTGTACTATTAGCAAGTTTAATTGCCTTAGAAGATCTTCTTTTATCATAGATCATGGCAAGAGTCATAATTAAACTGGTACCAATAATTACAAATAACAAGATTCCAGGTTCAAAAGAGTCTATTTGAGCTTCTACCGGAATTGCATAGAATAACAAAACTGTGATTAATCCTCGTGGTGCTATAAATAACTGAGGAAGAATATCTGATCCAATGAAAATCCTTAACAATACAAAACGGATTCCGTAGATCGAAGCAATTATTAGCAGGCTAATTATAGCCACATTCACGTTCCAAAGAGATGCAATTGCAATAGTTAACCCAAAAATGACAAAAAAGAAGGTGCGTACCACAAATGCTGTTTCTGCGGTAATCGTGTGTAATTCATGATAAATATGATGTGCTTTCTCGTAATGCAGAAATTTAGAAAGCCTTCCTTTAAAGAACAACTTCATGTTTGCTATCACTAATCCAAAAATCAAGATTATTATAAGTGACGATAAATGCATTTTTTTACCCAATGCATAAAGTAGAAGCAGTACTCCTATTAATAAGAAAAGCTTTACCTGACTTTTAATACGTTGAAATATTAATATAATTCCATAACTGGCAACTAGGGAAATCACAATGGTTAACACTAAATTTCCGCTAAAACCAATAATTCCTCCATCCTCTGCAGGATTCAGTTTACCGGTTAAAAAATAGAACATCATAATACCCAGAATGTCTGAAAAAGTACTTTCATAGATATGAAATTCTCTTTTTGCAACTGTTAATCCAAGTACACTTGGAATTATAATAGCGCTTGATAATATAGAAAGTGGTGTTGCATATAACCATGCAGATTGCATGGTCATTTCTGGAATAAAATTATATAAGATAAGCGCAGCAACCCACGCAGAAGCCAAAAGCCCTATGAGTGCAATTCCCATCGCTTTTAAAATGGGGACCAGTTTCTCACGCTTTAGCTCTAGTTCTAAGGCAGCTTCCAAAACGATCATTATTAAACCTACAATTCCTAAAACTTCCAATACTGGAAAGAAATTTACATTTCCAGCATCCCAATAATTAAACAGATATTGAAGTCCTACTCCTAGGGCAATAAGCATTAATACAGCAGGAATATTGGTTTTTTTAGATAACCCATTAAATAGAAAAGACAGTATCACAATTAAGGATACACCAATTATCAAATTATATGAGGATAAAATTTCCATATTTTAATTCACTTTGTGGGTTAAATTTGGTTGGATGTTTTGAGAGATTAGAAAAGCCATAAGATCTTCTTGAGTAGCACCACTTTCTAAGGTATATTTAAGGATGAACTCCTCTTGTATACCTTCTTTTAAACTTGGTTTTTCATCAAAATTTAAAATGGGATTATCAAATAGGATATCTAAAATGGTTTCTTTGGAATACGGAGAACTTAAATACATGGTTTGTCTTAAATTACTTTTGTTATTTGAATTTACCGTAAAACCATTTTTTTCTATAGCAGTATAATTTATATATTGCTCACCTGTTTCGGTATTAACCGTCATTCCCAAATGCATTAAACGTTTGATCTCTCCTTCAATATTTTTAGATCTTATTTGTGCTCCTTTATTTACAATAGGATTAGACTTAAAGATGATGCCACTTAGGTAATTTTTAATATACTGAAAACCAAATACGCTAATTATAACTACCAGAATGCTGTGTGTTATATAGTTTATAGAAATGAAGCCTAGAATAAAAACAATTACTGCCAAGGGAGTGTAGAAGAACAAACTGTTTCTAAGCCAAAAAATGAATTTTTTACTTGCTAAATTCTTTCGAGCGGAGTTTTCAATAAGTGTTATTAGCACTTTTATAATTCCGTATAAGGCCAACAGAAATATAAACAGGTAAAACAAACCTTTCCAGGTATAAAAAGAAGTTATGGTCTCCATCTAATTTAAAGTGCCTCTATAGGTTAGAATTTCAAAAACATCTGTAGTAATAACTCGATTCAATATTAAATTTCCGCTGGAATTTCTCCAGAGAACCTTAGTGCTTATTAGTCTTTTGATACCAAAATCAAAATTCACATTAAAACTTTTGCCCAAAAAGCTTTTCAGTAACATTTCATTTACATATTTATATAAGTAAACATATTTTAAAATGATAACCTCTTCTTGGGTAAAGAAATCTTGGAACGCGCATTCTGCTTCCTCGAAAATCACTAAGTTATCATTGGTCATTTTTGTACTGTATGCCCATGCCTGCAATACTTCACCAATATTGTAATTAAATCTTCCGGCCAATTCCTGTACTTTATTTTCGATCTGTTTGTTAGAAATTTCATTCTTATCTTTATCTACCAATTTCTTATGCGAGGCTCCATGCCTTATTAGTACAGCCTTAAAGACCTCTTCAAACTTGGCCTTATTAAGATCGAGCTGGGTTGTAAATGCATTAGAAAATGGCAAACGCTTATCTACATGTTTTTGCATGGCGTTGGACAAGGAAACTATAACAAAAACACGATCTGATCCTGAAAGTACAAAGTTGATAAGTGCCCGAATATTATCTAATAAGCTAACTTCTTCTGATCTCCAAAATTCGAGATCATCTATTATCAAGACAGGTTTTGTATTATAGATATTCTTATTTACTTCCTGTAAGGCTTCTTTTAAATTTCGGGATGTTTTAAATTTTCTTCCTTCAATAGTTATAGTGGTATCGATTTGCAATAAGATGGTTTCCTTTCCAAAATATTGTTTAGCAAAATCCTCTATAAAAGTAGATTTACCACTTAAACCGTTTCCTGTGATCAACGCAGATTTATTAGAACCCTGTTGCCAATCTTTAAAGCTTTTGATTAACGTATTCTCTTCTTCTATTCTGGACACTAAAAAAAGATCCCCAATAAAATTCTTATTTAAAAAGAGTGTATCGTAATGAGGATTCTCCTCCTTTAGCAACCTATAATGAATACAATTAATAGATTGATCCATTAAATTTTTTGGTGCAGAAGAAATGGATTTCTCGTAAGACGAATTTAAAGACTGTAAAGTCTCCCTCATTTTTTGGTACCATTTTAAAATAAAACCACTTCCCCCACTTGTGTATTGAGTAAACGAAGACTGAAAAGAGACTTCCAAAAATTCCCCTACCCCATAAATATTACTAGCTAAAAATTGAGTGGAGAGTTTATGATGAATCTGTTGAATTAAATGTTCTTGTTTCTGAATATTTAACGAAATAGTCTTTCCTATTTCCTTGAGTGTTATTATTTGTGAAGAAACCACCGTCTCGGTCTTATTACTTTTAATTAGCAGCAGACTACTTTTTAAATTTAGAAGACTGTGTTTATAATACGAGGCCAAATTATTCTGATTTTCCCATACATCAATTAAAAAAGGTAACAACTCATAATCAAGCCATTTCTTTACCGATTTGTTAAAATCTATTTTTTTAATAAGCAACATTCCCTGATTGGTATCTGTAGGAAAATTAAGGCTAGATAAAAATTTTGATTTTAGATCTATCATCTCCGAAAATTCCTCTAATTTTCTGCTGGAAGTTTCAATTTTTTTAATAGCTCCATCAATTTCAGAAATAATTGCAGTTATATCTTCGTAATTTCTTGCTCCCTTAAGCGAAATTAAAATCTGTTCTATATTTTGTTCAGAAATTTTGGTTTCTTCTAAATTATAAGTGTAAGATTGTTTAGTATGCGCTTTAATGGCAAAAAAGATCTCTATTAATCTTAAAAAGGTTAACCCGGCAGTATCTATCAACTGGATCTGTTCCAGAATATTTAAAAACTGAAGTTTGTAAACTCCCCAAGGATTATGTTGATGTTTTATTCTTTTCGAAATCTGCTTTCCAGCTTTTTCTATCCTAGATATCGTTCTATATTCCTGCTCTATAGAAATTCTAAATTCTCTTAGCGCTTTTTGAAGAATTGTCTGAGAATCTAGAAAATGGCTTTGAATAGCCTCCTCTGAAACTAAATTTTCTTTTTGCTTATGAGATGAAATTTGAAGCTGTAGTAACACATCTCTATTTAACAACATTATATCCTTAAAAGGCTTAGCTAAGGCATAGAGGTATAGATACCCATCTTTGGAATCTATTTTTAGAGAAGGATCTTTCTGAAATTCTATGTTTGCGGCTTCAATATAGAAATCACACAGATCCGAAAAATTAAGAAGTATAAGATGCTTAAGGTCTTCGGGGTTGGAGCAATTTTCTAGCAAAGAGGTAAACTCCTCTAAATGCTGTTCTAGCATTTTAGAAGAGTGATCTATACTTACTTCAGATGGGTTCAGAATTTCTATTTCCATTTATAAACCAATCAATTTATTTGAGAAATATTTTTCAATTAGATCATCTAAAGTTACACACATTTTGTAAATATGGCAATTTAAGAGACATAACCAAAAAATTTCACCTCGAAAGTAAATTGACGAGTTTACGATGTATTAAGGTTACTTTAAAGGATTAACCTTAATTAAAATATGATATTATAATGAGCAACAACAATTTAACGAAACAAAGCCTGTTTACAATATTGTGCTTTAAGTAGACAATTTATGAAAAAGTAATTATACTTTTTTTACTCTTACCGCATTCATTCCCTTCATTCCACGCTCTATTTCAAAAGATACATTGTCACCTTCCTTAACATCATCAATCAATTCACTAATATGAACAAAGTATTTTTCTTGAGAATCTAGATCATTAATGAATCCAAAACCTTTAGAATCGTTGAAGAATTCTACTTTACCTTTATGGTAAGGATCTTCTTCTACATATTCTTTTTTAGGAACACCAATAACAATACTTTCTGCATCAACCTTTACCTTTTTAGATGGATCTGGAGGAGTATCTGTTAATTGTCCATTTTCATCAACATATACCAACATATCTTCTAAATCTCCACTCTTAGGATTAGATTTACGCTCTTCTTTTTTCTTCTGCTTTTCTTCACGCTTCTTTAAGCGCTTTTTTTCTTTTTCTTTTTTGCCAAAACTTTCTTGTGGTCTCGCCATTCTTCTGTAAAATATTAATTTATAAATAGCTGCTCTTTATGAACAGTCTGGAAACTCGTAGAAACACTTGTATTGAAAGCTAAATATCTCAAAAAAGATAAACTCTACCTTTATTGAGTGTAATAAGATTACTTGAAGGGTATTTATACGATTACCGTCGTGTAAAAGTACAATAATAATCGTATAAATCGAAAAGCTTTTAACAGCTACAACTCATATTATTAATTTTTTTTATAAATCTATTTAGATATCAAGCTTCCAAGATTATAAAAATCGATCATTTATTTACTGCAAATGCATCCAAGGGCATTTCAAATCCTATAAAAAGAACACAGGGACCAGAATCCCCACATCTCCCACTATGTGGTTTTTTAGCAGGGCCATATGCATAATCCCCCTTTTTCAAAGTTTTAGTTTCTTCCCCTTGGTATGTAACTGTTAACTCACCAGATAGTAATACCATACGTTCTGCCGAATTATGCCAATGCTCTGGGAAATCTGAATTTGGCTCCAATTTAAATAGAATATCCAAATTATTCTTTGCCGGGTCTCCGTGTAATACAGCTATTTGGCAACCCTCCGGCATAAATTCTGGGCAAGGTCCCCATTTGAGACTTGAATTATCTGTCTTGACTACGGAAGCCTGCTCTGAAATATTTTTCATTTGATCTTGCGCCCAAGAGAATTGGGCTGTGAAAATTAATACAAGCATTGCGGAAAATACTTGGCTTCTCTCGTTTTTAAATACTATCATAATTACAGTTTTAAGGTTTAATGTTTTGATTTACTTTAAATAAGTTATCAGGATCATATTTTCTTTTAATTTCCACCAATCTATCATAGTTCCCTTTATAACTGGCTTTTATACGCTCCTCACCTTCATTCATCATAAAATTAGAATAAGCACCTCCAGCCGAATTTGGATGTAGCGCTTCCCAATAATCCTTACACCATTTGGTGATCTTAACCGCATTTCCAGGATCAGGGTCTATACCTACTATAACTCCTGCATATTTGGCATCTCTATAAGCCCAAGGAGTATCTGAATTTTTCTTTCTACCTGCGGCTCCATTAATTGGATATAGGTGCATTTGTGATAAAGGAGTTGGAATTTGAGAACCAAATTTTCTATGTTGCTTCCTGAGGTCCTCGCCTAGATCATTAAAAAAATCGGCTCTCCAGTACCATTGCATTCCCGGAGGCATTAATCCATCGAACATAGTTTGTATGGATGGATAAGGCATTTCACCTAAATGTTCGAAGATTGGTCTCATATCTCTAATAGGTTTAAACACCTTTTCAGCATTTTTGGGATCTCCCAAGTAGCACCATACAATTCCACAAAACTGTTTATTGTGTAAAAACTCGGGAAAAGGTGGTCCCGGGATGATCATCGTAGCAATAAAACCATTAAGATCTTCATCTGCATTTTCAATAAAATCGTCGTACCATTCCATGATCTCTTCTACTTGTTCTATAGGCCACAAAGTTGGTCCACCAAAAACCGTAGATACTGGATGTGCCTGAAATTTAAACGAGGTAACTATTCCAAAATTCCCGCCGCCACCGCGAATAGCCCAGAAGAGTTCTTTATTCTTATTTTCGTTTACCGTAACATAAGAGCCATCGGCCAAAACCATATCTGCTTCCAAAAGACTATCTATAGTTAATCCATATTTTCTGGCTAAATAACCTACTCCACCTCCAAGCGTTAATCCAGCAACCCCAGTTGTTGAGATCATCCCTGAGGGAATGGCAAGTCCAAATGGATGTGTTGCATGATCTACCTCCCCCCATAAATTACCTGCTCCAACTCTTACTGTTTTATCCTCCGTATTTACCCGTACATATTTTATTCCTGTTAGGTCTATAACCATACCCCCATCACAAAGACCAAGGCCTCCTCCATTATGCCCGCCGCTTCTAACAGCAATTAAAATATTATGATCCCTAGCAAAATTTACAGCATTTATAACATCGGTAGTATCAAAACATTTCACAATAATTCCGGGATGCTTATTGATCATTGCATTATAGATCTTTCGTGCATCCTCATAGTTTTCATCTTCAGGAAAAATCACTTTTCCCTTAATATTATTTATTAATTCCTCTCTTAGTGAGTTCTCTAATTTTCCCGCTATTTCCATAATAAAATGTTTTAAATAATGAATGTGATAATAAATAAACCAATAGCAGTTGCTAATTGATTAATTGCCATTTAAAAAGGGGTATTTCGGGGATATTTCGGAGGGAATATTCTGACTAGCAGTAACTTAAAGGTACTAATTTTATATAAAAAAAATAAAAAACAAGTGAATTCTTTACAAATTTAATGACCTTGTTATTTCAGCTTTAGGTTTGTATAGGAAGATATTTTCTATATTTTTGTTGGTTTAGTATCGGACCGCACAACCTGCCACGGAAACTTTCCTTCTATTTCTACCTGAAGAGAAAGGCTTAAAAATGTTCTAATTATTACAATTACTCCTAAAGTTATAACTCTTTCTAAGGTGGGTTCAGTAACTACAGTTGCAATAATATCTGCTGCAACCAACACTTCTAAACCAAGGAGTATGGCTTTGCCTAACTCTTGTCTTAAACGCACATATAAATGATTGTTATCTTTTAACTGAGAGATAAGAAATCGGCTTATTGCAATTATGCCTCCAACGGCAATTATTACAACTCCCACGGCTTCCATTCCTTTAGCAATATATTCAATGTACAATTTAATATGATCCATAATATTTTATAACTCTTTCTTAAGTGAACACTTTTAGGGGTTTATTTATCTTTAAAGGTAGAAAAATATTATTTTTTTGTTGGAACCATATAAACAGGCACTTTAGAATTCTTTAATATACTCGAGGCTACATCTCCAATAAATATCTTTTCTAAGATACTGTGGCTATGTGTTCCCAGTACTATCACATCTGCTCTCCAGCTTTTTGCATATTCAAGAATTACATCTGCGGTACTTCCTTCTTGGATTTGAGTTGTTATTGTTTCGTCACCCAAATGTTCTTTAACGGTTTTCAGAAAATTCTCAGACACTTTCATCATTTCTTGAGACATATTTAAATCTATCTCTGTATCAAAACCATCGTAACCCATAAAAGTTGGATACTGAACTCCGTAATATTGAACATCTGCAATTACATGTAATAAACATACTTCAGCATCTAAATTTTTAGCTAATTGATAACCCATGTCAGCTACCATTTCTGAAGTAGGATTGTAATCTATACATATAAGTACTTTTTTCATAATTTCAAGTATTGAGTTATCTAAAAGCTATTTTATAATTTCAATATAGCTTTTACTAATTTCGCTATAAAATCATTCATTTATTAAATTTTGATAATTTATTTTCACAATAGAATAATTTTATTAAATTAAAATTAAGTTTTAAGTATCATTAACATCTTTTGTTAAACCCATCCAAAATATGATATTCGTTAGTTCTTATCTAAGCCTATCACTGTATATTTATATAAAATACGACCAAAATAATTAAAATATGAAAACTACAAGAGAAGAAGCAAGAGAGGAAAGTCATCATGAAGCTGTAAAAAGTCTTAACGAACTCCTTGAAAAAAATTATGATGCGGAAAAAGGGTTTAAAAAAGCATTAGAAGATGTGAAAAACCCTAGTTTAAAAAAATTCTTTAAAAATCAAGCAATAATTAGAAGTAGATTTAAAACTGAAATTGAAAAAGAGCTTCATGATCTTAATGCTCATCCAAAAGTTAAAGAAGGTAGTACTACGGGAAGTTTACACCGTACTTGGATAGATATAAAAACTGCACTTACCGGAAATGATGATGAATCTGTTCTGGAAGAATGTATTAGAGGAGAAAAAGCTAGTGCTAAAGAATATGAGGAAAAATTAAGCAAAGGTCATTTTCCTCCAAAAGTAAAAACAATTCTAACCAGCCAATTACATGAAATTAAGAATACAATTTCCACTGTTAAAAGAATGGAAGATATTGCAGATGATTAGAAGGTAACTTTTTATAAAAAAAATCCCGTAGTGATACTTCGGGATTTTTTTTTTGCTATATAATATAGAACCTAGGATTTTTCCTTAACAAAGATCACACTTGCCTTGGCTCCTGTAAGCAGGTTCCATTCGTTCGAGGTGATTAACTCTCCTTGATCTCCGTAAACCTTAAAAGCTGCTGTATTAGGCCCGGAGGATCCTTGGTTTAAAGCCTCTATTTCTATTGTATTTATTCCAATTTCCAGATTTACAAGAATAGGTGTATAATTTGCCTGAAGTTCTATAGACGACTCTACCATTTTTCCATTCACATATACTCTAACGCGGTCTCCATCTACAAACTGATAATCTCTGCATAGAATCTCTACATAATTCCCACCAGTTTTAAAATCGCCTAACTTTTGGTCCTTTCTGTACTCTTCACTTATTCTTTTGTCCTCTGTCCATTTTTTTTCAATAAAATCCCCAGCTGTTAAAAGGTCATTTCCTGTCTTCATGCTAAAAGTCTCTTTTTCTTCTGAAGGCAAACTAGATGTTCTAATCTTCGATTTAAAAAATGGATTCGTAGATGTAGTTGAAGGAATTGTAGACTGTGTATTAGGAACAGGTAAGGAAGAATTACCCGCTTTCTCAATTGGAATTGATCTAGTAGGCGAATCTTGGGCATAACCTAAAGAAATACCTAGCCCAATCATTAAAATATTTAAATACGTTTTCATAGTATAAAATTACTGAACTATTTTGAATGAGGTAAGTATCAAAAATAAAACCACAAATTTAGAAGGTTTCAATTTTATCGATTCTAAAACTAGCGTTAAAGAATATTCTACTTAAATTTATAAAAAAATCCATCTATGCAAGTAATAAATCTAGGCGAACAACAATCCATTCTCAATAAATTTATTTCAGAATTAAGAGATGTATCGGTACAATCTGACAGAATGAGATTCCGACGAAATATTGAAAGGATTGGTGAAGTTTTAGGTTATGAGTTAAGTAAATCGCTTTCCTATAATAATGTAGATGTTAAAACACCTTTAGGGATCTCCAAATGCAATATTCCAGAAGAAGATGTTGTTATTTGTTCTATTCTTAGAGCAGGTTTGCCATTACACCAAGGTTTACTAAATTATTTTGATGGAGCCGAAAATACTTTTATTTCTGCCTATAGACATCAAATCTCTGAAACCGATTTTGAGATAAAAGTAGAATATTTAGCATCTCCATCTTTAGAAAATAAGGTGTTGATTTTAGCAGATCCCATGTTGGCAACTGGACGTTCTTTTGTGAATGTCTACAATGCTTTAAAAACTATGGGAACTCCTAAGCAAATTCATTTAGCATCTGTAATTGGCTCTAAGCAAGGAGTTACACATATAGCTGAACATTTCCCTGAAAGAACCAAACTATGGATTGCCACCGTAGATAAAGAATTAAATGATAAAGGATATATTGTTCCAGGCTTAGGGGATGCAGGAGATCTAGCTTATGGAATCAAACTTCAGCACTAAAAAGGATATCCAATTGCAAAATTGAGTACTGGATTTTGATAATCGAAATTAAAGTTCTTACCATCTGTAGGTCTTTTAACCGCAGCTGCAAGATCAAACCTAATTACAAAACTTTGTATATCTATTCTTAGGCCGGCTCCTACTCCTACCCCCAATTCATTTATAAAATTACTGCTGAATTTTCCTCCTTCCAAGGAATCGTTGGTGTTCCAAACATTTCCCGCATCGGCAAATAATGCCCCTTTAAAGAATGAATAAATTGGAAAACGATATTCTACATTAGCTTCCAATCTAATATTCCCAGTCTGCTCGAAATAGGAATTGCTTTCGTTTAAATCTTCAGGAACATAGGTTCCAGGTCCCAAAGATCTTGTTTTAAAAGCACGAACGCTATAAGGCCCTCCCGAGAAATATTGTCTGGAGTATGGAATGAATTCAGAATTCCCATAAGGAAGTCCCAAACCTGCGAATATTCTAGTAGCGATCTTTTGTTCCTTTGCAAAGTTAAAGTGATATCTAAGATCTACATCTGCCTTTGCGTATTGTGCAAATTCCAATCCGGCAAACTTTTTTGGCGAACCATCCTCTACACTAGAGCTTATAAGATCTAAAGTATTTCCTGCGATATCTAAATTGAAGGTTGTAAAAAATTGGTGGGTTTTGGCAACATTCACCATTTCATTATATGTAAACGTATAAGTAAGTCCAGCGATAAATTGCTGATCGAAACTAGTTTGTAAGAAAGGATTCGCAGTTAAGATATCTTTAAATGCTTGAGTGGAATTAGCAAGTTTTACATAGTTAACAGAGATAGGATTAAATTCATGGGTAACATATTTATTTGCATTCCAGAAATATCCGAAGCTTCCATAAAATGAGATAAGACTAAATAGATTAGTTCTTGTCAAATAATCTGCACCTATGCTAAGCTTAGTCTTTGGAATAGCATATTTAAAGAAATCTTTACTAACGCTTATAGGAAAAAGCAATCTCGGATAAATTAGATCTGCTCCAACTCCAAATTCTAAACTATTAAAACCGTTCTGACTTCCTCCTTTAGATAGCTGAAATTCATATCCAAATTTTCCTGTAAGATTTAGGATCTCGCCACCTTTAAAAAGGTTTCGGTTCGAATAGGTTAAAGCTAAATTTGGACCAGCAAAATTATTAGATTTTGTCACCGCCTGTAATTCTACTCTAATGGCTCTTTTGTTTAAAGGAGATAAAAAGATATTAGCCTCCAAAATCCCTAGGCTATCTGTGGAAAGAGAATCTATCTCATCATACCTAATATTTACAAACTTATAAGCCCCAATAGTGGATAAACGTCTACTTGTAGCGCTAGAAAGACTTGGGCTAAAATATTGGCCTTCTTCCAATAATATAAACGGATCTAATCTTTTTGGTTTAAAATATTCTTCATCTTGGATAAAATATTTTTCGGCATAACGAATGGTATCCTTCCGTATAGAATCGTTACCTATCACATAATTAGGATGGATATTTACCTTTGTTATCTTATAAGGAATAATCGTACTCTGTGGAACATCTTTTTTTAATCTTAAAAAGAGATCAAATCTTTTATTCGCATATTGATTTGTATCTGCTTCAAAGATCAAAAGACCAGGACTAAAATTATAATATCCCTTTTTCTTAAGATCGAATTCTATTCGCTGTCTTTCTACTTTCAGTTTAGAAAGATCAAATCGCATTCCCTTATTTATTTTGGTCTCAGAAAGTCCTGCAGCGATATCATTATAGACCAATGAACTATCTGAATCTATTTTATATTGCTCCAGTAAATAAGGCTGTGCCAGCCTGATGGTGTAATCAACAGTAGCTTCCTTTTGCACCGTATCTTCTTCTACTCTGGAGGTAACTTCACTAAAGAAAAAACCTCTATTTTCCAATCTATTTAAAAGCAAGTTTTCTGTTTGAGATTGATCTATTCTTGTGGAATAAACAGGTTCCTCACCCAGCTTTTTATTTAAAAATTTATTGATGAATCCGGGGTTTTCTTTTTGTGCTTTGTAATAAAAATAAAGTCCCGGGCGCATCCCTAAGAATTCTTTATTTTTCACAGGTTTCAAAACTGAATTCAGTTCTAGTTTTAGTTCTTCCAGATCCTTAATAGTATCTATCTCTGCATTGAATTCAATTTCTGCTCCTCCATATAAGAGCTTATCTTCTGGAATAAATTTTTCTATACTACAACTAGTGATCGAGCTTATTATAAGTGCCAGACCTACAACTCTAAGAATCGTTCGTGCAGTAGAATAGCTATTAAATATGTTATTTCTCCTCATCTTTCTTAGCTTCTTCTATTAGTGCTTTTTCAAACAACTCCTTGAATTTATTGAATTCTTGGGTAAAAATAAGTGCTATACCACTTACTATTAATTGACCGTCGATTACATTGTCGAATCTATTCATTCTAAAAGCCTTCAACCTATATCTTCCGTTCTCTGTTAGTAAATATTCCAAACTCACATTTCCAACAACAGGATTACTTTGCCCCGGTGTTTGATCACTACCCTGAATATCCAGATTACTTCCAACCCTTACTATTAACCTGTCATCCAACAATTTCTTTTGTGCTGCAATTTCCAGTTGCGTCCTCTCCTGAGGGTTTTCTCCTTGATAATCTGTAAAGCTATCCAATCCAAAATCCAGTTCCAATCCAGATTTTCCTAATAATTTGCTCGAAAGCAAATTTAACTGATCTGAAAGGGCTTGATTTAGGTTATCTCTCGCAATAGTTGCTGTACCTCCACCACTCCCATCGCTACCCGATTCGGGGAAAAATTTATTTAATACTAATAATGAGAACACTTGTTTATTTAGTTCACCCTCCTGCTGATTTAATTGTTGAACCCTGCCGTAAACTTGGCCTCCAATAGCGCCTTGTTCATCTTCCGGCATATCTAAATTAAAGGCAATCACGGGTTGCATAAGTTCTCCATCTACATTTAGATACACCAAGAAATCTAATTCTTGTCTAAATTTACTAGCAACAGATTGATCTGCTCCGGTAATTTGAGAAGCCATTAATCCACTTGCCGAGGTTTCAACTTTATAGACTGCACTTGCATCCAAATTAGCATCATAAGGATCTCCTGTCCAAGTGATAGAACTTCCATCTACAATTTCAAAGCGTCTTTTAACCAAATTATAAAGACTCATCTCATAATACCCATCGCTTAATTCTATTCTACCGGATAAGGTTGTTCTTCCATTTGGCAGAATGCTAAATAAAAGATCTCCATCCCCAGAAGCCTGAATATTATCCCCTGTTTCCTGATCTATCACCATATTAAAAATAGCAGAATCTGTTATTGAAATATTGGCATTCACCTCGTAACCAGAAATCACAACAGATTCCTCTTTAGTTTTTGTTAAAATATCATCTGGGTCTTCTCTATTAACAAAGATCACGATCCCATCTCGCTCCACAATATCCAATTCTGCCTCTGGAACGATATAAGTAATATTGGTGTCTGGCCCCACTTTAAGGTCTAGGTCTAATATTGGCAATAATAGGTCACCGGTTAATTTTGCCTTGGCATCAAAACTGGCAACTCCATAAAAAAGATCATTATCTTCTTTTGTTGAATTGAGCACTTTAAAATTATTTGCACTAAAATTTAGATCAAAACTTGGGTTTAAATAGGTTTCAGTTAAAATTGAACCATCCACAACAAAGCTATTTCGATTCTCATCCTGGATTTTAAAATCATCAAAATAGATCCCGGCATTATCCAACTTCAACAATTCATTTTCAATGAGAAAACTTGCATTTAAGGTTGAAACTTCAAATTGAGCATCGTTAAATTTAAACTCACCATTATATTGTGGCTCCACGGTTGTGCCGCTAACGTTCATGTTTCCTGAAATAAATCCTTTTCCATTGGTGATCGCTCCACCAGTAAAACCATCTAATGCTACCAAGTTGAATTTATTAAGATCTAAATCAAGATCCAATTTTGCAGCGGTTTCATCTGCTAAATAATCTCCTGTAAGATCCATATCTACATTTCCATCTTTTATGGCGAGATTAAAATCGTAGCTATTACTTCCTGTAGATTTCGCGTTAAGAGTTAATCTACCCAAGGGAGCCTTTAACACCTCAAGGTTTAAAATTTCAAGATCTGCTAGAATTCCTGTCTCTAAAAATGGTTCTTCTACTAGCAAATCACCACTTAGAATACCTTTTGCCAAATACTCATCCGGATTTAAATAACTTAAAAAGGTTTGCAAGGTGAAATTTTTGAAATTTACTCCAATATGCTCCTTTGCAATCCCAGGCTTATCTGAATAAAAATTTATAAGCTGATTCTCGTGAGAGAAAGTAAAATCTTTAAATTGGATTCTTTTTTCATCAAAAGATATTTCATTGGATGCGGGTATCGTCCAAGACTGATTGTTGAGAATTATATCTTCTGGAACTATATGTAGGTACAAAATATCGTTAGCTTCAGATATCTCTGTCTTCATATGTACTATTTGTTTTTTATCATCAAAAGAGGTGAAATCCATAAATAGTTTTCGGTTGGCAATCCTACCATCCAAAAGTGTTTTTTTAATTCCCAAGGGACCGGCAGTAAGGGAATTTAGTCCAAAATCGAATTTAAGTTCGGAAGCATCAGAATCTACATTTAGGGAAAGACTGTCTATTTCTGTACCCCAAAAATCTATGTAAGGAATGTTTACAGAGCCAGCAAGAGTTCGTTCTTTTTCACTAAAATCCATCTTAATAGTAATAGTGTCCATTTCTGCTAATCTGGTAACAAACACGTCGCTTAAAATTGGTGCGTCGATAAACTTCCCTCTTAAAACTACAGAAACAGGGTTCACTGCTGTGTCTCTAATTTTTTCGGGATGGAGATAACTTGTAAAATGAGTTTGTAATGAGGTTGCTAGATTTGCAGGGTTTGCATTGGATCTTAAAGTAAGATCCAGCATCTTATTATTAATATCTACCGAAGTGGAATCTGGTAGAACGTAAGCTGAAATACCTACATTGCCAAGTAAATAGGATTCATTATCGTAAATAGCTAAGCCATCTTCAATTGAAGCATTTACTCTATAACTCTCCAAATTACCTTTAAATGAAGCGTTTATTTTTAGAGCACTAGTGATCTGTTTTTCGGTTAAGCCAAGTGCATTAAGATTTGCCCCCTTAACATTAAGGTTCAGATCTATTTGTGTGGCAATAGAATCTAAATTTACATATGCATTTAAGTCGATATTTAAATTTTCATCTTTATAAATAGCAGTAATGGGTCCTTCCCCATCCAAAAACTCCCCATTTATCTTAAGATCTTTAATGTTGTAATTTTTTAAGGAAAGATCAGTAATAGTAGCATCCACATTCGCATTTAAATGATTAATATCTTTCCCCTTTCCGCTGGTTGTAATTTTAAGATCTAGAGTGCCTAGGTTTTCCATATCAAGCAATTTTCCGAGATCTAGCTTTACAGTTTCAAATTGGGCATTGAAAGAGATTTCATTTTCAAAATTAAAATCACCTATCATCTTCATATTCCCATTAGAAGTGGTTAAATAGGAATTGGTTTTCAATGAAGTAAGATCTCCAGAAAAACTTCCTTTTAAGGATACTGCATTGGGTATTTTAACTCCTAGATCTTCTTCCTTAACAAATCGTTTTAAATCGTTTCGTGTAGATCTAAAATTTACATTACTGAAGTTATAACTTAGATTGTCTACATCCAACGGGTTAGAAATAGTTCCATTCGCATATAGTGAAGTATTATTTCCCCAATTAACTGAAGCATTAGATACATTTAAGGAACTTCCAGAGCCATTCAAATTAAATTTTCCAGATAATTTTTTTTCACTTAATGCTTTTATATATTCATTTTTTTTCAATTCGGGCATATAAACGAACAGATCCTTTAAATCTGCTTCGAAATTGGAAAGCTCTGCTTTTAGATCAATTTCTTCGGGAGAATTAATAAGTTGAGTGATACTATTATAGTTGATAGCGGCATTCCCCTCTAATACGTTATCATTTAATTTTAGCTGAAGTCCGTCTAGTGTAAGTTCTGTATCTGTTACTTTTAGGTCTCCTTGAAGCTGTTTCAGATTTAAACCTGAACTTTCCTGAAATTCAAATTCCTGGATAACTGCACTGGCGGTTTCATCTTTTAAATAAACATCACTTGCTTCAAAATTAAGCTCTTTAATTGCAATCGCATTTGGATTATAAATACCCTCTTCAACTGAAGCGCCATCTACTAAATAAGTAAATTGATCTTCGTTAAATGTTACCTTGTTGATCTTTATCTTCCAATCTGGCCAGGAAAATTCTTCTATAGCCGCTTTTACATCTTTTGGAACCTGCTCTACTTTTTCATCTGTTGTAGAGGTAACTTCAAGAACTATATTAGAATTGTTTAAAAGAAATTCATCTATTAAAATATCATTGCTTGCAAGATCCATTTTTGGAATATCGGTTCTTAATAAGCCGATATCTAATTTTGTAGCCAATCCATCTGGAGTGGAACTGTAATAAGCAATTACATTCTCTATTTCTAAATCCTCTAAGATAATATATGGTAAAGGCGAGGTTGGATCTTCTTCAGATTCTGGAAAAGGTTTGGTTTGAATGTAAACTATGGACGAATTTTTCAATCTGGCTTTGGAAATATTAAATTTCATATTTGCCATATCTGTCTCTTCCATCTCCAACTGAAGCTGTTCCAATTGCAAATTAGCTTCGATCCCTCCAACCTTATCTTCAAAAGAAATTTTGAAATCCTTAAAATTAAAATCGCCTAGTTTTAAATTTAAAGGTTTAGAAATAGTTGAAGTATCTACAACGGTGCTATCTGAAGTGGTGAAAGCATCTACCAAGAACTGATAATTAAAACCTTGAATAGAATCTTTGCGGTAAATATTGGCCTTTAATCCGTCCCAGTCTAAAGAGTTCACTACATAACCGCTTCCTTTAATGATAGGTATTAAAGGAATATCGGCCTCAAGGGATCTAGAATATATTAAGGTGTCGCCATTCTTATCCTCCAAATAAAGACCTTCTAATTGAAGGTCGCCGGAAAAAGTGATGAAAGCTTTATCTAAACTTACTGTAGTATTTGTTTTATCTGAAATATAGGAAACAACCTTGTTCACTATTATTCCTTGTCCCCATGGACTTCGAATAAAAAGAATAAGTAGAATTATAAATATGAGCAGTCCTAATAAAATTTTACCTAAAATTTTAAGGTACTTAATACTCTTGGATTTATCTGTTTTCAAATTATAGAGGGAACTAGCTAACAAATTTATTGTAAAGAATTCTTTTAAAGAAGCTAATAAAGAAGTAATTATAACTGAAATTAATAAACTTCTGTTAATGAAACTAGTGTTATTTCAAATATAACGTTGAGTTTTTTCCTAGACCTGTGGCGTAAATTCCCACTTTATTAAATAATTCCACAGAAATAACCATTTGAATATTCTAAAAAGTATTTTGAACGGATTTTGTTATGGAGGCTATTGGTAGATGAAAACAGTCACTTAGATCACTGTTTACTAATAATTTATAGTAATATATATATATTTTCTAAACTCAATTTTATAAATTAAAGATATAAATTAATTGAAATGGCATTGAAATAGTAACAACGGTAGTAAGGTCTTAGTAAAAATTAGAATTTAATATTATAAAAACATGTAGACCTTTTAACTAAAACTTCAATATGAAAAAAATCCTATTAGTAACAGTATTATCTGCGGCTACATTAACATCTTGCGTATCTAAGAAAAAGTATGTTGCATTAGAAAGTGAATTGTCTAATACTCAAAGCAATTTACAACGTACTACCATGGAAAAAGAAGAAGCTGAAGCAAAATTAGATGCTATTGAAGCTCGTGTGGCAGATTATAATGCAAAGATCAATTCTTTAAAAGAATCCAATGACGAAAAAATGGAGATGAACGATCTTACGGCGATGTCTAATAATACAAAAAAACAAATGCGAGCTACTTTAGCAAAAGTAGATAAGAGTGAGTTGAGTAAAGCAACAACTTTGGAAGATTCTATTAATCTTGCAGTATCCTATAACCTTAAGCAATCTATTACAGACGATTCTGAAAGTGATGATGTACAGATCACGGTAGATAAAACGGTGGTAATGATCAATGTTTCAGATAAATTACTTTTTAAAAGCGGAAGCTATAGATTGAATAATAAAGCAAATAACCTTATGCAAAAGCTTGCTGAAGTTATAAACTCTGAGCCAAGCATGGAAGTTATGGTTGAAGGTCATACAGATTCTCAAACCCTAGTTCCTGGGTCACATATTCAAGATAACTGGGACTTAAGTGTTAGAAGAGCTACTTCTATAGTTAGACTTTTACAAGACAAATATAAAGTTGATCCAGCCAAATTGATTGCAGCCGGAAGAAGCAGTTATGTGCCATTAGTAGAAAACACTAATAAAGATAACATGGCTAAGAACAGAAGGACTAGAATTGTAATTATTCCAAATCTAGATAAGTTCTTTGCATTAATGGAGTCTAAATAATAGAAACATTAACAACAAAAAGGCCTAACATAAATTGATGTTAGGCTTTTTTTTTATTTATTCGAACGATATTTATACGGCAGATAGAATTTCTACCTTCTCAATTGTTGGAGATTCGCTTAATAGTTCTGAAGCCTTTTCCATTAGCGCCGAAGCTATTTCTCCATTTAAATGAGCATCTCTTCCCGATTCATTTTCGAAAGTATCAAAAATACCATAAGTGTTGTGATTTATTTTAAAGGAATACCAAGTAATAGTCTTTTCTTCCTTTCGTGCCAGATTCACAGCTTCCTTTATAAAATTTTCAACTTCCATTTCTTTTCCACTTTTTGCTTTTAAAGTGGCTAGCAATCCTAAATTTTTCATATTTATCAGTTTTAATTAAAACTATTTCTTTTTAGGGGAAATAGCCCTTCCCTTAACACAAGATTATAAGCCTACCTCTTCAATAAATAATGATCTAAAGCATATTTCCCGCTCCCAGTAATAGTAATAAAAGTGTAAATAACTAAATAGATTAAAGCTAGTTCTTTCATTTGGAATGGATCTTCTGCATGTATTACAAAAAATGCAAATGCCATAGTAAATAAAAGAATAAAAGATGCCAATCTAGTAGCTAAACCAAAAGCTATTAGCAAAGAACAAATAACTTCGGCAAAAACTACAAGTGTTAGTGTAGCGGTTTGCCCAATTCCAATAGGGTCTGCAAAAGATATTTCCTGAGATCCAAAAAGCATAAACAGTTTCGGAATTCCATGGCCAAGCATTAAGGCAGCAATAGAAACCCTTAGAAATAAAAGTCCATAATCTGTTACTTGAAGATTTAAACTTGTTGTGTAAGTGTTATTCATAGTTTTGATTTTTTATGCAGATAAGTTACAAAATAATTGGTTCTATAGTATAAGGGAACGCTTAGCATAAATAATTCAACTTATTCCAATATAAAATAATTCAGTAGAACGTAGGAATTATTCCTACATGTTAATTTCTCTTTCTAAGTTGGACAAAGAAGCGCTTTCCCCTAATTACAAGTGTTTTAAAGCTCGTTATAATTTATTAATCTAATATTGGATACTTTGCTAATCCATCAGAAATTCCATTTGTAATTAAACCTACAGATTTTGGAGATATTGTAGATGATCTGGAATTTGTATTAGAACTAAAGATTCAAGAATCTCAAGAATAACTGAAGCCTATTATTTCTAATTGCTGCATTGCTCCTGCCATAAATACTTCGGCAATCTCCCCAACTTTTTTTCCTGTCAATGCCTTCGCTAAAGGTGCCACAAAAGCTATTTTATTCTTTTTAATATCGGCTTCATCTACTCCAACAATTTGAAATTCCTGAATACTTTCAACTTGTTTACCAGTTAAGAACTTGAATTTTACTTTAGCTCCAAACCTAACTTCAATTATAGATTGTTCATCTGGTTTTAAAATTCTGGCTGAATGAATTCGTTCATTCAGTAAATTTAATTTTCCGTTTAACACTGCTAAAGAATGTCTGCGCTCTTTTCCTTCTTCAATATTTAAATTTGAAATTTCAGTTTCCAGTTCGTTGCGTTCCTTTAGCAGCAACTCCTGTCCCAATGGTGTAACATAATTTATAACACCTATGGGCAATGCAGATCTTGGCGGAATAAATGGCGCCTCCTCTTGATCATCTTCTTTTACAAATCCTCTGCTCATTTTTTGTGTATTAGAAATTTAGGAAACATTTAATATAATAACTACTTAAAACTATTGCGAGTTCAAAGTAAAAATTATAATATTTCAGAAACAAAAACGATAGCATAATAAAAGGTTAAAAAGTTTATTTCAATGAAGTATTACTTGAAATCTTGTAATTTTATGAACCACATAATCATTTAAGTAAAAACCTTTAAGAGGTTTAAGAACTGATATATAATTCACAGATGGCATTGAACTTTTTAAAAGGATTTAGCAAAGTAAACCTAGTTTCTAAAACTTATGATCATTGCATGGACTTCTTAACAAATAGTCGATGCAAGACTCTTCCTTTTCATAGTGTGCAACATACAGAGGATGTTTATCAATACGTAAAGACTATTGCCAATTATGAAGAAGTTTTTGGATCTGAACTTGAACCTATTCTGCTTGCTGTATTATTCCATGATACTGGAATGGCAGATACTTATATGAATCATGAAGAGCAAAGTGTGATTTATGCTACCCAATTTCTAAAGGAGCATGATTATCCTGAAAACAAGATAGAGATCGTTCAAAATTGCATCATGGCTACAAAAATGCCACAGAGACCCAAAAACAAAGCTGAAAAAATTATTTGTGATGCAGATCTATATCACCTAGGTTTAGAGAGCTATATCTTCCGAAATGAGCGTTTAAGAGCAGAATGGGAAATATTTTTTGATAAACAATTTTCTGATGAAGAGTGGTTTGCTTTAAATGTAGATTTTTTAGAAACTCAGCGATACCACACGTGGTTTGGTAAAACGGTACTTAATAATCGGAAAGAACTTAACTGTAAAATGCTTAAAGAAAGACATGAAAAATACAAGATATAGTCTTACATTAATAATATTCTAAGTTGTTAAGTACTTACAAACAGTTTCAACTATCTAATTTAGAATGCCCTATATCCTCTTACTTCATATAATATTATAGGGAATGACTATTGAAATTATTTTAGTTTTTATCATCTTAGGAATTGTAATAATTCTATTCGCTTTAGAAGTATTTCCAGTAGATAAAATAGCGTTCTTTATTATGGTGAGTTTACTTCTCACCAAACTAATCACTCCAGAAGAAGCTATCTCTGGCTTTGCAAATCCGGCAACCATTACGGTACTAGCATTAATGATTATTGCCATTGGATTAGAGACCAATGGAGTTATTAATTGGTTATCACATGGTTTGAAAAGCTTAAAGAATTTACCAATTTATATTATGATTCCCATCTTTATGCTTATTGCCGGAAGCATTTCGGCATTTATAAATACTACAGCAGTCGTGATTGTTTTTATAAAGGTAATCACAGAGCTTTCTGCAAAATATAATATTCCCAGTGAAAAATTATTATTACCAGTCTCCTTTGCAGGTATTATTGGTGGAAGTTGTACACTGATGGGAACCTCTACCAATCTTATTGTTAATGCAATTGCTATAGAAAAAGGAGTAGATAGATTTACATTTTTCGAATTCACTTGGTATGGAGTTATATTCCTTATAATTACAACAATAACTGTAACATTACTTTATAAATTTTTACCGAGTAAAGGAAAGATAGATCTAGACAAGGATTATAATCTGGATGCATACATCACTAAGGTAAAGGTGAAAAAAGGTTCGAATGTAATTGGTAAAAAAATCACCGATACCTTTTTTCATGATAATCTGGATATTGAGATCTTGCGACTTAATCGAGATGGAATAATCAATGACAGACCAGGAAAATATACCATCCTCAAAGAAAAAGACCAGCTTTTAATTAGATGTACTCTGGAAAATCTAGTTAAATTGAAGGAAGACAAAGGATTTTCCGTTATTAAGGAAGTAAGTAAAAAATTTACATTACCTATAACAGATGCCGAAGAATTAGAGGATAATATTCAGGTAGTTGAAATTTTAATGCTCCCTAATTCCCCACTTATTGGGAAATCAATTAAAACGGTAGGGAATTTTGATTTACAAGGAGCGGTTCCTCTTGCTATTAAAAAAAGAAACAGTTTTCGTCATCCTGAGGATCGGGTTTTTAGAAAAAAGAGGGATGAGATCGAACTTCGAGTGGGAGACAGACTTCTGGTGGAAGTTTCGGCCAAAGCATTATCAGAATTAGGTAAATTAGATAATGTTACCATTCTTCAACAGCATCAGGAGATTGAAGTAAAACGCAAATCAAAAGGATATATCTCCCTTGCAATATTAATTATAGTTATAGGACTTTCTGCGTTTTCAATTTTCCCAATTCTCCAAAGTGCCTTAGTAGGAGTTTTCTTAATGCTATTTTTAAAATGTTTGGACCTTGGAAAAGCCTATTCTCAAATTAATTGGCAAGTGATCTTTCTTTTGGCTGGAATGATTCCCTTGGGAATTGCCATGAGTAATAGTGGTGCAGATTTGTGGATTGCTAGTAATTTACTGGCACTATTTACAGAACAATCTAATATTATGATCATAGGAGTGCTCTTTTTAGTTACTATGATTTTAAGCGGATTTGTATCTAACAATGCTACTGCCATTATAATTACGCCAATTGCCATTACTATTGCCACCTCTTTGAAAGCAGATCCTAAACCTTTTATTCTAGCTATTATGTTTGCTGCTAACTTTAGCTTTTTCACTCCTGTTGGATACCAAACCAATACACTTATTTATGGAATGGGAATGTATAAGTTCAAGCACTTTTTAATAATTGGAGGTGCAGTATCTCTAGTTCTTTGGATAGTGGCTTCCCTCCTGCTTTCAGGAAGTTTTTAAAGTGAGTGAGTTGGGTCTTATCAATTTAATCTAGTATTTTTGTTAGAAAAAATATGGCAAATGTTCTAGTGATTGGTTACGTATGGCCAGAGCCCAACTCTTCTGCAGCTGGCAAAAGGATACTTCAAATATTAGAATATTTCACTAGTAACGATTACCGCGTTATTTTTACGACAACTGCAGCGCCTTCAGAAAAAATGGTTAATCTTGAAGAACTTGGTATTTCTTCGGAAAAGATCCAATTGAATAATTCAAGTTTTAACGAGTTTATATTAGATTTGAAGCCAGAAATTGTACTCTTCGATAGATTTATGATGGAAGAACAATTTGGCTGGAGAGTAAGCCAGTATAGTCCTAAATCCATTAAAATTTTAGATACTGAAGACCTTCATTTTCTAAGAAATTTTCGGGGAGAGAAAAATATTGAAAAAGGGTCTATTAAGAATTCAGAATTAGCGAAACGTGAAATTGCTAGTATCTATAGATGCGATCTCACTTTAATCATTTCTGAAGAAGAAATGAAATTGCTCTCAAATGAATTCAACATTCAAAATAATTTATTATTGTATCTCCCATTTCTGATGGTACCTACTTCAGATAAAAAAACACTTCCCACATTTGAAGAGCGCAAGCATTTCATAAGTATCGGGAATTTTAAACATAGGCCAAATGTAGATGCGGTGAATAACCTTAAAAAAGAGATATGGCCACTAATAAGGAAAGTGCTTCCAGAAGCAGAGCTTCATATTTATGGAGCTTATCCTACGCAAGGTATTTTACAATTAAATAATTCTAAAGAGAATTTCTTGGTTAAAGGTTGGGCGGCTAATGCCGAAGAGGTGGTGAAAAATGCCAGAGTTAGCTTGGCATCTATACAATTTGGAGCGGGTTTAAAAGGAAAATTAGCAGAAGCGATGCAATGTGGAACTCCAAATGTAACAACATCGCTAGGGGCAGAAGGAATGAATGGGAATCTACCTTGGAGCGGTTATATTGCAGATACTCCAAAGGAATTTGCAAAAGCAGCAGTTGCTCTTTATAATAATAAAGAAGTTTGGTTAAATTTCCAAGAGAAGGGATTCACTATTATTGAAGAACGCTTTAAAAAAGAAACTTTCCAAACTATATTCAAGAAACGATTAAAAGAAATAGCTTCAAATATATCTGCTCATAGAGAAACTAATTTTATTGGAAGTATGCTTATGCATCATTCCTTAAAAAGCACGCAACATCTGTCTAAATATATTCAGATCAAGAACGAATTAGAGCGATTACGCTCAGACATTTCACAACAGGATTTTTCTAAGAATTAGAATTTTAAAACTTTAACCCTATCGCTACTGGCTTAGAGGAAAACAATTTTTGGTGTAATGCCTTCAATGCAAAAACCTTGTTTTCTGAAGCTACTAGAATAGAAACATTATTTAAACTTCCTCCATAAGAGATCATACGCACCGGGATCTCATTTAATATCTCAAAAAGTTTATAGGTATTTGCATCTTCAATAAGTCCTTCCCCCACTATACAAATAATACTATGCTCCATTTCTACTGTGATCTCACCAAATTCTTCCAGATCGTTTAAAATAAGATCTAGATTCTTGGTGTCATCTATGGTCAATGAAATGGCGATCTCAGAAGTTGTGATCATATCGATCGCAGTTTCATGAAAATCGAATATCTCGAAAATTTTCTTTAGAAAACCATGAGCCATCAACATTCTATTCGATTTTATTTTTATAGCGGTAATCCCATCTTTTGCGGAAATTGCTTTTAAACCTTTGCTGTGTATCTCTGATGATATCTTGGTTCCATGTAATTCTGGCGTAAAAGTGTTTTTAAGATAAATAGGGATGTGTTTTTCTATAACCGGGGAAATTGTTTGAGGATGTAAAATTTTAGCTCCAAAATATGCCAACTCCGCTGCCTCTTCAAAACTTAAATTAGAAAGGGGATGCGTATTTGCAACATATCTTGGATCGTTGTTATGAAACCCATCGATATCTGTCCAAATCTGTACCTCTTCTGCGTCTATTGCAGCACCTATAATAGTTGCTGTATAATCGCTTCCACCCCTTTTTAAAGTACTAATTCTGTTGAATTTATCTATTCTCACAAAGCCTTGAGTAATATAGATAGCATCTTCGGAGATATTTTTCAAAAAAGGCTGAAGGTGTTGATTGATTTTAGCGGTATCTGGATTTTCAAGATTGCCAACAAACATGAATTTTTTTGCATTTAGTAATATGGAAGCAATGTTACAAGATCTTAAATACTCATTAAATATATAAGTGCTTAAGGTTTCACCAAATATCAAGATCTGGTTAGCACTATTTTCTGAAAATTCACCATGGATTAACAAATGGAATTCAGCAAATAACTTTTCTAATCCTTGCAATACAACAGATCTAATTTCTGACTGCGGAATTAATGTTTCTACCAATTCTAAATGCTTGTTCTTAAGACTTTCTTCTAATCTAATTAAATCAGTTTGGTTTCCTAAATGTATATTGTCAGAAATTTCTACCAACAAATTCGTTACTCCAGACATGGCGGAAAGAACAATGATCTTCTGTCCATCTATAGACTGGATAATACTTTTCACATTTTTAATGCTATTGCTAGAACCAACAGAAGTTCCTCCAAATTTTAAAACCTTCATCACTTTTTTATTTAAAAATGCATAAGTACATATACTAATTCAGCTTTTAAAAAAATGAGAAGAATTTATATATATTTGTACAAAATGTATATTATTTAACAATGAACACCATTACTTCCTGTATCCATGATATCTTAAGACATCAGCCATTTTTGGACGATGCTTTATCCAAAGACCTGATTAACTTTAGCGCTCTCGCAGAACATTTGCAACCGGAAGTGGAAAAAACATTAAGAAAGCCTGTTAAACAAGGTTCCATAATAATGGCTTTAAGAAGATATGCACCACAGCGTAATCTTATAAAGAATAGTAATTGGAGAGAAATGGGAGATATTGTAGTTCGCTCTGGAATAACAGAATTCACTTATTTAAACTCTAATTCACTGCTGGCTAATCAAGCAACATTAATGAATACCGTTAAAGATGATATTGGAGTTTATCTTAATTACTCCAGCAATTATCAAGAAAGTAATATTCTTGTATCTAATGATCTTAAAGATACGGTTGCAACAATATTTAAAGGAGAAAAATTAGTCTCAGTAAAAAGTGATCTATCTAGTATCACCATTGCTCTACCAAAGAATAGCTCTAAAACTGTAGGTCTATACTTTTATATTTTTAAACTTTTAGCTTATGAAGGGATTCCTGTTTTCGAAATGATTTCTACCTCGAATTACTTTGCATTGTTCCTTGAGAAGGAGTATATAAATCAAGCATTCTTATTACTAAACGAAATTAAAATTTCTTGATAATATCAAGAAATCTCTACCAATAATCAAAAAACACACCAGTCATGGCTACACCAGCTACCAAAATAATTAATATTATTATTATAAAAATGGCACCAAAGCGTGTTTTTTTATTATCCTGTAATATATAATCTTCGGATTCATTATCTTTTTTGTCTCTAATTTGCATAAAATTTAATTTTAACAAATTTAAATAATTTTACAAGCTTCAATTATAAAAATTTTATAAAATTGTTGATTTTCTTTGAATTAAAGTTGTCTTAAAATGAATCGCCACTTTCTGCCTTAGTTATATTTTTATCTAAATTAAAAGATCAAAAAAAGATGAAAAATATATTAAGAGCATTACTTGCAGGTTGGGGAGCTAAAAAATTTGGTGGTGGCTGTGGTTGCTTCGGGATTGTAATAGTTTTTATTATACTTTGGATCCTACTAGGGTATCTTGGTTTAAAATAATTCCAAATATCTAATTCATCTAATTCTCTTCTTTCGAAATTTTAGGTTTGCGTTCTTCTTGTTTTCTAAAAAGATCTATAATATTAAAAATGAGTACACAAAACATTACCCAAATAATTCCGGCAATTACGCCACCTAGGATGTCTGATGGGAAATGAACTCCAAGATAAATTCTGCTTATTCCGATGCTTACTATTAAGAAAGAGCAAAGTGCTATTAAGCCAATTTTTAGCCAGCGATTAATTTTCAGAAAGTAAAATAGATAGATTAAAAATCCGTAAAATGCGGTTGCGCTCATAGCATGACCGCTGGGATAGCTTAAGGTTTCTACCGAAACTAAATGTTCTGCTGTTGGTCTTGCCCTGTTTATAACTTCTTTTAATGCTAGATTAGAAAGTCCCGAAATAATGATCACAAATACTAACTGAATTACATATCTCCAATTCTTAAATTTCAAAAAGAAAAATAATGAACATATTGTAGTTACAGCAATATAACCATAGAGATCTCCAAGGTTGGTGATAAATTGTAAAATATTATTTAATTCGGGTGTCCTATAAGTAATTACATAAGCTGTGATCCTTGAATCGTAATTAGCAACCAGATCACTGTTCAAGGCATTAGTTAATTCTACAAAAACATTTATACCTACCACCACAATGATCAAAGCCAAAATAATGGAAATTAAATAAGGAAGTTTGGAATTGTATTGGTGAAATTTATCTCTTAAAATAGATTCAATTTTCCTTAAGAAATCGATTATATATTCTTTCATTGAGCTTTTTTGCTATTCCTAATATAAATAAATTCGAAAGTCCGAAATTACAGGAAAATAATAAGAATTAAATTCTACTAAAGCAAATATGTATTAAGATTTTAAATTGAAGTTATTTAGAAGTTTCATCAGTAATACTGTCCTTTTGTATAAGGTATTGAATGCTTATCTTTTTTCTCCCCCAATTTCTAGCCTTTTTAACATCGTTACCCATATAAATATCAATCTTATTTTTCCAGCGGTGATGCATTTTATCTTTCACAAAGAAAATTCCGGAGAGACCATCAATCTTTACTGGCGTATTATATTCCAAACCTTTTTTCATTAGATCCCGAGAAATTGCAATAACATTCATTCCTGGAGATAAGGTATCTCCCCAAGCCGTGATTCTAGGATTTCCTTCACTCTGGCTAGCTTTAGAATTGTAGGCGCTAGCAGTGACCTTGATTGTCTTCCAGTCCATCACATCTGCACTTTCAGATTCTGGAACTTTACAACTTATATAAAAGGTCATAAAAAAGGTAAGCATACTCAGCGATGTCAATTCTAGAAAAACTCTAGTCATAGCTCTAATTTTTAGAATAAAAATAATAACTGACATATTTTCCGATTATTGTATGAACCTGCAATTTTTGCATTCTTACAAACAAAATTACAAAAAATACCAGTGTTTACTGCTATTGTTGTCTTTAAGCCTCAAAATTCTTACTAGGGATTAAGATTATTTGTTCAAATAAAATCATTTCAGACTTTGGCTTGGTTATGGCACTTTAATGCATAACAACAATAAATAACAAATACAAATTGCAATAATTGAAATTTGTATTTTATTGAACTTTGAAAAAACACATTATGAGTCAAGTTAAAAAGAATGATACGGTAAAAGTACATTACACTGGAAAATTAGCAGATGGACAAATCTTTGATAGTTCTGAAGGAAAAGATCCGATTGAATTTACCTTAGGTGAAGGACAATTGATCCCAGGATTTGAAAATGGACTTATCGATATGAAATTGAACGAGAAGAAAACCATTAATATTTCTAAAGAAGAAGCTTATGGGGAACCTAGAGAAGAGCTTATTCAAGAAGTTGAAAAAAGCCAGTTACCCCCAGAGATTGCTCCAGAAGTAGGAATGGGACTTGTATCTAAAGGACCAGATGGAAGAGAAATGAATCTTTTGGTTGCTGAAGTTAAAGAAAATACGATCGTGGTAGATGGAAATCATCCATTAGCAGGAAAAGATCTTATTTTTGATCTTGAAGTGGTAGAGATTAAATAAGTTTTCTAGTTAGAATCACTTATCTCACAATAGATATTTTGCTTTTTAGCAATTATTTATTGTGAGATTTTTTTTTGATATTAATTAAAGCATTAAAAATAGTTTTCTTTAATGGCTCCGGAAACTTGTTATTTAAACAGAATTTCTGATTAACCTCCAGTTCAATTCCATTGTACAATGTTGGAAACTCCCTTCTCAAAGCAGTTGTAAATCCATCTGCCTTTCCTAAATAAGGATAATTATATCTTATATGAAGGTCGGGATCTTCCAGTTGAAGAAATTCCTTTAGCACATGTGAATATTTTTTTTCTGAAATTCTTGAAGGATCATATAAGATCCCAATATCTGTATTCCGAATTACTCCATTTAAAACTGGTGTAAAACTATGAAATGAAAGATGAACTACCTCTTCTCCCTTTTCTATATATTGTGATATCTTCTTACTAACCTTATTTCTATAGGGTTTGTAATAGTCTTTTAAAATGAGCTGCTTTGCTTTCTCGCTTAAGGAAGCACTATATTTTGAAAACAACTTAGGATGATGTAAAGATCTATTAAATTCTATTAAAAGTCTACTCATACTATTTTTAACTGAAAAATCACTTAAATCTTCACAGTAATTAAATAGATCTAACGAACCATAATCCAATCCTTTATGTGAATTCAGGGCTTCAAATCCATGATTAAAAATATCGAAATATTTTTCAGGAATATCGTTGCCACCGTGCTCACATGTAAAAACTAGTTTCAAGGATTATAAAAAGTATTGGTTTGTAAACATTCGGCTAGTTTAGAATAAATTACTTTAATATTTTTTTCTGAATTATCCTTAGAAATTCCTTTTAATATTCTGGATGACAAACTTCCTTTATCCAATAAAAATTCAATGCTTTTTCTATGTTTTATAGAAATACTATCTTTCACTCTATGATAGATCATTTCCCATAATTCATTGGCAATACATTCCTCCTTCACATCAAATAAGTTCAAATATTTAAGATCTGTTATTTGAGTGTTTTCTGCATCTTCAATCACATCATTAAAAATTGAAAAAAGATCATCTTCATGCCATTTTTTCTGATCGTCTATAGAAACCAACTCCTCCGAAACCAGCATTTTTAAAGTTTCTATAATAAGTATGGCTATGGCAAGATCTGCTTTTGGGCATTCCTGAATATCTATAACCCGAATCTCTATTGCATTTCTATCGAAACGTGCAATTGCTCCTCTGGAATTTAGGAAATGTTTATCCAGTATCTTGTTGGTGTCAAAAGGAGCGATAGCTTTATTAATGGGATCAAATATCTCACGGATATAGCTTTCCTTATCAAAAACCTTTTCCGGAATCACTTTACCTGTCATTTCCGGGATCTCCTTTTGATTGGTTTTATACACATTCATTCTGGAATCCATAAAACCAGTACTCTTACCATCAAATATGGGGCTGCTTGCACTTAAAGCAGGAATTATAGGTAGTAAAATGCGAATAGCGGCATGAAGTTTCTCGAATTCTTCATCTCCATAAAAAGGCAAGTTAAGATGCATACTTTGCACATTTGCCCAACCATGACCTCTGCAATCGAAAATTTTATTATATAAAGCATAGATCTCACTATAATTGTGTTTCCAAAGTTTCATCTCTGTCTCGGGATCCATTAAAGGATGGGCTGCAGTTGGTAAAAGTTCGGCATCTTCAGAAATTAGCAATTTATTGATCTCCTTAATATTTTGGTGAAATAAAAGATCAAGATCTTCTAAGTGTTTAGTAGGACCATTCGTCTTTAGTTCAACCACATGGGCAACAAGCTCATTGCTCCATTCAATTTTACCATTCGAAACATCTGAAGTTATTTCCCCAGATTTAAGCTGCATCAATTTATCTACAATTGGAGTTATCTTCAAAATAGATCTTTGAACCAACATATACTCCAATTCTATTCCATAAACTTCAAAAAGGTGGTAACTCATTATTTACTTTTTTCTAATCTATTCTTTAATGCCATTATAATTTGGATGTATACTTGATCTCCATAAAAACCATCTTCTACTCCAAAATCAATATTAGGATTGTCGTTAATCTCGATCACTAAAGGTTCTCCATTTACTTCTTTCACATCTATCCCGTACAATCCCATTCCCATAAGTTTAACAGATTTAAGTGCAACATCTATAATTTTTTTTGGCACATCTTCTATTGCCATACAATCTGCATTTCCATCTTGATCATCTTTCTCGGAAGCATCCCAATTATATATTTGCCAATGGTCTTTTGCCATATAGTATCTACATGCAAAAAATGGTTTATTATCTAATATTCCAATTCTCCAGTCATATTCTGAAGGTGAGAATTCTTGAGCAATTATAAGGTCGGATTTTTTTAGCATACTATCTACCAGCTCATTGTACTCTTCCACTGTAGTAGCTTTTTTAACTCCAAAAGAAAAGGTAGAATCTGGCGATTTTAATACACATGGTAATCCTGTTGTCTTTAATACTTCATTCTTATTGTTTTTATGAACGATCACGGTTTTTGGAGTAGGAATGTTTGCATTCTGTAAAGCTTCAGCCATGAACACCTTATTACAGCATTTTAAAATAGCTTCTGGATAATCTATAAGCGCAATCTCTTCCTGTTGAGCTTTTCTCGCAAAAGCGTAGGCTTCATTATTCACTTCGGTGCTTTGCCGGATAAATAATGCATCATAAGATGATAGTTTGGAAAGATCCTTTGGATAAACTACTTCCGCATAAAAATCTAATTTTTCTGCAATTTCTATAAACTTTTTAATGGCTTTAGCATTGCTGGGAGGAGCCGGATCTCCCGGAGCAACCAAGATAGCAAGGTCATAGGTGGCGGTATTGGTTTTAAGAGTATCATATCTCTTCTTGGCAAAATATTGAGACGCAAATAAATACATGCTTTCCTTATGTTCCGCTGGAATTTCAGATTCAGAGATTGCGCGAATACTTTTTATATTCCATTTAGTAGAAAAATTGAAATGTACTCTCAAAAATGGGATTTGGAAAGATCTATAGAACATCGAGCTCAGTTCTTTATATTTTTGCGCTACGTTTTGTCCAAAATAAACACTCAAAATAAATTCCTGAGATTTAATATTTTTAAGGCTTTGTTGAATAAGATCGTCAAAATCATCTGATACTATTTTAACTAGTTTAGGCTCTCGAAGGTCTACAATATTACTAACTGTGGGAATAGCACGATGACCTCTAGCTTCTGCAAGCAAGGAAACATAATACCCTTTAGATTGATAAGAATAATCCTTACAAAGATTAAAAACTCTCGCTTTTTTAAGTTGGGAATATTCTGGATTGGTGAGATAGTCCTGAGAAGAAATAACGGCAATATTATCTACTGCTATATTCCATTTTTCAGGATGATTTACCACTATTAATTTCTTCATTTATTATGATTAAAACCGAGCAAATTTAAACGAAAATACCATCCAATATATAAAAAAATAGAGCTAAGTAAAATATAATGAGTAAATTTCAGCAGAAAATTAAAAACTCCAATTTTCCATGACTAAACCATCAATTATCGTATTAAGTTTACTTGCTTCAAGTTTTGGTTATAGCCAGAAACAAGAACAATCTGAACTTTGGAAAAAGGCAAAAGCAATACACGAAAAGGTTATTACTATTGATACTCATAATGATATAGATATAGATAATTTTACTGCTGAAAATAATTATACCCAAGATCTAAATACACAAGTAAACCTACCCAAAATGATGGAGGGTTGTTTAGATGTAGCTTGGTTTATAGTGTATACCGGGCAAGGCGAATTAAATGAAGATGGATATGCAAAGGCTTATAAAAATGCCATCTCTAAATTTGAAGCTATACATAGGCTGACAGAGGAAATTGCACCCGATAAAATAGGGCTTGCCACAAGTTCTGCTGAAGTTAGAGCACTGGTAAATGAAGGAAAATTAGTTTCCATGATCGGTGTAGAAAATGCGTATCCCATTGGGGAAGATCTCTCGAGAATAAAAGAGTTTTACGATAGAGGCGCACGGTATATGTCTTTAGCGCATAATGGGCATAGCCAGCTAAGCGATTCTAATACTGGTGAAGCTGAGGGTTATTGGTTGCATAATGGCTTAAGTGATTTAGGTAAAAAGGCTGTTGTAGAAATGAACAGATTAGGAATGATGATAGATGTTTCACATCCTTCCAAAGAAGCTATCAAGCAAATGTTTCTATTATCTAAAGCACCTTTAATCGCTTCACATTCATCTGCACGTGCTATAAGTGAGCATAGTAGAAATTTGGATGACGAATTATTGATGCTTTTCAAGGAACATGGTGGAGTTGTACAAACAGTTGCGTTTAGTTCTTATGTAAATGCTGGAAAAAACAGCAGATATTATGCCGCTCAAGATAAAATTTATGCTGATGAAGCTCAAAAAGTAGGGTTCAAGATCCTAACCAGGGATAGTATAAGAATTTTAGATAAAGACCAACGTAATTTGTACAATGCCGATTATCAAAAAATAGTGACTGCCGCTGCTAATGATGTTCAAGAATTACGTAAAACTATTACCCCGGTAAATGTATCAGATTATGTAGATCATATAGATTATATGGTTGAAAAGATTGGGATCGACCATGTAGGAATTAGTTCCGATTTTGATGGTGGAGGTGGTGTAGAAGGTTGGAGAAATGCATCACAAAGTTATAACGTTACGCTAGAATTGGTGAAAAGAGGGTATACAGAAGAGGAGATCGCCAAGTTATGGGGCGAAAATTTACTTAGAGTTTTAGATGAAGTACAAGCAGTTGCTCTAAAAATTCAAAAAGGATAAAAAATTATAAACTCACTTTAAGAATATTTCCCATTCCACCGGCTCCCTCATTCGAGATATAAAGATTTCCTTGATCATCAAAAGTTAATCCTTCAGGTTGTGGGAATTGTTCTTCTTGGAAAACATGTAATTTTTTGGGTTTTCCATTTGGCGAAAGGATCAATAATTTGGGATTGGTTCCTTCTAAAATATATATTTCTCCTGTTTTTGGGTTTACGGTAATTTCTGAAGGTTGAATTAGGTGATTGTTATTTTTTATATCGAGATCATCAAATATAGGATCATCAAACTTGATCTTGTATGCTGGCTCCTCTTCCAATTTTTTGGTTTTCAGATCGACAGAATATATAGGTTTGTACTCTTTTTCGGCCTTATCTTTAATCGCAAGTATTAACCTATTTCTTTTTTTATCGAAGCTAATACCTTCAAAATTATAAGTTTTAGAAAAAACAATCTTTATCTCATTCACTTCTTTTTCTTCGGTGAGGTAATTAAGAACTTCAAAAATAGTTCCATCACTTCTCAAGACATATGCATCCTCACCAACTAAAGCAATCCCCTCATAGTCACCATCTTCACCAAATACGATTTGGCGTTCAACTTCCGATGTTTTTAAATTATATATAAAAATGATGGCTTCTTCGTCTTCCACACAAGCAATTCTCTCTTTATCCATCCAAGCAATTCCTGATATCTCTTCCAGCAACATTGGCATATTCCACTGTTGATCTATCTTCACTGCTTTGGCTCCCGGAAAGTCGCGATTAGGTGCTATCCCATCGAATGAAAAATAAATGAATGCCACTATGGCAAATACTCCTAGAATAATAAATATGGCTATTTTTTGCATGTCTCAAATTTAAACATTTATGGTTGAGAGAAAGTTAAAGATTTTCCAAACTTTTATGTACGTAAAACAGGAGTGATTTTGGATAGTTTCTCTGGTAAAATTGTTAAATAATAGTTAATTGCTACTATTTTATGCATAGTACTGTAACAAAATAATTTTATGATCGTCTATTAAGTATAAACATTTAAATAATTCATCATGAGAACTTTAGAAAACATCAGTCAAAATTTTAATGGAATTAAAGAAGGAGATCTAACCCACAAAAGAGCATTCCTACATCTTAGACAATCTGCTAGAGATAGTTGGTATAATAGAAGAAGGTTTGGCGTTTAAGATTAAAGTAATTCGCTCTTCAAACTTATTAAAAATTTTAAAAATAGCCGCACATCTTCTGTCCGGCTATTTTTTTAAATATTCCCTAAAACTTTCCTGCTCAATTTCATCATAATTTCAATATCTGAATTATAATCAAGTGATTTCCACGTACTAATTAGTTTAAATTTCGGTTATATTCATCAGTTAATTATTTTTTCATTTCTTAAAATAACTTAAATATTCTGCATTAATTTTATTAGTAGTCGTTTATTTGTATCCCTTAACATTTGCCATGCTAGAACATATTAAAAATTCCCCAAGATTAAAATGGACTCTTATAGCTTTGCTATCTATTATCTCCATTTTCATTCTATTCTATTTTAGTGTTTATTTGGGTGTTTTTGGTAAGATCCCTTCTACTCAGGATCTCAAAGACCTTAAACAAAATCAGGCAACCCAGGTCCTATCAGTAGATGAAGAATTAATAGGGAAATATTATATTTTTGATAGGCAACCCGTAAATGCCAATCAACTGCCAAAACATTTAATTGATGCCTTAATTGCTACCGAAGATGTTAGATTTTATGAGCATAACGGGATAGATAGCAGAAGTTTACTAAGGGTTTTCTTTAAATCATTAATGCTTCAGAATAAATCTTCTGGAGGTGGAAGTACGCTTACCCTTCAGTTAGCTAAGAATTTATATGGACGAAAAGATTATGGTTACTTCGGTATCGTTGTAAATAAACTTCAGGAATCCATCATAGCAAGCCGCTTGGAAGAGATCTATGATAAAGAGGAGATCTTAACCCTTTATCTAAATACGGTTCCTTTTAGCGATAATACCTTCGGAATTGAAAGTGCTTCTATGAAATTCTTTAACAAACATACCTCACAATTGTCCTTAACAGAATCTGCTGTTCTTGTTGGTATGCTGAAAGCTTCGCATTCATATAATCCGCGAATTTTCCCTGAAAGAAGCAGATTAAGGAGAGATGTTGTTCTAGAGCAAATGGAAAAATACGGATTCCTTGAAAAAGCAAAAATGCTGGAAGCCAAACAAACAGATATAGAATTAAATTATCAATATTATAGTCATGATCGCGGTTTGGCTCCCTATTTTAGAGAACAGCTAAGGAAGGATATTTCTGGAATATTGGATACTTTAAAGAATGCGAATGGAGAAAGCTTCAACATATATAAAGATGGATTAGTTATATATACTACTCTGGACAAAAAGATGCAGGAATATGCCGAAGCTGCTGTGAACGAACATATGGCTGCATTACAAAAAGATCATGAGGAATCTTATGGCAACAGAGCTCCATGGAACACTAATAAAGACGCTATTTTAGATGCAGTAAAACGCACGAGTGCTTATAAGAAACTAAATAAGCAAGGACTATCTGATAATGAAATATTAGTGGAACTAGATAAGAATTCTAGAGAAATGGATCTTTTTAATTATGGAAAGGAAGAGCTGGTAAAAGCATCCACTTTAGATAGCATTAAATATTATTTAAAGTTTTTGAATGCTGGGTTTTTAGCAGTAGAACCTAGTACAGGAGCGGTAAAGGCATGGGTCGGCGGAGTAGATTTCGAGAATTTTAAATATGATCATGTCTCTCAAAGTAAAAGACAAGTAGGATCTACCTTTAAACCAATCGTTTACACAGCAGCATTAGAAAATGGTATACCTCCCTGCTCCTATTTTTCTATTAGAGAAGTTACCTATCAAGGAGGTTGGACGCCGTCTAACTCTGGCTCTTTTGGTGACGATCCTGATATGAGCTATAATATGAAAACCGCATTAAGTAATTCTATTAATACTATCGCTGTTAAAGTATTAATGGAAACTGGTATTAGCAAAGTAGTATCTCAAGCTCAAAAAATGGGAATAACTTCCAAATTGCCACAAGTTCCGTCTATCGCATTAGGAACTGCAGAGATTGGACTTAATGAAATGGCTATGGCCTATACCGGTTTTGCTAATAAAGGAAGATCTAGCGCACCTTATTATATAACTAGAATTGAAGATGCTAAAGGAAATTTACTTGCTGAATTTAAACCTAGAACACAATCTAAACCCGCTTATTCTGAAACCACCAGGGAAGTGATGATAGAAATGATGAAAGCTACTATAAATGAAGGAACCGCAACCAAAATTAGAAGTACTTACGGTTTACAAAATGATATTGCAGGTAAAACCGGAACTACACAGTCTAATAAGGATGGATGGTTTGTTGGCCTTACTCCAGAACTCCTAACCGTTACTTGGGTAGGATCTGATGATCATAGACTTGGTTTTAGAAATACCAGAATAGGACAAGGAGCAAATTCGGCACTGCCCATATTTGCAATATTTCTTCAGAAGTTGAATAATGATGCTAAATTTAATGCAATTACTTCGGCTAGATTTGGCTCACCATCATCAGCAGTAGTATCCTTAATGGATTGTGAGGCGAGTAAAAAAGATGGTTTCTTCGATAAACTATTTGGAAACTCAGATCAGCGAAAACAAAATAAGAGAGAAAACAAAAAGGAGAAAAAAGGCTTATTTAATAAGATCTTTGGTAAGAAAGATAAAAATTAGAAGATGAATATTTTTAACTCTACGAAAAACTTTCAGCCCAGTTTTGTGCATTTTCCATTTTATCAAAAAATGCAAAGGAGTTTTTAAAATTCATTTGTTCTAAAATTGCCTGAGCTTTTACATCGGGGATATCCGAAACAATAGCAATCCCTTTTACTTTTTTAAATAAACTTGGTGAATAGGATTCTGCATTTAAAGAATAATTTTGTTTTCTATTAGAAATAATCACAAATTCTTTTCCTTTAAAATGATCTATAATAGTTTTTAATGTTTCCTTAGCTATTTTTGAGTCGACTTCAATTTCACCTAAACGCTCAATAATTACGTAAGTATCGTAAAAATCCATTTTATAATGTTTTGTCAACTTAGTGATCATAGTTATCCAGCTTTAAGGAAATAAAAATAGTGAATAATCTTCACATTGTTAATGAAAACTTAAAAACGTTAATAAAAATTGAAATTGTGTTAAAAGGGAGTTTCAATTTACTTTAAAAAAATCACAAACTTGAAAGAATCTAGACTGTTTAATCAATTATCAGGTTTTATAAATACGCCTTCACTGTTTTTAAATACCCTATTTACAGGTATTAAACCTTTTACACTATCTCATTATACCAGTTATGAAATGAGAGAAATGTTAAGCAAAATTGAATTTCCCGTCAAATTAGTAATGGGAAAGCGAATGGAATATTTTTTCAAGGCGGCCATAATTGGTAATCCACAGATAAAGCTTTTAGCAAATAATATTCAAATTCATCACAATAAAACCACACTTGGTGAGCTAGATTTTTTAGTGAACGACCTTCAGTATCAAAAAATAGTACACATCGAATTAATGTATAAGATCTATGTGTACGATCCAAATATCCAAAATCAAATGGAACGATGGATTGGTCCTAACAGGAAGGACTCTTTAATGGAAAAACTGGAGAAAGTTAAGAATAATCAATTACCATTATTACATAGTCTCCCAGCTAGGTCTTTTTTGGACTCTCTTGAAATCTATCCTGATAATGTAGAACAACAAATCTGTTTTAAAGCAAAGTTGTTTATTCCTAAACATCTAAATGGATACAATTTTCCTAATGTGAATAACCAATGTGTTGTAGGATATTATTATGATCTACAGCAATTCAAAGAAGAGTTTCAGGATAATGATAAGTTCTATGCTCCAGAAAAACAGGATTGGCCAAGTCAACCAGAGAATAATACGAATTGGGTGACTTTTAGCAAAACAATAAAAGAGATAAGAGATATGCACCTTAAAAAGAAATCTCCTTTGATCTGGATCCATAAGCATACAGGAGAATTTGAAAGCGCAATAGTAGTATGGTGGTAAGGTAGTGTGTGCATAAAAGATTATATTTATCCCTTCCTTATTCGATTGACAAAAACCTTAAATAGATTCATGAGTTCTAATTTTGAAGTAGCAGTTAAGACCACCTATTTAAGCATATTAGGAAATCTGCTTTTGGCAGTAGTTAAAGGAATTACCGGGGTTTTAGGTAATTCATATGCGCTAATTGCTGATGCTATAGAATCTACCACCGATGTTTTCTCGTCTATTTTTGTGTTATTGGGAATTAGATATGCAAATAAACCCGCAGATTCTAATCATCCTTACGGGCACGGGAAGGCCGAACCTCTAATAACCTTTGCCGTTGTCGGTTTTCTTGTAGTTTCAGCTACAGTGATTGCTTACGAGAGCATTCAACATATACAAACTCCGCACGAGATCCCTGAACCTTACACTTTAATTGTTCTTGGCATAATTATAATAATCAAGGAAATGTTCTATAGAATAGTCTCTAAAAAAGGAGACGATCTTAAAAGCACAGTTTTAAAGGCAGATGCTTGGCACCATAGAAGCGATGCTATTACATCATTGATGGCCTTTATTGGTATCTCAATTGCCCTATTCATGGGTAAAGGATATGAAACCGCAGATGACTGGGCAGCGCTTTTTGCTTCAGGATTCATTTTATATAATGCATATCTTATAATGAGACCTGCCTTGGGGGAAGTTATGGATGAGCATATGTATGACGATCTTATTGAAGAAATAAGAGGTTATGCTCAAAACATTCCAGGAGTACAGGATACAGAAAAATGTTTTGTAAGAAAAGCTGGAATGACCTATCATGTAGACCTGCATATTGGTGTGAAAGGATCGATTACAGTGGAAGAAGGTCACGATATCTCTCATAATGTAAAAAATGAACTACTGCTGAAGCTACCGCAGATAGCAGATGTTCTTATACATATAGAGCCCGTTTAATAATTGAAATCTAAATCTGTTTTAAGATTAAAATAAAAAAATAATACAAATTCTGATTTATGATTTGTGTTTGAAAATAGTCTCAATTTTCATTAAAATCATAACTTGCATTCAAAATTTTAAAAAATGGAAAACAACTTAGCTGTGTTAATAGATGGTGATAATATTCCTTCAGCATATGTAAAAGAAATGATGGAAGAGATCGCCAAATACGGTAATCCTACAATTAAAAGAATTTATGGAGATTGGACCAAGCCACAACTTTCTAAGTGGAAGAATGTGTTGCTGGAAAACGCAATAAACCCAATTCAACAATATGGATATACTCAAGGGAAGAATGCAACAGATTCTGCAATGATAATAGATGCCATGGATATCTTATACTCTAATAAAGTACAAGGTTTCTGTTTGGTATCCAGTGATAGTGATTTTACAAAATTAGCAACCAGATTAAGAGAATCTGGACTAAACGTAATAGGAATTGGAGAAAAGAAAACTCCAGAACCTTTTATCGTTGCTTGTGATAGATTTATTTATATCGAAATTTTAGGATCTCATCCTAAACAACAGGAAACTGCTGAATCGAATTTAGATAAAGATAAAAAGAAGCAAAATGTAGACAAGATCACTCCAAAAGTCCTAAATCTAATTTCAAGCACGATCTCTGATGTTGCAGATGAAGATGGTAGGGCATTTTTAGGAGATGTGGGAGGTTTACTTCAGAAAAAACAACCAAATTTCGATTCCAGAAATTACGGATTTCAAAAATTAACTCCAATGATAAGTTCTATCAGCAACTTCGAAGTCGAGTCTCGAGAAAATCAAAATGGCAGATTTAAACTTATATATGTAAGAAACAGAGCTTAGTATAAACTTTCGAAATGTCAGACTGAGCCTGTCGAAGGCTTTAAAATTGTTTAATCACACTTCAACGAATTAAATGTAATAAGCATACATAATTTTTGTCCTTCCGACAAAGGAGGAATCTCAGTGAAAATTTAATATTTCATGGAGATTCTTCGGTTCGCTATGCTTCTATTAAGATTTACAAATATAAAATTAACAGGCTGAGCCTGTCGAAGCCTCCATAATTCTTAAATAAAATTCGACAAGCTTAGTATGACAATTATAATTACTTTTTAGCGTGCCTCTTTTTAAGCACTTCTACTATATCACTTAGCTCAAAACCTTTAGCCTTAAGAAGTATTAAATAATGAAAAAGAAGGTCTGCGCTTTCATTTAAAAAAAGATCATCATTATCATCTTTTGCTTCAATCACGGTCTCTACAGCTTCTTCTCCTACTTTTTGGGCAATTTTATTCATACCAGCATCAAATAGTGAGGTTACATAACTAGAATCGCCTTTCTGTCTTAAGTCAGGAGAAATTTCAGAGTTCTTTTTTCGATCCTCAATAATAGCTTCTAATTCAGAAATGAATCCATATTCCTGTAAATTTCCTTCACCCCAACAAGTGTCCGTTCCTTTATGGCATGTAGGACCATGTGGAATCACAGATATTAACAAGGTGTCATTATCGCAATCATTCTTTATATTTACAACCTCAAGATAATTACCACTCTCTTCGCCTTTAGTCCAAAGGCGATTTTTTCTTCTACTATAAAAAGTGACCTTATTCTCCTGATTTGTTTTTAAGTATGCTTCCTCATTCATATAGCCTAACATCAGCACATTTTTCGTGACTGAATCCTGAATGATCACAGGGATTAAGGAATCCTCACTTTTATTGAAATCTATTTTCATTTTTTTATTATTTTATTCTGAAGACTAAAATTAAAGCCTCACGGGAATTTTATTATTTCGTAATTCTATCTTTAGATCGTTAATCTCTATTTCTTTAAAATGAAATACGCTTGCCGCCAACGCTGCATCGGCTTTTCCTACAAGAAAAGCGTCGCAAAAATGCTGCATAGTTCCCGCTCCACCCGATGCTATAATAGGTATATTTAATTCTGAAGATAATTTAGCTAAGGCTTCATTGGCGAATCCATTTTTAGTTCCATCATTATTCATAGAGGTGAAAAGGATCTCACCTGCTCCTCTCTTTTCCACTTCCTTAGCCCATTCAAATAGATCTAGCTCTGTTGGCACTTTTCCACCTACTAGATGCACGATCCATTTTCCATCTATAAGTTTAGCATCTATAGCAACAGTAATACACTGGCTTCCAAATTTAGAAGCTAATCTATTTATAAGATCTGGATCTTTAACTGCAGAAGAATTGATTGAAACTTTATCTGCACCATTTTGTAACAAGATATCTACATCTTCTACTGATGAAATTCCACCACCCACAGTAAAAGGAATATTTACCTTTTCCGCAACTCGTAAAACAAGATCTGCTAAAGTTCTTCTACGTTCTTCTGTTGCAGAAATATCCAAAAACACCAATTCATCTGCTCCAGAAGCTGCATAAATAGCAGCAAGTTCCACTGGATCTCCGGCATCACGAAGGTCCACAAAATTCACTCCTTTAACCGTTCTACCGTTCTTTATGTCCAAACAAGGAATTATTCTTTTAGTTAACATAGACTAGTTATTTATAACTTAAAATAAATTCTTCTAATTGCTTTAAACTGATCTTATTTTCATAGATCGCTTTTCCAATGATAGTTCCCTCACAACCCATTTCTGCCAATTGTGGTAGTTCATTGAAGGTAGAAATTCCTCCGGAAGCAATTAAACTTATTTTATTAATCCCTTCTGTTGAAGGTGCTTTTAATATTTTCTCATACAACTTAAATGATGGTCCTTCTAGCATCCCATCTTTAGAAATATCTGTACAGATCACATATTTGATGCCTTCCAGTAAATAAGAATTTATAAATGGGATGAGTTCTTTATCAGATTCCTCTAACCATCCATTTACGGCAACTTTCTCATCTTTTGCATCTGCACCAAGAATGATCTTTTCGCTTCCGTATTTTTCAAGCCAGGATAGAAAAACCTCTTTATTTTTAACGGCAATACTTCCACTAGTAATTTGATTTGCACCAGATTCAAAAGCGATCTCCAGATCCTTCTCCGATTTAAGTCCACCTCCAAAATCTATTTTTAGAGAAGTAAGAGATGCGATTTTTTCCAAGATCTTATGATTCACTATTTGGCTCGACTTTGCGCCATCCAGATCTACAAGATGTAAATATTCTATTCCATGAGCTTCAAATTGCTTTGCAACTTCTAATGGGTTTTCATTATAAATTTTCTTAGTGTTATAATCGCCTTTAGATAAACGCACGCATTTACCATCTATAATATCTATTGCAGGAATAATCCTCATTTTATCTATTGCTTTTCATTTATAATTCTAAAAAATTCTTTAAGATCTTCTCACCGGCATCACTGCTTTTCTCAGGATGAAATTGAACTCCATAAAAGTTATCTTTTTTAAGAGCAGTGCTATATTTTACACCATATTCCGAGGTAGCGATAGTTTCATCACATTCTGCTACATAATAGCTATGCACCAAATACACATATTCCAACTCTTTAATTTCAGAAAATATTGGAGTGCTTAAGTTGGTAATTTGGTTCCAACCTATTTGCGGCACCTTTAACGAATTATTGAATTTTAATACTGGTACCTCAAAAATTGATAAACCAGTAGTATCTCCCTCTTCACTATGAGCACACATAAGTTGCATCCCCAAACAGATCCCGAGGACCGGTTGTGTTAATTTTGGGATTAGTGTATCCAGCTTGGAATTTCTAAGCATTTTCATGGCGCTACTGGCTTCGCCAACTCCAGGAAAGATCACTTTATCGGCAGCTTTTATTTCATCCTCATCATTAGTAAGTACTGCTTCGAAACCTAAGCGTTTAATAGCGAATTTGATACTTTGTATATTTCCCGCTCCATAATCTATAATGGCTATTTTCATTCCTTTTTATTCTCTTGTATCAACTAATTCTTAAAGCATCCCTTTAGTGGATGGTAATATCATTTTTTCTGTATCACGTTTTACTGCCATTTTTATAGCTTTTGCAAAAGCCTTAAAAATAGCTTCGATCTTGTGATGCTCGTTGGTTCCTTCTGCCTTTATATTTAGATTAGCCTTAGCCCCATCTGTAAACGATTTAAAGAAGTGCAAGAACATTTCAGTTGGCATCCCTCCTATCATTTCTCGGTGGAATTCGGCTTCCCAAACTAACCAATTCCTTCCGCCAAAATCGATAGCTGCCTGGGCTAGACAATCGTCCATTGGTAAACAAAAACCATATCGCTCCATTCCGAGCTTATTCCCTAAAGCAAGGCTAAAGGCTTCTCCTAAGGCAATTGCAGTATCTTCTATTGTGTGGTGTTCATCAACTTCAAGATCTCCAGTAACTTGGATTTCCAGATCCATTTGTCCATGTCTGGAAAGTTGATCCAGCATATGATCGAAAAAGGCTATTCCTGTGGCTATTTTAGATTTACCAGTTCCATCCAGATTTAGCCTTATATAAATATCGGTTTCATTGGTTTTCCTTTTTACTTCTGAAGAACGTTCACTTAGCTTTAAAAACTCATAGATCCTTTCCCAGCTTTTAGTTCTAAGTGATATACTTTTATTGATTTCTGTGGCTTGGTTTTGCAATTCATCTGTAGCGAGATTTTCATGAGTATCAATAAAAATACCTTTCCCTCCAAAATTTTTCGCAAATTCCATATCGGTCATCCTGTCGCCAATCATAAAAGAATTGCTTAGATCGTATTTTGAATTCTTTAAATAATTTTCTTCTAAAAGCCCGGTATTTGGCTTTCTATTTGGTGAATTATCCTTGGCAAAAGTTCTATCCATCAAAATATCGCTAAAAACCACGCCTTCGTTTGCAAAGGTTTTAAGTATAAAATTCTGAATTGGCCAAAAAACCTCTTCTGGATAAGCTGCTGTGCCCAAACCATCCTGATTGGTTACCATTACTAATTCAAAATCCAATTCCTTGGAAATTTTAGAAAGGTAGAATAATGCCTCTGGATAAAATTCCAATTTTTCTAAACTATCTATTTGATAATCTTCCGGCTCATGGATCATGGTACCATCTCGATCTATAAAAAGTACTTTTTTCATGTTTTTAAATTCTATTTATTAGCAGATAACTGCTTCAAAACATTAATTAATTTTTTATTCTCTTCTGAAGTTCCTACTGTTATGCGCAAAGTGTTTTCACATAATGGCTGAGTGGTTCTATTTCTAATTACAATTCCCTTTTCAATTAATTGATTGTATCTTTTAGTAGCATCATCTACTCTCATCAACAAAAAATTAGCGTCAGATTTGAAGATCTTTTCAATAAAATCAACTTCAAGTAAAGCTTCAAGTAATAGCTTTCTTTCTATCAATATATCAGATACTTCTCTATTAATTTCAGCCAAATTATGCAATTTGAATTGCGCTCTATTTTGAGTGAGTTCATTTATATTGTAAGGTGGCTTAATAGAATTAAGAATCTTGATCACATCTTTAGAAGCATAGCAAATACCTAATCTAATTCCCGCCATTCCAAAGGCTTTTGAAAGTGTTTGAGTAATTATAAGATTTGGATATTTCTCCAATTTTTCGATCCAACTTGCATTTTCAGAAAAATCGATATAAGCTTCATCAATTATAACTAAGCCCTTAAAATTCTCAACCAGCTCGGTCATTTTATCTTCATCAAATGAATTTCCTGTTGGGTTATTTGGAGAACATAGAAAAATGAGTTTTGTATTGTTATCTATTTCTTCAAATATCTCTTTTACTCTAGGTTGAAAATCTTCAGAAAGCATCACTTCCCTGCTCTCAATATTATTGATTCCGGCAAGCACATTATACATCCCGTAAGTTGGAGGCAATGTAATAACATTGTCCGATCCAGGTTCACAAAAGGCTCTATAAATAAGATCTAAAACTTCATCACTTCCGTTTCCCAAAAGAATTTTTTCTGATGGAATATTTTTAATTTCTGAAAGTCTCTGTTTTAATTTTTTTTGTTGAGGATCTGGATATCGATTAATTCCAGTTTCTATAGGATTCTCATTGGCATCCAGAAATACCAATTTAGATCCGTTAGAGGTAAATTCATCTCTGGCAGAAGAATACGGCTTTAATGCTGCTATATTAGGTCTTACCAATTTATTTATATCAAAGGTCTGTTTCATTTTAACTCTAGTTGCTTGTCGCTATAGCTCTAATTGTTATTTAGTTTTTTCAATCTTAAACTCACTGCATTTTTGTGTGCTTGTAAACCTTCAGCTTCAGCCATAATTTCGATAGCAGGGCCAATATTTAGAATTCCTTCCTGTGTTATTTTCTGAAATGTCATACTTTTCATGAAACTATCCAGATTAACGCCGCTATACTGCTTAGCATAACCATTAGTAGGCAAAGTATGATTGGTTCCAGAGGCATAATCTCCAGCGCTCTCCGGAGTATAGTTTCCAATAAATACAGACCCGGCATTAGCAATATTATCTAAATAAAAATCATTGGTTTCTGTACAAACTATAAAATGCTCTGGCCCATATTCATTTATCATATCCATTGCCTTCTCCTTGTTTTCTAAATAGATAAGTTTTGAATTTGAAATAGCTCCAGCAGCAATATCTTTGCGTGGTAAATTTTCCAGTTGAGCCTCAATTTCTTTCTCCACTTCTTCTAGCAACCCTTTTGAAGTTGAAACTAAAATAACCTGACTATCCGCACCATGTTCCGCTTGGCTCAACAGATCTGAAGCTATAAATTGTGCATCGGCAGAATTGTCTGCAACTACAAGCAATTCCGAAGGTCCTGCAGGCATATCTATTGCAACATGATACTTGGTAGCTAATTGCTTTGCAACGGTAACAAACTGATTCCCGGGTCCAAAAATCTTATCTACTTTAGGGACCGTATTTGTTCCAAAGGTTAAAGCTGCTATGGCTTGAATCCCACCAATTTTAAAAATTTGAGTAACCCCACATAAAGCTGCTGTGTATAATATTACTGGGTTTATTTCACCTTTTTTATCTGGTGGTGTACAAAGAACTATTTCTTTACAACCCGCGATATTTGCAGGAGTTGCCAACATTAAAATGGTAGAAAACAATGGAGCACTTCCTCCCGGAATATACAACCCTACTTTTTGAATTGGTCTTTTTTCCTGCCAACATTCCACTCCTTTAGTAGTTGTTACCTCAATTCTTTCGGTCTTCTGAGCAGCATGGAATTTTTCAATATTTCCCTTTGCCAGGTCTATTGCAGATCTCAATTCATCTGAAACTTGATTTTGAGCAAGTCTTATTTCATCAGAACTAACTTTAAAATCCTCAAGCTTTATTCCATCAAAAAGATCGGTATATTTTGCAACTGCACTATCTCCCTTTGATCTAACCTCCGTAAAGATCTCATTTACCGTAACTTCAATATCTTCCACGGTTTTGGTGGGTCTTTTAAGCAAGACTTCCCAATACTCTTTTTTTGGATTATATGTTTTATTCATTAGATTACGAATTTATATTTATAATACCATTTTTTCTATTGGTGCTACCAAAATTCCTTCTGCACCTAATTCCTTAAGCTCACTAATGATTTCCCAAAACCTATCTTCCTTGATAACAGTGTGGATAGAGCTCCAGCCCTCTTCTGCCAATGGTAAAACTGTTGGACTTCTCATTCCTGGTAATAATTTGATGATCTCTTTTAATTTAGCATCTGGAGCATTCAACAGAATATATTTTGATGTTCTGGCATTTAGAACAGATTTCAATCTAAATTGCAGATCCTTTAAAATTGCTTGTCTTTCTTCAGAAATATTAGGAGCAACCGCTAGAACCGCTTCACTTTTCATCATTACTTCTACCTCTTTCAAATTATTCTTGAACAAGGTATTTCCACTGGAAACTATATCACAAATTGCATCTGCTAGTCCTATATTTGGCGCAATTTCTACAGATCCATTTATTATATGAAGCTCTGCCGTGATCCCTTTTTTCTTCAAAAATGAATTTAAAGTATTAGGATATGATGTTGCAATCCTTTTTCCTTCCAGATCTTGAATTCCGTTATACTTAACAGATTTAGGTACAGCTATAGAGACCCTACATTTGGAAAAACCAAGTTTCTCGGCTTGCTGTATATCATGCCCCTTTTCCTCTAATACGTTTTCACCTAAAAATGCGATATCTACTACTCCATCTCTAAGATATTGTGGGATATCACCATTTCGAAGATATAATACCTCTAACGGAAAATTAGAAGAAGTAGCCTTTAGTTGTTCTTTACCATTATCAATTGAGATTCCGGCATCTTTTAAAATTTTAAGAGAATCCTCATTTAGTCTTCCTGCCTTCTGAATTGCTATTCTTAGTTTTTCTTTACTCATCTTTTTAATTTCTTAATGTTTAATTTGAAAACCAAACGGTAAATAAAAAACCCGTTCGATTGCTCAAACGGGTTTTTATATATGTTGAAATTTCTACATATCAAATTCACCTCGCAAGAGCGCAGTAATGAATATGATAGTGATGTAGTTGAATTGTTCTCATTTATAAACGCAAAACTACTATAATTAATTTAAAACTAAAATAGCTTTATGATTTTTTATGATTTGATCAATCTTTTTTTAATTATTTCCAAGGATCAACGGCATCCCGTCACTACCGGATCCAATAACTACCACCTTAGCATTAGGGGATTTAGCAAGCTCTACAGTTGCTTGGATTCCTTTTTCTCTTAAGATCTTATCGTTCAACGAAGCGCTAAGAATTTCATTGGCCTTCGCTTTACCTTCAGCATCAATACGTTGCCTTTGTGCTTCTTGGGTAGCTTTGGTCAATCTAAATTCGTATTCCAAAGATTCTTGCTCTTGTCTCAACTTCCTTTCAATTGCTTCCTTAATGTTCTGTGGAAGTGATACATCTCTAACCAATACTTCATTCACTTGCACATATTGATTTTTTAATAAAATTTTTGTCTCTTCTAAGATCTCTCGTTGTATTGCTTCTCGTTTACTGGCATATAATTGCTCTGGAATATATCTACCAACCACTGCTCTTGCAGCAGATCTTACGGCTGGTTGCAATACTCTAGCCACATAATTCTCACCTTTTTCTTGGTGTAAAGATCCTAATTGTGCATATAAAGGTTCATACCAAACCGATACGTCCAGCTTTATTTCCAACCCATTAGAAGAAAGAACTTGCATATTCTCTTCTAAAGCTTGTTGCCGTACTTCATAAACAATTACTTTGTTCCAAGGTGCCACTACATGAAAACCTTCGCCCAACGGTGGCTCAGAAGTAACAACACCCTCATCAAAGGTTTTATACAAAACTCCAGCTTCCCCAGAATCGATGGTAACAGTAGATTTTGCGATGATAATAATTAAAATAACAACTAAAATTAAAATTGGTAACCCAATCTTAGGTAATTTATCCATAAACTTATTTTTTGTGATTATTAAATTAAACCGAAATATTTTCTTGTAAACCACTCAGCGCTAAGACTTAACACAAGTAGGATCAATAAAAATTTCCAATTTATTAAAGGTACGCTTTTTTCGTGTATTTTTTGAACAGGAAGAAATTGATTTTCCTCCAAAAGCTTTGCTATTAAAAGAGACTGCTCACTTAGCATATAAACTTTACTGGAATTATTACTAGCCAGAAAATCCATTTTTTGAAAGTTAGCTGAAGAGAATTGCTGTTCTACATTAAATTCTAAAACTGAAAATTTACCATTTCTTTCAATCCCAGATCCTTCTTCCTTTACGGTAAAATTATAATCTCCTGCTTTAAGATCTTTAAATACCGCAGAATAGAAATTGGTTTGGGGTAGCATTTGTGCTTCCAATTTAAAATTAGATTCGCTTTTATTTATATAGATATTTAAAATAGCTTCTGGATTAAACACATAATTCTTATCAAAATATTGAGAAGTGATTGATATACTTTCGTTTTCAAGATAAAATGGCTCCAACTCAACAGTTAATCTATTTCTCTTTTTGGTGGAAGATAAATATTGAATATATTTCCCTATAAAATCGTCAAAAGCTTCAAAACTCTCTGTAGTTCTAAAAGTCTCTGCTCTCCATTTCCAAATATTTTCACCAAATAAAACCCCTGTTTTAATTTCATTATCCTGAAAAATGGTTAGTAGTGGTAAGGCCGTAATAATTCCTTCTACTTTTTGGTATAACAACACATTGCTGTTTTCTGAGGTGATATTCAATTTCCCGAAATAATTTTCTAGCGGTGGAAATTTATTGAAGCCTATATCCTCAAATTGAAATTGAAGGTAGTTATCATTGTATACAGGAAAGAGATCCTGAGTTTGCCCAGTTATATCTTGATTGAAATATTTCTGTGAAGAATTTAAAAAATTCCAATCGGTTTTTCCACCTGTTATAATAAAATAATTCATTTTATTATCTTGTATATCTTCGAATGCTTTATTGAACTTATTATTTGGTTGATATACTATAAGTAATTGATAATCAGATATATCTAATTTTGAATATTCATTTACTGAAGCTATTTCAACATGGCGTTGTTCATTTTTTTCTATCGCTTTTTTTAAGGCTCCAAGATCTGGGTGAGAAATATCTGAAATCAATAAAATATTGGTTTTTTCATCTATTACTTCCACTGCAAATTTTCGGGAATTATTAAAAGTGTTTTTCTCGATTTCTGAAGAAGAAATCTTAGCTTCATAGATCTTTGTCCCTATTTGATTTGCAGTTAGGTTTGTTGTAATTATAGCTGAAGTCTTTTCCTTTGAGAACTGTACAGATTGCTTAAATATGATAGTATTTCCCGATCTAATTTCAAAATTAGCTTGAACTGGAATTTTCCCAGTATAGTTCAGAATAACTTCAACAGGAAATTTATTATTTAAAAATGCATACCTGTTAACATTTAATGCGGATACAGATATATCCAAATAACTTGTGGTATCCCCAACTAGAATGGGAAAAAGCGCAGTATTTTCTTTAAGTTTGAAATATTCATAATCTTGACCGTAAGTTGTATTACCATCTGAGATGAGAAGCAAGGCTGTAGGTTTCGTGCTGTTTAGCTTTTTGAGGCTATTAAGCGCATTATAAATATTGGTTCTAGTTTTATTAAAAATAATTTCCTCTGTACCTTTTAGCTCTATTTCATCCGCAAAAATATATTCAGAAATATTAAATTGCTCCTGAAGCTTTTCATTATTCAAAAGTGCTTTAGCAAATAACCTAACACTGTCTTCTTTTTTAAGCTCTTTTATAGAAGAAGATCCGTCTATTGCTAATATAAGATCGGGTTTTACAAGTTCCAATTCGGCTTTTTGAACCTTTGGATTTATAATAAGTAAGAGAAGAGTAAAAATGCTAACAAATCTAAAAATAGCTAAAAAATAAGTGTTTCTAGTTTTGTGTTTACTTTTATAGAAATACGCAAAAAAAACAAACCCCAGCGCAAAAATTGCTGCTAGGGTTATATATAAGATTGTTGTTATTGGCATTTCACAGTATTGAATTTCTTAAATATAAAATTAAATTTAACGAAATACCTGTTATCCCTGCAATAAAGAAATAGATATAGGCTTTATCTAATTAGTTAAGTTAACATTCCACCATTTACATGGATCACCTGTCCGGTAATATAACTGCTAAGATCACTTGCTAAGAAAACACATGCATTTGCAATATCCTCAGGAGTACCCCCTCTCTTTAGTGGAATAGAATCTCTCCAGCCTTCTACAGTTTTTTCATCCAGTTTTTCAGTCATTTCAGTTTCGATAAATCCTGGAGCAATAACATTGGTTCTAATATTTCTAGAACCTAATTCTAATGCCATAGATTTAGAAAAACCTATAATTCCGGCCTTAGATGCTGCATAATTAGATTGCCCAGCATTCCCTTTCACACCAACAACAGAACTCATGTTAATAATACTTCCACTGCGTTGTTTTAGCATAGTACGTTGTACTGCCTTGGTCATATTAAAAACAGATTTAAGGTTTACATCTATTACCGCATCAAAATCTTCTTCGGTCATTCTCATTAAAAGATTATCCTTGGTAATTCCTGCATTATTAACTACAATATCTATTGCACCAAAGTCTTCTCCAACCTGCTTAATAAGTTCTTGAGCTTCCTCATAGTTTGCGGCATTAGACTGATATCCCTTTGCTTTTACTCCTAAGCTAGCCAAATCCTTCTCCAACTCATTTGCAGCCGTTATAGATGATGCATAAGTAAACGCAATGTTTGCTCCGTGTTTTGCGAAAACTTCTGCGATCCCTTTTCCAATTCCTCGGCTACCACCAGTAATTATAGCATTCTTACCTTCTAATAATTTCATATATGTAATTCTTAAATTAAATCTGTTCTGCTATGTATCCTGAAATAGTTTCAATATAACAATAACGAAAAGACTCAGGTTGATTTTTTTCTGCTCAAATATAATAAAACCAAAAAGCATTAAAATGAAAAAACCTCTTGAAATTACTCAGTACATGAGGAATTAAGAGGTTTTTCTATAAAATATAATTTATTACCTAAACATTTACACTTTTTAAAACTTCAGCAACCTTTTTTCCGATCTCTGCTGGAGAATCTACAACATAAATTCCATTCTCTCTAAGAATTGCTTTTTTAGCTTGCGCAGTATCTTCACTTCCACCAACAATTGCACCTGCATGTCCCATAGTACGGCCTGCGGGAGCAGTTTCACCTGCGATAAATCCAATAACTGGCTTTCTGTTTCCATTAGCTTTTATCCATTGTGCTGCATCTGCTTCCAATTGCCCTCCAATTTCACCAATCATTACGATACATTCTGTTTCTTCATCGTTCATCAACAATTCTACTGCTTCTTTAGTTGTAGTTCCAATAATTGGATCTCCACCAATTCCAATAGCTGTAGAAATTCCTAATCCTTGTTTCACAACCTGATCTGCTGCTTCATAAGTAAGCGTTCCAGATTTAGAAACAATTCCAATATTTCCTTTTTTAAATACAAAACCTGGCATTATACCAACTTTAGCTTCACCTGGAGTGATAACACCTGGACAGTTAGGTCCAATTAAACGACAAGATTTATTCTGAATATATTCGTTCACCATGATCATGTCTGCAACAGGAATTCCTTCAGTAATTGTTATAATCACAGCAATTCCAGCATCTGCCGCTTCCATAATTGCATCTGCTGCAAATGCAGGCGGTACAAAAATTATAGAAACATTTGCTCTAGTTTCTTCAACTGCTTGAGAAACGGTATTAAAAACAGGTCTGTCTAAATGAGATTGTCCACCTTTTCCTGGAGTAACACCTCCAACAACATTAGAACCGTATTCTATCATTTGCTCTGCGTGAAAAGTTCCTTCACTACCAGTAAAACCTTGTACTATTATCTTTGAATCTTTATTGACTAAAACGCTCATAAGTGTTATAATTTTTGCTTCTGCAAAAGTATGTTTTTAAATATAAACCCTAAAACCTTTTTATAAGTTTGTTGCCATAAATGAAGAAAGGTTCTCTGTAGAGTCCTCTGCAGGTTGACTCATTTGGTAGCCTTTATACATTTTTCCATCCTTTATTTCCCAAATTGCCACCATATGGGCCATTGGAATTTCCTCTTCTGGATTTTCTATGGTTTGCGTGAAATAGGTGATTCTAATAGTTACTGTAGATTTATCTTGTAATAAATGGCTTATTTCTGGTCTTATGTATTCAAAAGACTTGGCCATTTCTGTACATATTTCCTCTAGATCCTGTACATTCATTTTATTAAATCCGGCGCTACTGTTCCAGTAAAGTTGAGCATCTGGATGAAAATGCTTGGAGACCTGTGAAGGATCTTTATAAAATTCTGAAGTATAAAATGATTCTACAAGTTTTTTTTCGCTAGAAGCCATATTAATCCTTTTTTAATTTATCTATAATTCCAGGAAGCATTTTTACCGCCGCCATCTGTCTTAATTTTGTTCTGAACTCTTGTGCCGGCGAACCCCAGTAACTAGTATTTTCCTCTGTAGTTTTAGAAACTCCACATTGCGCCATAAGAACCGTGCCTTTTTTAATTCGCACATCACTTCTAATTCCTACTTGACCCCAGATATTAACTTCATCTTCTACAATAACACATCCAGCAATTCCAGTTTGAGATGCAATAAGACATTTTTTACCGATTATGGTATCATGACCAATCTGTACCTGATTATCGATCTTTGTTCCAGCTCCAATAAAAGTGTCTCCCGATACTCCTTTGTCTATAGTGCATAGCGCACCAATTTCTACATCATGATCTATAACTACCCTTCCACCAGAATGCAGTTTATCGTAACCGGTTGGTCTGTTTTTAAAATAGAATGCATCTGCACCTAAAACAGTCCCAGCATGAATTATTACGTTATTTCCAATGATGGCATTATCGTAAATGCTCACATTAGAATGAATTAGGCAATTATCTCCAATGTGTACATTATTCCCAATAAATACATTTGGCTGAATTATGGTATTCTTACCTATTTTTGCTGAATCTGCAATCTTAGAATTTGCTTTTTCGAAAGGCTTAAAATACTGGGTTAATTTATTGAAATCTCTAAAAGGATCATCAGAAATTAGCAATGCTTTTCCCACAGGACAATCCACTTCTTTATTGATAAGAATAATGGTGGCGGCAGATTGCAATGCCTTATCATAATACTTTGGATGATCTACAAATACGATGTCACCTTCGGTAACCACATGAATTTCATTCATTCCATATACAGGAAAATCAGATGCTCCCACGTATGTGGAAGAAATGATGGTTGCAATTTGCTGAAGCGTATGCTTCTGAGGAAATTTCATATAATTAAAAAAAACAGTTATTAATTGCTAATCTAGACCAAACTTAAGCGATATTCATTAAAAAACAAAAGTTAGGAACTTTAAAATAAATGCTCCTAACTTTTAATATTATAACGACCTCTAAAAGGAATTATTCTTTAACTCGTTCCTTGTAGGTTCCTTTTTCTGTTTCGATCTTTATTTTGTCTCCTTCATTTATGAAAAGGGGAACATTCACCTCTGCCCCAGTTTCTACCGTTGCTGGTTTAGTTGCATTCGTAGCGGTGTTTCCTTTTACTCCAGGTTCTGTATGGGTAACTTCAAGAATTACACTTGCCGGCATATCTACTGTAAGTGGCACATTGTCTTCAGTATTAATTAATACCGTTACAACTTCACCTTCTTTAAGTAATTTTGGCATATCCAAAGCAGTTTCTAATAGTCTAATCTGGGTATAATCTTCTACATTCATGAAATGATAAAATTCACCATCATTGTACAAGAATTGAAATTTGTGAGTTTCTACCCTTACATCTTCAATTTTATGTCCAGCAGAGAAGGTATTTTCTAATACTTTTCCAGAGGTTACACTTTTTAATTTAGTTCTAACAAAAGCTGGACCTTTTCCTGGCTTAACATGTAAAAACTCGATCACCTTATAAATGTCATGATTATAACGGATACATAATCCATTTCTAATATCACTTGTACTTGCCATTCTCTTATTTGTTTAATTTGAACTAAAATATCCTTTCATAATTCCTCGCTGTGAGTTCTTAATAAATTCTAAGATCTCATCTCGCTCTGCAGTAGCTTGCATCTCAGCTTCAATTATTGCTACGGCTTGTGAATTATTGTAATTTTTCTGGTATAATATTCTGTAAATATCTTGTATCTCTCTAATCTTTTCAACATTGTAACCACGTCTTCTAAGTCCTATTGAATTGATTCCAACATATGATAAAGGCTCTCTTCCTGCCTTTACATATGGAGGAACGTCTTTTCTCACCATAGATCCTCCGGTAACGAAGGCATGATTTCCAATACTGCAAAACTGCTGAATTGCAGCCATTCCAGCAAGGATTACATAATCTCCTACATTTATATGCCCTGCCAAAGTACTATTGTTGGAAAAGATACAGTTATCTCCAACAATACAATCGTGAGCAATATGGCAATAGGCCATTATCCAGCAATTCTTACCTATTACGGTCTTCATTCTATCTGAAGTTCCACGATTGATCGTCACGCACTCTCTTATGGTGGTATTATCTCCAATTTCTGTGGTAGTTTCCTCGTCATTGAATTTTTTATCCTGTGGAACTGCGGAAATAACCGCCCCAGGAAAAATATTACAATTTTTCCCTATACGCGCTCCTTCCATTATAGTGACATTAGAACCTATCCAGGTTCCTTCACCAATCACTACATTATTATGAATGGTAGTAAACGGTTCTATAACAACATTCTTGGCTATTTTTGCCCCAGGATGTACATATGCTAAAGGTTGGTTCATGTTGTATTATTTAGTTTTTACAATTTGAGCCATTAAAATAGCTTCTGTTGCTAATTTACCATTTACATATGCATAGCCTTGCATCTGGCAAATACCTCTTCTAATTGGTGCTAATAACTCTAATTTAAAGATTAAAGTATCTCCAGGAACTACTTGTTGTTTGAACTTCACATTATCTATTTTCATAAAATAAGTAAGGTAATTCTCTGGATCTGGAACCGATTTTAACGCTAAGATTCCTCCGGTTTGTGCCATGGCCTCAACTTGAAGAACTCCCGGCATTACTGGTTTTCCAGGGAAGTGACCCACAAAAAAAGGTTCATTCATAGTTACATTTTTCATTCCCACAACACTATTCTCTGTTAGAGAATAAATCTTATCTACTAACAAAAATGGTGGGCGATGTGGTAAGATATCCATGATATCGTTTACATCCATCAATGGTGCCTGATCAAAATCTATTTTAGGCACATTGTTACGCTTTTCAGCTTTTATTAATTTAGCTAATTTCTTAGCAAATTGTGTGTTTACACCATGTCCAGGTTTTGTAGCAATAACTTTACCCCTAATTCTGGTTCCAACCAAGGCTAGATCCCCAATAACATCTAATAACTTATGTCTTGCAGCCTCATTAGGATAATGTAAAGTTAAATTGTCTAATATGCCATTAGGCTTTACTGAAATATTATCCTTTTTAAAAGCCACTCGCAACTTATCCATAGTTGCAGGACTTAATTCCTTATCTACATAAACAATAGCATTATTTAGATCACCTCCTTTTATAAGGCCATGTTCTAATAAGGTTTCTATTTCATGTAAAAAACTGAAGGTTCTAGCATCAGCGATTTCCGCTTTAAAATCGGAAATTTTATGAAGTGTAGCGTTTTGTGTTCCCAATACTTTAGTGCCAAAATCCACCATTGTCGTGACCTGATAGCTATCTGAAGGCATTACAATAATCTCGCTTCCA
>TARA_R100001369_G_scaffold4966_4_pt1 | contig 104407 bp, 102 predicted proteins | sample TARA_R100001369 | Tara Oceans TARA_R100001369 (sample SAMEA2621528) | marine metagenome | biome: marine biome (ENVO:00000447); feature: surface water layer (ENVO:00002042); material: "saline water (ENVO:00002010), including plankton (ENVO:xxxxxxxx)" | depth 5 m
GATCGGAACGCTCTGCAATCTATCACTCAGTACGCCGATTCTTACCTGGCTGCTGGTGAGGCGATGTTCGCTAGCGGTGGTGCGTTCCAATCGATTCAGAACGACGTTCTTAGCGCGCTTCAGGGTCTCCCCGATCAAATCAGCGCTGAGCAATTCCTCGCTGATGAGATAAAAATTGCACTACGCGAGCAGACGCAGGGTATCAGTACCCGTCTTGGCGATGTGCTGCGCGGCGACAACCCCAGCAGCATTGCGGGTAACCTGGCGGGCTATTTTGAAACGTTGGCGGGCGGCATTGACGGCGTACTAACGCCGGAACAGCTCGCTATCGTGATGAGCGGCAAAGCGACCGACGCCGAGCTGGCCGCGATTATGCGCGCCGTGGATCTAAACGGCGACGGCGTGATGAATGGTCTTGAAAGCGTCATTATCGCGGGCATGCCCACCGATTCGATTTTGGGCACCGTGCTACGCAACAAAATGAACGAGCTGGATAAAAATCAGCTCACTAGTGCCCAGGTGCGAAACGCGCTCTCCCCGATTGCCACCGATGCTGAGATCAGCCGACTAATCCGCGAGGTAGACGTCAACGGCGACGGCATTATCAGCAAGCAAGAGCTGACGAATGCCCGCGTCGGCGGTCTGGCTAGCGGTATCGCTAAGAGCCTAAACCCCGCGTTTAACAGACTGGATAGGAATCTCGATAATCTAATTGACTACGGCGAGTTCAGCAACGCGTTTGCCGGTATGGCTAGCGATGATGAACTGCGCCGCATTTTCAACAAATTGGATGCTGACGGCAGCGGCACTATTAGCCGCTTGGAAGCGCTCAACCAATCAAACGAGGGCACCGAAGACAACACCAAAACGCTGGAAGAGCGTGCGCGGGATCAGCTCAGCTCGCTGAACGGGCTAGTGGGTGAGATGGCGCGCACTACTGACCAGTTTGTGGGGCTGAATTCCACAATGGTCAGCTTGCAGGATTCGATCAATGCGCTAGGCGTTGCGCAGAAAGAGGTTGCGCGGATTGAGCGCGAGCGTGCAGCGGCGGAAAAAGCTGAGCGGGAGAGAATTGAGCGAGAGCGTGAGGAGGGTGTGCGGCTAGAAAATCTCTCGGCGCTGGGCGATAAAATCAATGCCGTATACGGGGATATGAGTTCCGCAGAATACGGCATCGCTAGAGCGGCAGGAGGTCTAAGCAGCGCGCAGGAAACCAACATTCAGGATCGGCTGCTTGAGTTCACCGGAGAGGACGAGAGACTCAGTCACAGCGAGATGATGGGTTTCATCAATGGCGTTGTAGAGGCCGAAAACTGGAGCGGTTCCAGGGAGGCGTACGGTAAACGCATTGCGCAGCAGCTCCGCAGGGCCTCCCGCATAGATGAATACGAGGAGCAGGCCGCGTCACTCCGGGGTGATGACTACAGCAATGGCATGAATGCAGAGTCCACGGCCAGAGATTTTGACGTGACCTCGGATATGTCACGCGCTGAAAGTTATCTCTACCGATACCCTGATGTTGCTCAAAACTGGAGCGGATCAGCAGAAGAGCATTATCGAAAAATAGGGCAATACGAGGGGCGCCATTTTGCAAACGGCGGCTATACCGGCCCCGGTGGCAAATACGAGTTAGCGGGACACGTCCACGCGGGTGAGGTTGTGTGGAGCCAAGACGACATCGCCCGTTTCGGTGGCGTAGGCGCTGTTGAGTCTCTGCGTACGGGCTCGCGACAGCTCCCCCTGCCTGATATGCCCCTGCCGCAGTTCCCTGCGCTGAGCAATAACGACGTGCTGCAAGTGTTGCAGGACGTTAAACGCGAGCTGGTCGAATCCCGCAAGGAAAACAAGCGCTTGCAGGAAGAAAACAACCGGCACGCCGAGGCATCTGTTGCCGTCCAGCAGGCAGGCTTTAACGGGCAAATCAGCGAGGCCAAGAAAAGCAACCAATCGCTTGACGATATGAGCGCAGCGGCGCGGCTGGAGGCGTCACGATGAGCTACTGGCTGTTAACAGTGGAAGCGCTGGATAGCACCGGCGCGGCTAAAGCGCTGCGCTTTAGTACGCCGGGGTATATGGACCCTAACCCGGTTGGGTGGCTGCCGCGCATCAAGCAGCCGGGGCTTTATCGGTCAGGGCTGTTTGCTGGCGAGCTGATCAATGGGGATCGCAGCGGTTACGGCGAAACCACATTGATCAATAACGATGGCGCGCTTGATTGGCTGGTGGACTACGCCACGGATGGCCGTAGCGCGGTTCTTCAATACGCTGATGACGGCATATTAACCACGGTGCTGGAAGGCACGGTGGGCCGTGTGTCGTTTCGGGGCGGGCTGGTATCCATCAAACTGCGCGACCCGGTGGAAACGCTACAGCAGCCCCACCCGGTAACGCGCTATGCAGGCACTAACGTGCTACCGGAAGGCCTTGAAGGTACCGACGATGACATAGGCGGCAACGTAAAACCCCGTGTATATGGGCAGGTACGCAACGCTCAGCCTGTGGCCGTCAATACCTCAAAGCTCATCTATCAGGTGAGTGACCAGGACTGCACCGTAACCGCCGTGTACGACAACGGCATAGCGCTCACATTTGACGGTGACTATGCCTCACTTGCAGAGCTACAGGGTACGGCGCCCCCGGCGGGCAACTGGAGTGAATGGGAGCCGCCACGCGGTAAATGGCGGCGCTATCTGGGGTATATCCGGTTGGGGGATAGCCCCGCTGGGCAGCTAACGTGCGACGCCGACGCCCCGCTGGTCGATGCCGGTGATGTGGTAGAGCAGATAGCCAGCGAGGCAGGCGTAAGCGTAAGTGCTACCGGCGGGCTTAACCGCCGTGGCGCGGTGCGGTTATGGGTTACGGATGAAACCAACACCGCCGATTTGCTGGACCGCCTCATCGCCTCCTGCGCCGGGTTCTATCGCCTAACGAGCAAGCTGGCGCTGGTGGCGGGGCTGCTGATACCCCCTGACTCGCCTGCGCTAACCCTGCGTGACCACCACATCATCACGATCGACCGCGAAGCCGTCGGCGCGGGCCGTAACGGGCTGCCCGTTGGCCGCGTGACGTGGCAGGCCGACCGCATCGAAACCGTGCAAACGGATTTAGCGGGAGCCGTGGGCGAAAGCCGCCGCGCCCGGCTGGCCAGCCAGTACCGTGACGCGGCAGCGGTGTCCGATGCAACGCGTGAACGGCACCCGCTTTCGGATGCCGTCACGGTGGCCAGTGATCTAGCGAGCCGCAGCCATGCGGATACGACGGCGCAGGAGGTGCTGGCACTGCTGTCGCCGCGCCGGGATCGATTGAGTATCACGGCGCGCGTAGCGGACGCGGGCGGGCTGACCATTGGCCAGACCATCCGCGTTGTCACGCCCCGGCTGGGCTACAGCGCCGGGCGAAACCTGTTGATTGTGGGGCGTGAAGTGGACGCGTCAAAAAACCGTATATCACTCAGCCTATGGGGTTAACGAATGCTTGAAGATGGAAAAGTGATCCTGTGTTGGCCCAATCATGCCAACACGGCCACGATCAGCGGCGGCGCGTGGGAACCGGAGCTGCCCGCTCGTCAATTGTTGGACCCCACGTTTGCCGAACAGGCGCGCTCCATCGACGCAAACCCGGCGAATACCCAGACGCTGCTAACGCTGGCCCGGTTCCTGCCGGTGGGCGTGGTGGCCATCGCGGCCCACAACCTCACGGCAGTAGCTAACTGGCGCGTAACTGTCTACTTCGATGCGGCGGCGACAGACATGGCGTGGCAAAGCGATTGGCTACGCGTGTGGCCTGCTGTGTACGCCACCAGTGAACTGGAGTGGGAGTACGACAATTTTTGGGGCGGTGAATTTGACGATGATGACCGCGCCTCATTTACCCCACTCGCCACTCTGTTCTTGCCCAACGTTCAAATCGCCCGCGCTGTGCGCATCGAGATCGACGACAGCGGCAACCCAGCGGGCTTTATCAGCGCGGGGCGCGTGTTTGTCTCAAATGTGTGGCAACCCACCTACAACATGAGCTATGGCGTGCAGTGGGGCTATGACATCGACACCGAGTTTGAGACAGCGGGTGATGCCAACCGCACCGAGTACGCCGACCCGGCGACGCCCAAGCGCACCGTCTCGTTTGCGTTAGAGCATTTGGATAGAGAAGAAGGCTTTCGCCGCGCCCTGGCGGCGCAACGACAAATCGGCTTGCACGGTGAAATCCTGTACGCCGAAGGCGGCCGGGCCACGCCTGAGAGCTTTGCCACCACGATATTAGCCCGACAGGTGCAGGTTAACCCGCTATCCCACCCTTACTTCGGCACTTACGCCAATTCCATGGCCCTACGGGAGATTTTATAAATGGCTGATTCAGTCCGTTTTCCAGCGAACATTGGCGGCTCAGGCCGCACGTATACCAGCGATGCCAACCCTGACACCGGCGTGTTTAACGGTGGCCACCGCATTAATTTTTTCCCAATGCTATCGGATACGGTGGCGGCGGCGGGCTATGTGAGCCAGTACGCCCAAGCCATTGATGGTGCTAAAGAGAATGCAGACCGTGCCGAGGATGCCAAGGGGTATGTGGAAGCGGTGGCCGATGCGTATGGGATAAAGATAGTTGAGGCGTACCGCGCCAGGGCTACTTTCGGCCTTGATTTTATTTTAAATCGCTACTGGATTGACGATGGAACCCGCGTTGAAACATCTGACCTGAGCGATATGTTTGCCGTTGCTCGCGCTGCATCGGTGCTCGTCGAAGGCCCAAACGGGTTGTTTCGAGACGTTCCCGCGAATACGATCGCGAGAGAATGGCGCAACGGCGTTGCTGTCGGCGCGCTAAACCAGCAATCAGGCACGAATCTTTTATTATTTAGCGCAGATTATACCCAGGGCGCTTTTTCGGAAGGGGTGTCGGTAGAGCCCAACAGCAGTGAGAGTCCGGACGGGACTCTAACCGCAGATAAAATTATTCCATCGGTTAGTGATGAGCGCTCATATATTAGCAAGAACAGTATCGATGTAATTGAAGGGGATGTTTATACCCAGACGTTTTTTGTTAAATATGCAGGTTTTGAATTTTTGCAAATCACGGGGTCGGTATCGTTCTCATCGGTGCGCGCCAACATATCGTTGATAACTGGCACCGTGACAGATTCCAATCTACCGTCTGACCAGAAAATATCGGTCAGGCAGCGTGGTAATGGTTTTTTTGAGATTGAGTTTACAACCAGAGCAACAGCAACAGGAGGGGGGCGGATACTGGCTGCAATTGTTCCCGGCCCCGTATCGGGACGGCTAGAGAATATCACCGGTGATGGAGTGTCCGGTGTTTATATGTGGGTATCTCAGCTAGAGAAGTCACGCTTTGGCTCATCTCCTATTATTACTCAAGACGCGCCTATAACAATGCCCAGTGATGCACTGTCTAGAACGCTAGGCAGGGAGTATTCCCAACAGGGCGGCACGTTGATTGTCTTTTTAAAAAATATTCATATTAGCGATACAACGCAATGTATTGCGGTATTTGGGAATAGCACCACTGACCGCATAGGGGTTTATATCAGTCCGGAGGGGGCGTTATTTACACGTATTAGAGAAAGTGATGACCCATACGACACACCAACATTTGTTGTGAGCGAGGGGGATTCGGCAAAAATTGCGTTATCGTTTAGTGATGGAGGTATTAGTCATTTTTCAGTCAACGGCGCATCAAAAAGTAATGTAGGCACTAAGTTGCCAGCGGTATCTACATTCAGTGCCGGGGCATCCTATGATGGTGGTCTGCCGTGTGCCGCTAATATTACGACGGTCATGTACGTCCCTATCCCGCTAACGCTATCAGAGATTGATGAGGTGACAGCATAATGATTGATGCAATCGTATATTTGTCTAGTGTCACGCAGCTTCCTGTTTCACTTACGTGCGAAGACGGTAAGCCAGCGATTGGCGCCCCACAGGCAGGTAATTCTGCAGGCGAGCGCCTGCACTACGTTCGCATGACGTCAGAACAGCTAAACGAGTGGCGGCCGCATGTCACCGTGCTAGCGGAAGCGCCCTACACCGGCACTGGCACCGCTGACCACATTTATCAGCAGATCCAAAACGATGCCGAGAAGCTCGCACTCTACGAATCGGTTTACGACACAAGCCCGCGAATAGTCGACGATGGTGAAGGCGGCACGATGGAGTTCACGCCCCCGTTTAAGTTCGGCATGCTCGCAGAGTCAGCCCTGCGGGTACCCCGCGATATTACAGCTCGCCAGGCACGGTTAGTGCTGGTGAAGCACGGGTTATTCGAGCAGGTTGATGACGCGATTGCATCCATTGATGACGATGAGCAGCGGCAAATTGCCGGGATCGAATGGGAGTACGCGACCCGTATAGAGCGTGAGGCGCCGTGGGTTAACGCGCTCTATGAGAATCTGGGGCTGACGAAAGAAGGCGTCGATCACCTGTTTATCGAAGCGTCCGAACTATGAGCTATCAAACCCACGTAGGCCTACGCATAAGCACCCAGGCGGGTGCCGTGCCCACAGCGGAGCAGATTGGCGAGGGAGAGCTGGCGTTCAACCTCGCTGACCGCCGTATCTTCGCCCGCTTTGGTGACACGGTAGACGACATTACCGACCACTACACCCGGGCCGAAGCTGACCAGGTGACGCAGGATCTAAGCGACCGCCTGGATGACCTGGCCATCGGTGATATTGACGGCCTTTTTACAGCGCTGGCCAGCAAGGTCAACAAAGAGGAAGGTAAGGGCCTATCGAGTAACGACTACACCGACAGTGCCCGCAACACGCTCGCCGCCACCGACCAGCTAGCCCGGGACTTGAGCACCCGGCTGGATGAGTTGGGCATCGGTGATATTGATGGCCTTTTTACCGCGCTGGCCAGCAAGGTCAACAAAGAGGAGGGCAAAGGCCTTTCAAGTAACGACTACACCGACAGCGACCAAGCCAAGGTGGCCGCCGTAGGCACCATGGCCAACCGCGCCGTTTATATCTCAAGCGAGCCACCCGACGACGCCGTAGGCAATGATGGCGATATATGGCTACAGCACTGGAGCTAACCCATGCACCTACGCATTGACGAGCAATGGCACTATGCCGAAGAGTGCGTGCGCGTCGATGGCCGGTGGCGTGCCGCCTCCCGCTGGGAGCGTATCAACGGCGAATGGGTGTTAACCCGTGACGCCCGGACATGGGCACTGCAGGGACTTGAATGGGAGGATGATCATTTTTGGGAGGGGATACCCGGGAGTCAGTAGCGACCGCCTTGAGCGGTTTTTTTGTGCTCAGATTAAACTTAAGTATAAGTATAGGCCTATATGGTCTAGCCAAAAGTCGCATATTGCCTCAATGACAACTAGGGTGAGAAGTGTCAGTGGCAGGAAGGCCTCTGTGAGAAACGGAAGTCACGCTCAGGATGAGCGGCACAAGCCAGGAAGGCACAAGATAATGAAGCGCCCCATTGCTGGGGCGCTTTTTTGTTAGGCGAAATTTTAAAAAATGTCTAAATTAATATGGGGCCTGCTTTAGTAGTTGGTCCAATCTCTAGCCTAGCCCTTTGGCCATCTTTTGATGGCCTTTTTTGTGAGTGTGTAAGATATTGCTTACAAGAAATATAGCGATTGTCTTACACGCCTGACGCCATGATGGTGCTATGTTGGCTGGCGGGGGAGTCTAGTATCACTTTTGCCAAGGACGGCGCACTACCCTCCATCCTTTTACTGGTACTCCTTCTTAAATTCCCTTCTCTTATTTGATCAACTCGTAGCCGTAGGAAGCTCGTCCCATCGAGTGGTGTATCTCGGTGTCCGATGCTCGCAGCGAAGCTCCCAAGCGTTCTGTTTGCGAGGCATACCGAGGCGCACCGTCCCTTTGCCGTGCTCCCTGTTTAGTTTATCCAACGTAGCCATCAGTCGCTCATTTCTTTCTCGCTTCTCATAGCTCTGTGTCTCACCCAGCAATCCAAGCTGTTCGTTGTCGTGATCGCATAAGTCCATCAACATCACGCCGCACTTTTGATACATGATGCCTGGTTTGAATATCTGCTCAAGCCCTGCTGCAGCTGCGCGTACCAAGTCGCGGCTGTCGCACGTAGCGTAGGGCAGGGGCACTACAACGCTTTTGCTGTAACTCGGCAGGTCTGTCCGGAACCTGTTCGTGCGCACGAAAACCATTATCGCTTGGGCGAGTCCTTTCTGCTTACGCAACTTCTCCCCAGCGCGGGCGGTGTGTGTCCGTACAGCTTCCTGCAGGTCGGTTTTGTTCTGGGTAAGTCGCCCAAATGATCGGCTCACCATGATCTGCTTTTTCGGCTGGGTCATGTCATCAAGCGGGATACAGTCGACGCCGCGCAGCTCATAAACCAGGCGCTCCATTAGCACGCTGAAGTGCTTGCGCAGATGTTTAGGCGACGCCTCGCGCAACTGCCAGGCTGTCTCAATACCCAATGTGTGAAGCCGTACCGCGCTACGCCCAGCAACGCCCCAGATTTCCTTGACCGGCAATTGCTGCAAAAACTCCCGGGTATCGTCACTGTCGGGTTCCATGATGGCCACGCCATCAAAGCCGCTTTCTTTTTTTGCCCGGTGGTTAGCAATCTTTGCGAGCGTTTTGGAAGTACTGAGCCCAACACTGACCGGTATGCCGGTATCGCGTTTAACCTGGCGCCGCATTACTTGGCAGCGATCAGTTAGCGTCTCAGTCTCAAACCCTTCAAACGAAAGAAATGACTCGTCGATGCTGTAAACATCAACGTGTGGTGTGTGCTGACTCAGAACGTCAGTAACGCGGCGGCTCATATCGCCGTAGAGAGCGTAATTACTCGATAGCAGTGTGCACTGGCGGCGAATATGTGGGTCGATCTGATGCGCAGGCATACCCATGGCCACGCCCAGCTGTTTGATTTCTGCCGATCGCGCTACCACACAGCCATCGTTGTTCGACATTACGCCAACCGGCTTTCCTTCGAGCCGGGGCTGAAAGACGCGCTCGCAACTGACGTAGAAGTTATTGCAGTCGACAAGAGCGATCATACGGCGAAGCCCGGCGCGAGCGAGTGAATGTTGTGGGTGACGACGCCCCACACTTCGCAATCGTGGCCCGTTAGCGCAATGGGTTTAAAGCTGGGGTTGGATGCGAACAGATAGGGCCGGTTGCCGATCTTGCCAAGTTTCTTGCACGTCAGCTCGCCATCAACGCTCATGATCACTATATGGCCGGGCTTGGGCTCAAGCGAGCGATCAACCACTAACAGATCATTGTCATAAATGCCATCACCTTCCATCGACGTGCCCTTGGCGCGCAAGAAATACGTGGCGCTAGGGTGCTGTACTAGATGGGCAACCAGATCAAGCTCAGCCTCCAGATAGTCATCAGCAGGTGAGGGGAAACCAGTACGAACAAAGCCACCGATAAGGGGGATGTTTACGGCAGGACCAGAGCTGTCAGCGCGGCCCAATACCGTCAGGTGCATGCTCATGACATCGATTCCTCAGGGTTCCAGCGCACTCGAAAAAGTTCACCATCGTCATCAAGGGAGATCATTGTGACGTTCTCGACAGTCCCAAGCTCGCTCAGCATGCGCTCCCAATCCTCTGCCGAGTCTTCGGGCTGGCGCTGGATCTCGGCACAGTGCTCGGACTGAGCGCGCGGGCTGTTGATTTTGCGCTGCACGCGACCGACCAGGGCTTGATAGGTTTTCTCTGACATAAGCGCCTCCTTATTTAACTGTTAAAATATACAGTAGTAGGTGCGGAGTATAGTCAGGGGAGGCTACAAAAATCTAGGGGGACTGGTCGCAATTTGGTCGCAGACTGTGTGCGACCAATGCAACGTGTGTAAACATAGTAAAGCGATAAGAGGCTGATTTATCGGCGAAGCCTTGTGCAAGCGCGGCCCACCAGAATTGCAGAAGCGGATTCAAAATCCGCCGTGGCATTCAGGCCAACTATAGGATGAAAATTTCATCATGGATTTTCCGTAGACCCTCAGCTTTTTGTTCAAAGAAGTTAGAGTATTGGCTTCCTATGGCGGTATTCTTATTACCGAGAGCTCCAGTTAAAAGCGTGGCATTTGATTCACCGTCGATCTTCTCCAGGCTCCAATCTTCAAGCTGTTTCCCTACGGTAGGCGAAAGAGAGCGTATCACCGAGCAATGACGACGTATCTGCTTATCCAAAAGTCTCAATTGCTCACCTCTTTCTTGAGTCTGCATTTCATAGGCTAGAGCCCTGAACTCAGCAAAATCGGCCAACAATAAATGATACCTCTGAATTAGCACTTCTTTTTTTTGGAGTGCCAGTCGGCTTTTCTCACTTTCCCTTTGAGTATTTATGGCGCGCTTTGCTGAGTTGGCAGACCTCCAAGCAGCTACCGCAGCTAAAGAGGTTGCTATTGCAGCAATTACAGCAGCGTAATCGGCAATGCTCAAGCTTGGCTCAGCCATAAAAATTGACTCCTGTTGGGTCGCACGTTGCTATTAGTGACTGGTTGCGGTTTGGTTGCTGACTGGCTGCAACCAATATAAAGAATGTAAGCATAAGACGGCAGTAGCCTGGGGGTCTAGCCAGGAGGCCGCATGGCAGGCGCGACCGTGTTGGGTAATGCTTTGCACTCATAATCCCATGCTTATTCATTGTTACCATTGGCGTAGCCGGGTAGTGTGGAGAAACTTACCGACAAGCTGATCGGCGTGCTGCTTTAAATTCGGGGGTATAGTATAACGGCCCATTCCATTGGGAATGCATTGCTTCTTCAGGGCTTCGAGTTCCGCGATTGTGTGATCTAGGATCTGAGATTCATTTTTGCTTACATAGGCGCGGTACTTGTTGACCATTTCAGATGAAGGTAGCTTGGGCAGCAAAGCGCCGTTGCTTTTTCTCCAACTGCTATCGACTAGTATCCAGATTGGTTCTCGAACTTTGTTGCGGCTTTTGCGAGTCTCACGACCCAAAGCAGAATAATGGCCTACTAGACCACCCAAGGTTAAAGAAACTAAGCTAATTGCAATTTGACTCAGCATATATGGCTCCAGCAAGAAAATCCTATGTGTCTAGATTGTGCCAGAGGCCTGCGCATTAATGTGTCTAGCTGCCTAATATTGAGAATATCGGTAATTCGGTACACACTGCGCCCAGCGTGTTAGTTTTTTAAATTCAGTGGGTTAGGGCGGTTGGTTCCCTAAAGAGTAGGTCTTGAAAACCGGCATAGGTTAATAGCCTATCCAGGGTTCGAATCCCTGTCCCTCCGCCACCTCGATACTAAAGCCCCTGATTCGTCAGGGGTTTTTTCGTTTCTAGACTTTCTTTTTCCTTCCACAGAAAACCCTCGGCGATGAAGGACAGTAGGTTTGCGCGTATCGGTGACGTCGTTTGAGCACGGCCACAGCAGACTCGCTGAGCGGTATCGTTATCGTTCGACGTTTTCCCGCTTTGCTGTCCTCTGGCTCTAAGGTAATCAGCGCATTTTTCCAATTTACACGGCACCACTACAGTTTTAACAGCTCGCCCTTGCATGCGCCTGGTTGGGCCAACTCTATAAAGTTGTCCCTGCGCTCGCCTTCGCGGATCGTTTGGCTTTCCCAATCAGTTTGCCTATCACCTTGTCGGCACCAAAGAAGTCATAGAGCTTGCCGGTACGCATCTTAATAACGGCCAATGACCGCTTATCCAGATTACCCTGCAGGTACTCGGCGACAGCTTCGGTCTGGGGTTTCGTCTCAATAGTACTGGCGGTAAACCTGAGCCTTACATTTCCTATCTGATACTTCCGCAGCTTGCTTGTCGATCATCTGAGTAGAGCGTCTAATTGGCTCAACGCCTCACACCGGGCAAGGGGATTTGCTCTGACTGGGTAAGCAGTTTCAGGATACACGTGTCGCTTGATCTGATATTAGCAAGTGGATGGATCAATCGCGTCAAAGCGTATAGATGAATCCTGACTACAAACGTCGTTAGCTTGAACGATTGCCACAGTGTTCAACCGGATTGCCGAAGTGCAGGGAAGGGAAGGGAAGGGAAGGGAAGGGAAGGGAAGTGTCAGTGATATGTCGAATTTTTCTCAATAACCGAGTGATCAGTTATGCTTGTAAAGACAAAAAGTTTGATTGATGTTATTAAGAACAGTGGTATAGATGCGCTTTAAAAGAGCCATTATCATCTTCCCAGATCACCAAGATACTTTTGAAGAAATATTTTCTGGTTCAGAAGATTTTATTAAGCGCATGTAGAAAAGCTTCTTAATTAAAAACAATTTTTTAGATGAGGCTAAATATGCAATATATGGTTATAATTTTGAATCTTCTGTCCAGGAAGGGTGGTTGGAGACATGATGCTAATGAGCAGCTAGCGAAAGACATAGAAAATAAGGTTGTTCAATAAATTAAAAGTAACTTTTATGAAGAAGGTGATTTGTCACCCGCAGGCTTTATCATTGAAGAGGCTTTGGAATGTTTTGGGCCATCTTTTGTGTATGAATTGATAAATAAAATATGGCAGAAATCTTATATTGACTCAATCCAAGAGTATCATGCCCATATTTTAAATGTAATTAAGAATATATCTTGTAAGATTGATGCTAGTCATTTTCTTCCGATAGCTATAGCCACTTACGCACACAATGATATTGTTATTAGAGGTGCTGGGTTGTCGTTGTTTGAAAGTTGGGATAATCCAGAATATAAATTTATGTTAGAAAATGTGGCTGATAGTGGCATTGATTGGTTAAATAAATACAAGCAAGAAGTTATAGATAATTTAGGCGAAGAACTATGACCTATCTCATTAGGAAATTTACATGTTCAAAATGGGATCCTAAAATCAACCGCCGGAAAGTGCAAGAGATCTTAATTCCGATGCTTTAACCTCTTGCTTAAGGACTTCAAGGAATACTCTTTTTGTTTGGGAAGCAAAAAGCTTAAACTGGGGCGACTTTGATAATATTCTTGCAGCGCTGTTTGTGTCTTCAGGTGGCCCTTCTAAAACTGATATGGTTTTGCTTGAAGAAGATAATATTACAAAAATAAAAGGGGTTAGTTTGGTTGAAACTGAAGCAATAACGCCAGCTATTGATGAAATAAATAAAAAACATCGTGATATTTCCAATCTGACTTTATCAGCCATAGAAAATGTAGCTGATGAGATTTTAAACGAACTCCGAAAGGGAATAACGGGAACGTCAAAAGGTATAGTGAAAAGGCAGTTTTACGTTTATTAAAAAATAAATTGATAGTGAAAGCATTAGCTCTGGAAACCTACCTATGCGATGGGATTAAAAATTAGCAGCTTTAGAAAAAAAATTAAATAATAATTAGAAGTTAGATAAAACCTTGATAAGATCGAATAATTGTTACCTACTTCGAAAATGCTGGATTGCATGTTGTTAAGTGGTTAAACCGTACAAGCAGTGGCGACGTAGTGAAGCATGGTGGCCGAACTAATAGCAGTGATTTAGCTGATTTACACATCGCGCGTGCGATGGGAACTAGGCGAGAGTTGTCTTGTGTGATTTGCTCGTTATGTCTTTGCCTGTATTTCAATAATCTAAAGATAAGCAAGCATGATAGATGGTAATCTCGTTTAACTGACATCAGGCCAGCTATTCTGGAGAGATAATCATGAAAAAGATATTAGTAGCGCTAATGCTGGCTGGGGTGTTCCTGAGTGCAGGTAACGTGTCCGCAACGACAGCTGTTCAGAGCGGGGAGGTTTTGGAACATGGCGGTCGAACCGACAGCAATGGTTGTCACCGGGATACTAAGCAAGGCACTCGTCATTGCCACTAAACTATAAAGTGAAACGCCTTCAACGATACTTTTAGTATGTGTTCGCGTTGTGACTATCAGCCTTCCCTGTGCAAGCCTCGGATTAACAAGTTGAGATTTCCAGCTAATCTTAGTAGATAGAGATCCATGCCGAATCAGTCATACTCGTTACCGCAGGGGAGATATCATCATGAGACAGCGCGATGAATTCGTTGAAGAAATGAAAGCCAGGCTCGATGAGTGGAATGCTGATATCGATAAGCTGACTGCCAAGGCTCGCCAGGCGAGCGACGAGGCGAGGGTGAAGTACCAGGAGGATATCGAGCGGCTCAAGAAGCGCCAGGCGGAGACGCAACAAAGGCTCGATGAGCTTCAGCATGCCAGCGAAGCGGCCTGGGAGACTGTCCGCCAAGGTATGGAAGACTCTTGGGAGTTAATGCGTAAAGCCTTCCGGGATGCCTCTTCTCGTTTCAAGTAGCTTATTCAACTATATGTTCAACTAACCATGCGTTTTACTTAAAAAAGCCTGAAGTTAATTGGGGTCGCGGCCCTCTTGTGATTGCGACTCGCTGCCTTCTTGAAGACGCGCGATGGACGCATTTCCCTGTTTTGCCAGGGTTGCCAGGCGGTCGATCTGCGCATCCAGGCGGGGTAGGGCTTCTTGCCGATAGCTTGATAGATCGTCGATGGCGCCCATCACCTCGCTGAAAGCCTCCTCAAGCACTTGCATGTCGAGCATTGCGGAGGAGGCCCGCTTCTGAATGTCCACGCCTTGCTGCCGCAGGGCCTTGGCAGTGCCGCCAATCATCTGCGATGTGGTCGTATTGAGGGCTTCGATGCGATCCAGCACCAGGCGCTGATTAGCCATTGCCATGGCCACCGTGACTGCGACGGTGAGCGCCGACACGGTGACGTTAATGGCCCTGTCCACACCGCGCATTAATTCCCGGTTGTTGCGAATGATCACCTCTAGCGCCAGTACGCCTTGCTGACTTACTGCCAGTTGCTGCTGTAGATCCACGATACGCTGACGCAGGGGGAAGAGCAGTTCTTCCTCAAGAAATTGACGTCGCGGATCATCGCCATCGCGAGCAGTGACCTCGTCCTGCAGGCGCCGATCGATCATGCGGCCCAGCGCAATTTGGCGGTTCAGCTCGCAAAGGATTTTAGTTAACGCCTGCTGGTCATCGTTCAAGGTGAGGTTGTCACGATGCAACATGTCGCGACCGCTTTCCAGATCCTCGATGATCGCATCCAAGGCTTTCTGGGTATTCTCGAACTTGCAAAAGTAGCGCTGCAAGCGGCTATCCAGGCCGGGAATGACCGCTAGAACACGATCCAATGTAGTCGGCGCCAAGCGATGGCGAGCGGGGTCGAGCCCTTCCATGCGCCCACGCAGATCGGTCAGTGCCTTGGCGACCGGCCCGCCTTCGTCGCCCTGGTGAGCCAACTTACGCAGCGGTGTTTGCAGCATGGCGCTGCGATGGGCGGCCTGTTGCTGCAGTTCAAGGCCCATCTCATCCACTGCACGGCGCTGGCGAACCACTGACTCCTCATCACCTTCGGCGAGGATATCCTCGACAAAGCGGTCGGCCAACGCCTCAAGCTCAGGGTCGATATTACGCTCATCAGGGGTTACCGATTCAGCCTGACGTGCACCCAATCGACTAGCTCCCAACTGGTCAGCGATCTCGTCCACCGGCGGCAGGGAGAGGCGACGTTTGTCATCGGATTGCTGAGCCATAGAGATCTCCTGGGCTATTAAAGCTATTTAAAGCTATTAAAAATGCGATGAAATAAAACGGTTTAAATACAACAGAGTGAAAATTGCACGATAGCACTGCCTGTCAGCTTAATCCTTGCGGGCATAACGATCTGCCCCTTCGACGAAGCGGCGCAGATCTTCCAGCGCTTTTTCGGTGGTGACCGACGCCTGGGGGCGAGCCGTCTCTATGCGCGCCATGGAAACGGCAGTATCGTCGAGCACGGTCAAGGCGGATTCGATGCGGGCAGAGAGCTTATTCAGCCGGTGTTCGGTCTCCACTAGCAAATCGAGGCGACGCACCAGAGCAGCACGCTCTTCATCGCTTAATCGTTTGCCCTCCCGCTCCAATCGGCCGCGTACGTAATTACCGTCCACGCTAACCACACCACGTGCTTGGGAGGCCATGGTCGTCAACGTATCCACCGCGCCGAAACAGACTTGGGTGACCAAGCCTTGCGAGCGCTCAAAGGCCAGCTCGCCAGTATGGAATCGGTCGCTCAGTACGTCCATCACATGGCGGTAGCGGCTGTAGAGGCGGTCGGTCAGGATTGCCAAATCGGGGCGGTGCACATCGAGCAAGTTCTGCTTGGCCCGGCACATGGCCATGACTAGATCGTCGGCTCCCACAGGTGGCCTTGCGGGGTCGAGTACCGACACCCCCGTTTCATAGGCGTTGCGCTCCTCTTCAGCACGGCGCTGCTGTGCTTCGGCCTCTCTTTGAGCTTTATGGCGACGCACGCGGCGACGGGCCAGCCAGCCGCGTAGCTTCCGCTCGATAGGAAGTGCTATAGGAATGGCGACGATGCCTGTCAACCAGCCAAACAGGCTGGGGCTGAAACCACCCCACAGGGAGGTCAGCCACAGCAACATGCTGATGGAGGGAACCACTAGGCAGTAGCGGGCGATTACCTGGAGACGACTGGTAGCCGACACCGGAAGTGCCAGGCCAGGATTGAAGAGGCCGACCAGTAGCCAGGGCAGGCAGGTCATAAACAGGCCATAGGAAAATCCCTGCAGGAATCCCAACATAGATACGGCTATCCTTCAGTCATGGAACGCAAATATTGTGTTTAGAATAACTGAGATAGGTCGCTAAGCACCAGCTGGGTAACTACAGGCTATTGGCTGGCTGTGAACTGCTATTTCACCTTTCTCTTAGAAATTATCCCCCATCTTTTAGCAAGATAACTTCTACAGAAATTTAACAAAAGCTTTACAGTTTAATTGCCATTTGTAACCGTATCGACTAGCTTAGTTACGACGGGTGCGCTAAATAACCCTAATGCTGGCTTACTCAATCGTTTCTGAACACCACCGACTGCGGCTTGGCTCACTTGGTGCGCTCCAATTTCAGCCCAGTCAATTTGGGTTAACCAGCAAGGAGGACATCAAATGTCGATAACATCAGAAAAGCAATTACCCGAAGCAGTAGCGGCCTGGCGTGATGCGGAAATGGACTCGGTGAAAGGTACCGAGACACCCAAAGATCCAAACAAAGGTTACATTGCCTTACTTGGATGGAGTATTAACGCGATTAAGGCGGCGCAAAAGTTTGACCGCCGTTATATCGTTGTTGCTCCCGAATGGGCTGAGGATTTCTGTGCCGCGAACAATATACCTTTTATCTCCTGGGATTTTATTCGCTTGAATGATCGTTCCATGGAGATTGCTGAAAAGTTGAAGGATGAAGGCGTAGACGTCGCCATCCCACTGTTTGAAGAAACCGTTGAGTGGTCAGGTGCCATCAACTCCGTGCTTCTCGACAGCCCACGTATGTTTGGTCAGTCAATTCTATTCCGTGATAAGGCCTTGATGAAGCGCCGTGCCCAGCTTGGCGGTATCCGCGTTGGGATATTTGAAGAAGCGCACGAAAAAGAAGACATTGTCCGCTTTATGAAGCGCGTCAATCAAACGCTGCTCAAGCTTGATGGTGATCCGGATGACCCGATACACGTCAAAGCATTCGATAAAGCCGGTTGTCTTGGCCACCGGATGATCCGCACGCTAGAAGAAATTGATAACATTCCGGATGAAGAGTATCCGCTGCTGATGGAAAGTCACTTGAGCGGCTGGGAGTTTGCCGTTGAAGCCTGGATACATGATGGCAAAATTCAGTTCCTGAATATTTCGGAATACGTGACGTTAGGCTACTCGGTGTTCGTGCCTGCTACCCAGGAGCTTGAGAGCTGGCGCAATGCGATCACCAAACAGATCGAGCTGTTGATCAAAACCTTCGACATCCAGTTCGGTTTGATTCACCCCGAGTACTTCGTGACAGCTGACGGTGAGATGTATTTTGGCGAAGTTGCCTACCGCCCACCCGGCTTCAAAGCTTTCGAACTGATCGAAAAAGCCTACGGTTTTAACGCCTATCAAGCGTCAATGTTGGTGTTCGACCCGAAAAGTACAAAAGAGGAAGTAGCGGCGTTCTTCCCCCGCGAAGTAGTCGATGCGAAGGGCTACGCAGGCTGTTTCGGTGTGTACCCACGCCGTCGTGTTGTCAGCAAGCTGGAAATGCCCGAAGAGACGATTAATCACCCGTACTTCGAGTCACACGAACTGGTCGCACCGGCAGAAGAGACAGTGCCTGACCGGTCTGCTTTCGGGACTCATTGGGGGCTCATCTTCTTCTTTGGCGACGATCCCATCAAAATGCGCGATCTGCTAAAAGCCCAAGAGGATCTGGACTTTTACGTCTAACGTTCGATAGCGCAATACGCTGAGTTATGGGCGCGTATATAAGTGTCAGGAGTACTCCATAATCCCGATACTGATATAGGCGCCCTTTATTTTGCCAACGCTGCGGGAGTGGCCCCACCAAAAGGCCAAGGTAATTATCCCAGGCACGATTTAATAGGCAGCAGACAGCAAAATGATGACGCCTACACCAGCAAGCAGGAACCCGCTGATTTGGCTAATCCGTTCTGCTTGGGGGAGTAGCTTCTCTGCTAGAAAATAAAGGGCTAGCCCCGCCATCCAAACTAGGCTCATAACGCCGCCGACAAACATCAGCAGCATCAAGGCCCAGCAGCAGCCGGTGCAGTAGGCGCCATGGCGGAGCCCCATGATCAGCGCTCCGCCGTTGCCTTCGCGCCACTCGGTCATCAGAAAGCTCAAGGGCGATCGGCACTTGTTCAGGCAAGCCTGTTTAAGGTCGCTGAACTGGAAGGCACCTGCGGTTACCAGCAGGGCGCCTCCTAACAGTGGGGTCACGTGGCCCAAGGATGAGCTTAACAGCGCACTCTGCTGCAACGCCCATTGCATGACGGCGGCTGCCCCCGCAAACGCCAGCCACACGGCAAGGTAACCTGCCATGAAAACCCAGGTGGCTGTGCTGGCACCTGCCTCTCGTTCGCGCTGCTGGTGGATGCGCAGGAAAGTAAGCAGCATGGGGCTAGCGCTGGGTAGCATCATGGCTACCATCATCACGCTCCACATCACAGTGGCCGTGACCAGCACGCTCATGTCGTCGCTTGTGCTGGTCATCTCTCCATTCATCGGCATTTGCGCGTGCATGCCGTGCATGATCAGGTAACCCCACGCCAGTATTGACACGGTTATCAGTGCTAACCAGGTCAGTAAGCGTTCCCGGGCATGGAGAGTGCTCATCGTCAGTTCCATCGCCAATGCCCCCTCAAGACCCGCTGTAAGCGAAGGGTGAATAAGATGCACTGCGTTCGCTGAGATCAACGTTGATGCCGTAAGCACGGTGTAGCAACGATTGCGACTTGGCCACCACCAGAGACTCGCCCGGCGCTATCGCCAGCGGATGGTTGTGGATGGTCACCTCAGCGCCGTTCTGACCTTCCAGAGCGGTAATTTCCGTGTTGGCGGATTGGCCAAGTTTCAAATGTCGACGCCCCTTTTCCACTTCAAACTGGATGGGAAGGTGCTCTACCGCGAGCACCTCGCCGATAAAGGTGGCCAACAGTGCTGGGTGGCCACCGGCCTGGCCGCCGAATATGCGACTTAGCGCTTCCAGCTGGGCCTCGTCTGCCCGCTGGTCGATATATAGCACGACTTTCCAGTTACCCTCAGCCATAGGGCCAGGGGAATGCAGGGCGATGGCCACATTTCTATCGTCGAGATCCACCGCTTCGAACTGGCCTTGAGTAATGTGCCAGCCCACCAGGGCGGTACATTCACCCTCGGTAGGGCTGCCGAGGTAGATACACGGACAGGCGCCTTTGCAATTGCAGCTTTCGAGGTAGTCGCCTTTCAGGCTCCATTGGGGATTCATTTCGTCTCCTCCTAACGTCGTTGGATGGCTTTGTAATATTTCTTTTGGGGGTGTCTCTTGTTATAGCGCTGAATCGCCCGCCGGATGTGAGGAGCTGATGAGAATTACGTGAGAATTGCATCTGAGTGTCATCGTTCGGCGCGCAACTAATGTGTCGGGTGGTATTTGTAGCTATGCTGAACTCAGGTATTAGCTAAGCATGACACGTTGAGAAATCAGCCATGTGGCAATGGACGTCGGATTTGACGACCAACCGGGCCTACCAGGGTTTCGTTGGCCGCACTAATGAGCTTGATACTCTTCGCGGTGTGCTTGCGACGGAAGGGCCTCGGGTGGTGCATGTCTACGGCATTACCGGCATTGGTAAGACGGCGCTGCTGGACATATTGGCGGCCGAGGCGAGGGACGCAGGCGCTAGCGTCATCCGGCTGGACTGCCGCCACATAGAGCCCACTGAACCTGGATTTCTACATGCGCTAGGCGACGCCATTGGGGATGGTGGGCCGGGGGTGGATACGCTGGTGGAGCGATTGGGCCTGCTGGGCAGCACGGTTCTGCTCGCGCTGGACACCTACGAAGTGTTCAGGCTGCTCGATACTTGGCTGCGTCAGGTATTTGTCCCGTTGTTGCCGGATAACGTACGCATCGTCTTTTTTAGTCGCCAACGCCCTTTGGATGTCTGGTTTTCGGCGCCGGACTGGGGGCGGCTGGTTCAGAGTGTGCCGGTACAGCCGTTGAGCCCAATAGAGGCACAAGCGCTCCTTAACTTGCATGGCATACAGAAGGAAGATGCGGCATCCCTGATCCGGGCTTCCCATGGTCATCCGCTGGCGCTAAAACTGGCCGCCACTGCCAGCCGGGAAAACCACGCCCGTTCGTGGCCGCAAGAGACGGTGCTACAGCATGCGGTTGATGAGCTGAGTTGGATGTTTCTTGCTGATGTGGAGGATTCGGCGAGCCGACATATGCTGCAGGGCGCCGTGGTGCTGCGACGGGTAACGGTCTCTCTGTTGCAGGCACTGTTTCCGGAACTCGCTCCCCAGAATGCCTACGAGCGGCTGCGCAGGTTGCCCTTTGTGGATGGCGGGCATGATGGGCTGATTATTCATGAGGCCGTGCGCGATCCGCTTGCCCGCTCCCTGCATGCCAGCGACCCCAGCCGCTATCTGGACTATCGTCGGGCGGCCTGGCGACAACTGGTCAGCGAGTCGCAATCCGCCGCCAGCGACGATCTCTGGCGCTATACGGCGGACATGCTCTACCTGATTGAAAACCCCGTTGTGCGTGAGGCGTTTTTCCCCACTGTGACGGCGCTTCACACCGTGGAAGCGGCACAGCCTCAAGACGATGAAGCCATTACCGGGATTGTCCGCGCCCATGATGGCCGTCAGGCCAGCGAGCTGCTGCTGCAATGGTGGCGGCGCATGCCGCAGGCGTTTTCCATCGTGCGGGGCGCGACAGGAGAAGTAGAAGGGCTGTATTGCAACCTGCGTTCAGATCAGGTTGAGCCTAGTTGGTTACTCAATGACCCGGTGACCGCCCTGTGGTATTCCCATCTTGAACAGTCGCCTATGCGATCGGGCGAGGTGGCGTTATTTTGTCGCCGCTGGCTAAGTCGCAATGAAGGTGATTCACCCAGTGAAATACAGGCGGCTATCTGGCTGGACCTCAAGCGCAGCTATATGGAGCTGCGCCCTGGGCTGCGGCGGGTCTATCTAACAGCGATCGATCTTGGCGCCTACCAACAAGTGGCGCACCGGTTGGGGTTTGAAGTCCTTGGCGGATGGGAGGTCGAGCTGGATGGTCTTTGCTATCCAAGTGCGGTGCTTGATTTCGGGCCGGCGTCTGTGGATGGCTGGCTGGCGGAGCTTGCCGCGGCCGAGCTGGGCATAAAGCGTGACCCTGCCTTGTTAGATGTCGAAGCCCGGCAACTGATGTTGGCGGAAGGCCGCGTTGCGCTGACGCCCCTGGAGTTCGGTGTCATGCGCTACCTGGTCGAACACCAGGGTAAGGCCGTGTCCCGGCGTGAGTTGTTGCAGCATGTCTGGGGTACCCGATATCAGGGAGGCAGCAATGTAGTAGATGCCATTGTACGCACCTTGCGCCGAAAACTTGGCAGCCAGTCTGCACGGATAGAGACGTTGACTGGAGTGGGTTATCGGCTGAGATAATCGATTATCGTCTATCAGTAAGTGGTTACTCATACGTCGTTTCCCCTGGGAAAACATCAAGGTTTGCTGGCCCCTTGGCGTTATCGGTCAATGACTCCTATGTTGTTGGAAAGATACGGGAGGAATAATAATGGATGCACTAGCGAGAAAACTGGGCCTCAAAACGGATCCCATCATTTTTTTTACATCCGCAGGGATCATGATCCTTTTTCTTGTGGTGCTGCTGATTGCGCCGGGCCCCATCGGGGCAGCCTTTGGTGCAGGGCGGGAATGGATTGTTACCAATCTTGGCTGGTTTTTTATTTTAGGGGTGACGAGTTGGGTAGCGTTTCTGCTGTGGGTGGCGCTTAGCCGTTACGGAGCGATCCGCTTGGGGGGCAATGATGCAAAACCTGCCTACGATAATATCTCCTGGTTCACCATGCTGTTCGCAGGCGGCATCGGAACGGTGCTGATGTTCTGGGGCGTGGCCGAACCCATCTCTCACTTTTCTAATCCACCCAGGCCGGATGTTGTGCCTTTCTCTGTGGAAGCCGCCGACGATGCCATGAGTTTTTCGATCTACCATCTGGGGCTACATACCTGGGCGATTTTCGCTATGCCCGGACTGGCTTTTGCTTACTTTATTTACCGTTATAACCTGCCGATGCGTTTTAGCTCAGTATTCTATCCGCTGTTAGGCAAGCGTATTTATGGCCCTCTCGGCAAATCTCTGGATGTCTTCGCGATACTTGGCACCTTGTTTGGCGTGGCAGTCTCTATCGGCCTGGGGACCCAACAGATCAATGCGGGGCTAACGGAGTTGTTTGGTATTCCAGATGCCGTCATCACCAAGGTGTTCATCATCGCCATACTGACGGCTGTCGCCGTGGGATCGATCGTGGCGGGGCTGGATTCAGGCGTGAAACGGCTTTCTAATATCAATATCGCCATGGCCGTCGGCCTGTTGCTGTTTGTGCTCTTTACCGGGTCGACCGTTTTCCTTTTGCGCGCGGTGGTCGAAACCTTTGGCCTCTACATAACGAACCTGCTGCCCATGGCTTTCTGGAATGATACGCTGGCAAGCTATTCCAGGGATGGCGGTGCCTGGGGATGGCAGGGTAGCTGGACGGTATTCTATTGGGCCTGGACAGTGACGTGGTCGCCTTTCATCGGGATCTTTGTGGCGCGAATTTCACGCGGGCGCACTATCCGCGAGTTCGTCCTTGGTGTGCTTTTTGCCCCCTCTATCTTCACACTGGTCTGGTTTGCAATCTTTGGTTGGTCGGCAATGGAGATCGACGGGATTGGGCCCGATGCTCGAGAAGCACTGGGAGAGCAGGCCGGTATCTTGTCTGCCGCCGTAGGTGAAAGTATTCCTCTCGCTATGTTCGCATTCTTCGAGAGCTTCCCGGCCGCTACGTTAATCCAGGGCTTGGCCGTTGTGATCGTTGCGATCTTCTTTGCCACGTCATCAGACTCTGCGTCCCTGGTTGTCGATATGCTGTGTACCGGCAGTGCGGATCCCGGCCCATGGCATCAGCGTGTTTTTTGGGGTGTTTCGGAGGGTATGCTGGCAGCGATGCTGATTGTGCTTGCTGGCGAGGCCGGGCTTACTGCTTTGCAGGAGGTGATTACCGTTGTTGGCCTACCGATGTTCATTTTGGTGTTTGCAATGATGTTCGCGTTATACCGCGGCCTGTCCCAGGAAGATCTTAGCGAAGTGCAGGTGGGGCGCCCGCCCAAACGTGAGGAGTTAGCACCGGATGAGTAGGTAAGCGGTGGATCAGAACTATCATAAGAACAAAAAACCACGTTGTTAACTTTCCTTGCTGAGGAGCTCGCTCAGTTGCTGCTGGGAAAGACGTCTATCAGCCATGTAGTAGAGTATGTCACCATCTTCAAGTGGGCGGTCGTTGGCGGGATTGAGCATATTACCTTCGCCGTCATCACTGCTATTAGCGAGCCCCAGTACGGTGGCGTTATAAACCTTTTTTGCTTGCATAAATAGGTCGCTAAAGGTGGCGCTGGCAGGCGGTTGGTTTAACCTGGTTTGGTACTGGGTAGCGCCGCGGTCGACCGCAAGCAGTTCGTTAACGACTCGCGAAATTCCCGCATCAGAGGCTGAGCGTACCAGCATTTCCAGCGCTAAGGCTTGGGTGCATTCGATGCCGGGCAAGGTGCGTCGTAACATCGCTGCGGTGTCGGGATTGGCGCAGTGGGCAACGATATGAGCGTTTTTTGCTTTAAGGCTGTACGCGCTTAGCGCTACGGTGGCCACTCGGTCATCGCTGGTGTCGTATATGATGATGCGGCTGGCGCTTTCGACACCCGCTCGCTTGAGAAGCTCGGCATTAGAGAAGCTTTCCCCTTTAATAAATTTTAAATCCGCCGGGCGTGGGTTGCTCATCTCTTTGGTAACGCAGAGCACGACTTCATCCGGCAGGCCCTTATCGGCTTTAAGAATGTCCAAAATGCGCTCGGTAGTTTCACCGTGCCAGCCAATGACAAGGGTGTGACCGGATAAGTGGCTAAAATCGCCTTTACCTTGCATCTGCAATCTCCAAAAATTTGAAAGTGTGACGGTGGCTTTACCGATCAAGGCAGCGAACAGCGAGATGCCGCCTGGAATGAGATAGATCGTAGCGATCCACTTCCCGAGCACGGTTGTCGGGCTGAAATCACCAAAACCTACGGTACTAGAAACAACGACATAAAAGTAAACCCAGTCGGTAGCGGAGTCGGCCACCGCTTCGCCGACCAGTGAGAAAAACACCCAGGTGGTGCCCATATGGGCGAGCACAATAAGAAGCAGAAATGTCCACGAAATTTGTAGCGTAGAGGCTTTAAGAACGCGGAGCAGTCGCTGAATAACAGGCATGGTGGTCTCTTACGGTGATGGTGTGTCAGCCCAGTTTTTCGGCATGGGAATTGATTGATGATCGTATTAAACAGTGACTCGGTACCTTCGCTGTCGCTAGCCCTATCACCACCTTTAAAATGAGCTGTTGAAGAGAAACAATACGCGCCTGCTAGCGTACTCTTAATAAACAAAAGGGCCGCTATTCGCGACCCTTTCATATTTGCTAACTGGATTTATTAAGCAAAGCGTTTGGCAATCCAGGAAAATGCACTATCAGTTAGCGATTTTTTTCCGTGATGTTCTCGGTGCTGGCTCCATACCATGCCGCCTGACACGACCACTAGGCTCATCAACATACCGGCAAGGATAAGTTCATTCATGGCTTATCATCCTCATCTGAGGTTTTATCACGCTCTACGTAACCATAGCCGAAAGACCCTACAAAGATCAAGATTATACCTAGACCCACACCGAGCCAAACGTTATCGGTATTCAGGCTGGGGTTAGTGACTACCCAGCCAGCAGTGAAGCAGGTCGCGACCACAATAACCCCAACGTTGCGAGTCGCCTCTAAAAACTGTTGACGAGTCGCACGAGCGCCAATTCTACGGCGATGGGCCGAGGCCCTGCGTTCTTGTAAGCTTTTCGTTAGCCTGGCACGCAGGGCCTCTTGTGGGTCTTTACCGCCATGAGGTTCTTTCAAGCCATCACCTGCCATTAATCCAGCAAAATCAACGTGAAAACAATGCGGTATTAAAACCCTGCCTTATTCACTTGGGTGCCACGTATGCAGTCACCGTAGACCATGGTGTCGCCAGCTTCCTCTGCCAGTTGGCGACAGTCTGCGGTTCTTGATGAAGTGGGGCCTGCACTGCAGCCTGCAAGTATAAAGGTACCCAGGCAAAGGGCGATGAGTGCTTTCATTGATAACTCCTTGTCAGCAAATAATCCACCCGACATTTAACCTTATAGGCGTTGCCTATGTCGATGTAATGCGAGGGAACATCGTGCTGAATCTGAATGTCATAACTGAAATTTATTTTTTAGGATAGGCATATGGATCGTGTATTCGCATGGGATCACCACCACAGTCAGGTTGTTTACCGCATTCCCGGACATCAGTATGAAGATGGCCGGGAAGATAGCGATCTCTCTCCTGTATGGCTGCCCGCGGAGGAATCAGATTTACCCGAGGGGGTAGCGATTGATGATCTGCGCAAAGTATCCGTTAAGGATTAGCCGCGGCGTGTTCTGAATTGCAGCTTTACGCGCTATTCAACGCTTTCAAACAGGGTATTTTCAGGCGCACAAAATAGATTGTGTTTGGCTAGCAATCGGCTAATATGCTGATGTTAGCCCCCATATCTGGATATGCCGCCATGTTAAAAGGTTTGATCGTTTGTTTTGCTGTTTTGTTTGCTCAACTGGCGGTACTGCATGTAATTGATGCTCGTCTCTATAATTCTCCTCAAGATGCGCGTCAAACGGCTGTGACTTCCGTTACGCCACATAAAGATGAAAAAGAAGACGAAGAAGACGTGCAAAGCTAAGCAGTGGTTATTCTCGATCCGGTTTTTGAAACCGGTGAAGATATAACCTAGCACTGCTAGCAACCCTTTGGCGGCGCTGGGCGTCGCCAAAGGGGGCGGCTTAAAGCATTTCATCCAACCAAACGTTAAAGGCTTGCCAAGAGCGCTGGTCGGCACGCTCGTGATACGCGTCGCTGCCAAACACGCTGAAAGCATGGGGCGCACCGGAATAGATACCTACTTCGTAGGTCACGCCAGCGGTTTCTAACTCGTCAGCCAGGGTGGCGACGTCTTCTAAACTCACTGAACTATCAGCGCCGCCGTGGGCAATAAAGATAGGTGCGGTTTCACGTGAGTAATCCTGGCCATCGGGCGTTGTTAGACCACCATGAAAACTGGAGTAAGCTGCTATGTCGTTAGCTTCACCGGAACGGGCCATCTCTAGCGCCACTGCACCGCCGAAACAGTAACCCATGATTACCGTTTGCTCCGCAGCGCCTTGTGCTTTTGCCTGGGCTAAACCGCCCAAGATCAGGGTGCGCATCCTTTCTCTATCTTGGTAGAGTCGATTAGTAGCCGCTCGCTTATCGTCGACTGCTTGGGGGCGCTTGCCTTCACCATAAAGGTCCACAGCAAATACATCATAGCCTTCATCGGCCAACATATCGGCACGCTGGCGTTCGTAATCATCCAGCCCATCCCAGTCATGAATGATCAATACGCTGCCCTTGGCGCTGTTACGCGCAGAGACAAAATAGCCCTGAAAATCCTCTTCATTCACGCTATAGGAAATATCTTCTCCTGCAGGGGAGTAAGCCATGGCTGGCAGTGCCAACGTAAAAAGTGTTAATACGCTGGCAGGGAGTAGAATTTTTTTCATCGTTGCGGTGTCCAAAGGAATGTTCAACAAGCATAGACAATGCTCGCTGAGCTGACTCAACGTTGAATAACCATTTACGAGGAGGTCTTTGTGAAATAGACAAAGGCTTGCGTCTGGAACTCGGTAACGGCATGCTTGTCAGTTGTTGGAAATACCATTAGGGAGCATGAACACATGGCTTACAACGATTTACGTACGGCACGTCCTCAGTCGAGTGGCGTTGCCAATAGTGTTAGCACTAACAAGGTATTGCGTAACACCTACGCACTACTGGCAATGACGCTGCTGTTCTCAGCAGTCACCGCGGGTGCTGCTGTAGCCCTCGGCATCCAACAGATGAACATCTTCGTGTTCTTCATTGGTGCCTACGGCTTAATGTTCCTGGTACATAAAACCGCAAATTCTGCAGCCGGCTTATTGGCAACGTTCGCCTTTACCGGCTTTATGGGGTTCACGCTTGGGCCGATTCTTTCTGCCTACCTGACTCTGCCTAATGGCGGTGCGTTGATTATGAACGCGTTGGCCATGACCGGTCTGACGTTTGTTGGTCTTTCCGCGGTAGCGCTAACTACCAAGAAAGACTTTAGCTTTTTGAGCAACTTCTTGATGGCGGGCGCCATTGTTTTGATTCTGGCCATGGTGGCTGGGTTCTTTTTTAACATACCGGCACTTTCACTGATGGTGTCAGCTGGCTTTGTGCTGTTTGCTTCAGCAGCCATTCTGTATCAAACCAGTGAGATCATTCACCGCGCTGGCGAAACGAACTACATTCTCGCTACGGTGACGCTCTACGTATCCATCTACAACCTGTTTGTTAGCCTGTTGTCGATTTTGGGTATTATGAGCAGCGATTGATCTAAGTAAGCAATAGACGCTATGACAGGCCCTATTTGATAGGGCCTGTCTTTTTTTAGGGTAACCGTTACCAGGTATTATGATCATGCAGTACGGCTTATTGGTGATGGGGGCGCCTTATAGCAGCCCAGCACCGCACTCTGCATTGCGTTTTGCCCATGCCGTTCTAGCGCAAGGGCATCAGATTGCCGGTGTTTTTTTCTATCACGACGGCGTTCATAATGCATCATCGCTGATGGCTCCTCCCCAGGATGAACTCAACCTCAGAGAAGCCTGGAGTGAACTGCATCAGCAGCATGCGATTCAATTAGATGTCTGTATTGCCGCTGCGTTGCGACGAGGTTTGATGAGCGAATCGGAAGCACAGCGACATGGCAAGCAGGCCTTTAATGTAGCACCTCCTTTCGAGTTGACAGGGCTAGGGCAACTGCTTGAGCTACAGCAACGCGCTGATCGCCTGATTACCTTTGCTTAGAGGAGAGCCAATGGCGACACCTGATGCACTATTAGTGATAATTCGCCACGCGACCCACAGCTCAAATTGGTTACGTGAAGGGTTGGATGCCGCATTGGTAGCGGCTGCCTTTGGCCAGCCCGTGCATTTGCTGTTTATGGGGCAGGGTATAATGGCACTGCTGAAAGAACAGGGCAGTGGTGCGCCGGGGCAAAAAGCCACGCTGCCTACCATCGACATGTTGGAAATGTACGATATTGACAAGCTTTGGGTAGCCGAAGAGGCGCTGCAAGGGATGCACCTATCCGCCGATTCACTGGTAGAGGGCATCACCCTGATAGCGGATCAGGAAATACCTGGGCTGTTACAGCAGCACACCCAGATACTTAACTTTTAGGGCCTAGTGAGAGAATTATGATCTTACACATCCTCACCAAAGCGCCTGATAGTATTGTCGCTACTCAAATGCAGCAAGCGATAGGGGGGCAGGATGCCGTGCTACTGATCGAAGAAGCGGTAACCGCTGCCCTTGATCCCTCCTGGCAGGCATGGCAGCAGTGTCAGTCGCGCATATTCCTTCTATCGGAAGACCTTATAAGCCGTGGGCTTGCCAGCATTGCCACGGATAATGAGCTGCCCACGCTAGAGATGGATGGTTTTGTGGCGCTCACCGAGCAGTATGAAAAGACAGTTACTTGGTACTAGGCATGTCAGAGACAAAAATATACCGTTATCTTGATTCGCAAAATATATATCCGCTCGACCCAGAAGGATATCTTGTTAATCAGTCGCAGTGGGACGAATCCGTTGCTCGTTTAATGGCGGAAGAAGAGGGCTTAATGCTTACCGCTGAGCACTGGGAAGTTATCAAAGTCGTACGAGCATTTTATCAGCGTTACGAAATGGCACCGGCTATGCGGCCGCTTGTGAAAGCAACCAAAAACGCATTGGGCGAAGAGAAAGGGCGTTCTATTTACCTGATGCAGCTCTTCCCCGGCAGCCCGGCAAAGCGAATTGCCCGCCTAGCCGGTTTGCCAAAGCCTACCAACTGCCTATAACCCGTGTGAATGGCTCGCTGGTTTTCGAACAGCTTTAGGCCACATCACCGCGCGTACAGACCGACAAAACAACGGCATCGTCTGGACTGGTGGATACCAGGGCGTGGCCCATATCACTATCAAAATAGATGCTGTCGCCCTCGGCTAGCACTAACGGGGCGTAAAATTCAGTGTAGAGCATAATATCGCCATGCAGCACCATCAAAAACTCTTCGCCATCATGGCGTACCCACTGGTGATACTCGTCAAAGCTGCGTGCACGTACGATGGTTTTGAAGGGAATCATACGTTTTTGGGCGAGTTGATGGCCCAACAATTCGTGCTCGTACGTGGGCGTGGGGTGCAGTTGCCCTTTGCCTTTACGGGTTAGATCGCGCCGCCCCATGGTATAACGTTCCCGCTTGGGGGGCGTGAGCAATTGAGGCAAGTCGATGTTGAGCCCGGTGGTGAGTTTTTGCACCACGCTAAAGGTGGGGGAGACTTGATCGTTCTCAATTTTAGAAAGCGTAGAGCGGGCAAGCCCGGTGCGCTGGCTAACCTCTTCCAACGTCCACTGATTAGCGAGACGAATTTGTTTGAGCCGCTCGCCTAAACGCAATGGCTCAACAAAGGGTTTGCTTCCCGATGCAATACGCAGCGCGGCATGCTCTTCAGTCGTAGCGGTCATAGGTCGTCACATTGGCTGCGTTGTCTAACGGTGCGTGTCTATAGGCGCGCGTAAACGAACATGATATCACAGCAAAGAAGCGGCTAAGAACGGCCGACAGAGGCAAGAGCGCTGACGCTTACTTAGGGCACTTCAGTAAACGGCAGCCCCAAAAGCGCTTTTAGATGTGCCTCAACGCCACTTGCCAGCGACTTCGGGTTATAGCCGCCTTCAAGCACCGATACAATGCGGTTGTCGGCATACAGGGTGGCGATCTCCATGGCTAGATGGGTAATCCAGTAGAAGTCTTCATCCTCTAAACAGATATCACCCATGGGGTCATCACGGTGAGCGTCGAAGCCAGCGGAGAGCATCACCAAGTCAGGTTTAAAGGCGTGCAGGGCAGGTAACCAGTGGTTTTCGATGATACGCCGGAACTCTGGGCCATTGGTGCCCACTTCCAGCGGGGTATTCACAACGTTTTGCCACTCGCTGCGTAGATAGCGCCAGGGGTAAAACGGGTACTGGAAGCTGGTGCAGATCAGTATCTCAGGATCATTTTTAAAGATATCGATGGTGCCATTGCACTGGTGAACATCAAAATCCAGTATGGCGATACGCTTTGCGCCGTATTTGGCTCGCGCATGGGCCGCCCCCACGGCGATATTATTGTAAAAACAGAATCCCATTGCTTCGCTGGCTTCCGCATGGTGGCCTGGTGGCCTAACCGCACAAAAGACGTTATCCGCCTGACGCTTAAATACCTGATCTACCCCACGAATAACCGCTCCCGCTGCAACCCGTGCGGCTTGTAAGCTGTCAGGGTTCATCATGGTATCGCTATCTAGCGTAACGATGCCTTCGGTGGGCAAGCACTTCTCTAGGGAGCGCAAATGACGCAAGGGGTGTACTCTGGCAAGAGACTCCTCGCAGGCTGCCTTGGCATCGGCCTGCATGGTTTGCTGTAATAACCCAACAAGCGATAGGCGAGCGCGAATAGCCTCCAGACGCTGAGGGCTTTCAGGATGCTCCGGCCCCATGTGGTGCAATGAGCAGTATGGGTGGGTAAGGTAGGCGGTAATCATTCCAACGCTCCATTATCATTGAGGCCACCTTAATCGCCTTCAGGGCCTGGGCGACAGTGTCAATAAGTCGTACAGCCGCGATTCATGTCAGGGGAGACGCATTTTGAGTACGCGCTTTTTACACCATTTTTTCGAACCTCGCACACTAGCGGTGTTTGGCGCCTCTGAAAAACCCGCGTCGTTGGGCGGTTTAGTGCTGAGAAATATTCAGGAGGGTGGCTTTAAAGGGCCGCTCTGGGCAGTCAATCTTAAAGGCTACTCCCAGGTTTTCGGTGTGCCGTGCGTCAGCCGCGTAAGCGAGCTACCCGAAGTGCCCGACTTGGCCGTGGTCTGCTCGCCGATTGAAGGCGTGCCAAGCCTGATTAAAAAGCTTGGGCAATACGGTGTCAAAGCGGCCCTGGTGCTCTCGGGCGGCGCTTACCTGGATCGAGATAAAGGCAATCAGGGTTCCATTCGCGAACGAATGTTGAGTGCAGCACGCGTCTCGGGTATTCGTGTACTTGGCCCCGAGTGCATGGGGCTAATTGTACCGGGCAAAAAGCTTAACGCCTCTTACGCCAGTCAGCCGGTGAAAGCGGGCCGCGTCGCTTACCTGGGCCAGTCCGGCATGCTGGCCAATGCGATGATTGATTGGGCCGCCGGGCGTGATGTGGGCTTTTCGCACTTGATAACCGTTGGCGACAGTGTCGATGTGCTATTGCCAGACCTGATCGATTACGTTAATCAATTCTCGCCCGCTCAGGCCATTATGCTGCACCTTGAGCGAATCAGCGACGCCCAGCACTTTATGACCGCCGTGCGTGATGCATCACGTAATCGCCTGGTACTGGCGATTAAAAGCGGCCGCACCCCAGAATCGGATATATCCGGCATGGCACCCACACCTGGGATTGCTAACCGTGACGTGGTGTTTGATGCCGCTTTTGCCCGGGCAGGGGTGGTGCGGGTAGATGACTCTGATGAACTGCTCGATGCGCTGGAAACCCTGTCGCGCATGAAACCCCTGAAGGGCGATCGTCTGGCCATTGTGTCTAACGGTTTAGGGCCCGCCATGCTGGCCATCGATAAGCTGATTAGCGCGGGCGGCAAATTGGCTGAATTTAGCGACGAAACCCAGGCAGCGCTGCACCGTAGCGAGGTCGATATGAGCAAGCCGGGTGAGAATCCGGTGGATCTGGGCGGCAACGCCTCGCCCGAGCGGTTTGTTCAAGCACTGGAGATTGTCGCTGCTGACGCTAATGTGGATGCCGTTCTGGTGGTACACGCTCCCACCCGAATGGCGCCATCGCTGGTGACTGCCCAAGCGCTGATCGATAACCGTAAGAAATTTCGCCGCAACCTGCTCACCAGTTGGATGGGCCTAAAAGAGGCGCTTAATGCGCGCCATATCTGCAATTTAGCCGGGATTCCGACCTATATTTCACCCGAAAAGGCCGTTAAGGCGTTTATGCATATGGTGATTTATCAGCGCGTTCAAGCGCTGCTTCAGGAGATCCCACCTAGCCTGCCATTTTCCACCAGTCCAGAAATACGCGCCCAGTGCCGTACACTGATTAAGCAGGCAAAAGAGCAGGGCAGGCAAACCTTGACCCACTCTGAAACTGCCCAAGTGCTCGAGGCTTATGGTATTCCCACAGCACCCAGCGTGTATTTGACCAGCCCCGATGAGGCGCTTGCTCGCGCTGCGGAGATACCTGGCACCAAGGCGCTGAAAGTGGTTCATGAAGGCAACTGTCGCCCCTACCGCTACCGTAAGCACCCGCATAAAATTTCAGCAGGCTTACTACAGGATCTGGACACGCCAGAACAGGTAGCGGAAGGCGTTCGCCAGCTAGGTGAAAAAGTCGCTGAGAAATTTCCCGAGTATGCGATCCGCGAGTACTGCTTGCAGCCCATGCAGCGTGGCAAGCACTCGATGCAGGTTTGCGCGGGCATTACCCGTGATCCGGTATTCGGCCCACTTATCGTCTTTGGTATCGGTGGCTATAAGGTCAACGTACTGGCTGACCGCCAGGTGGCGCTGCCGCCGCTCAATATGAGCCTGGCTGCCGATGTGGTAGGGAGAACCCACGCCGCCTCATTAATTCGTGAACACTCCGCCGACCCAGAGCGTGACATTCAGCATTTATGCCAAATGCTGGTCAAACTATCGCAAATGGCCTCCGATCTAAGCGATCTACGGGGTTTGGAAGTGAATCCTCTGCTGCTGAATCGTGACGGTATGGTCGCCGTCGATTTCGCCCTGGATCTTGGTTCGCCATCGCGCTTTGCGATCATGCCGTACCCTGAAGAATTGCGTGAATGGGTAACGCTGAAAAATGGCTGGCAGGTCGAGGTAAGGCCTATTCGTGCCGAAGATGCCCACCTAATTACCACCTTCCACCGCCAGCTCTCGGAAGAGAGTATTCGTTTCCGCTATTTCCACAATAAGTCCAACTTAACCCAGCGTGACCTGTCGATCCTGTCGCATATCAATTACGACCGTCAGATGGCGTTTATCGCTGAATATTTAGGCGATGATGGCAGTAAAGAGATGCTTGGCGTTGTCCGGGTATGGAACGACCCAGACAATATTCGTACGGAGTTTTCGGTGATTATTCGCGACGATCTGCAGGGGTTGGGTATTGGCAGCCTGCTAATGAAGAAGATGATTGATTACTGCACTAACATAGGCACTCTGGAAATGATCGGCAAAATTATGGTCGATAACCATCCAATGCGGGCGCTAATGAAACACTTAGGCTTTAAATGCCGCTACAACATGGAGGAGCAAGTGATTGATGCCGTGCTGCGTCTCAACGAGCCCGAAAGTGAATGGCAGCGGCACCGCCTTGAGAGCCTACCGGATTAGGCCTCAAAAGCTTAATAATAACTATAAGGCCTGCATATTTAACCGCAGGCCTAAGCAGTAAGCATATTTCTTTCGTTATGGCGCCATGCGGAAACGGCCCCATTCACCGCCGTCGCGACGCTCAAAGCGTAGGCGGTCGTGTAGGCGGCTAGGCTGCCCCTGCCAAAACTCGATCATTTCCGGGGTGACACGGTACCCCCCCCAGTGGATCGGGCGGGGAATATCCTGGCCATTGTAGGCTTGCTCAAAGCGCTTTTGGCGCTCCTCGATCCAGTTGCGGTCGGGAATCACCACACTTTGAGTCGCAATCCATGCGCCCAATTGGCTACCCCGTGGTCGGCTGGCAAAGTACTCATCAGACTCATCGGCTGAAACCTGCTCAACGGGACCTTCTATGCGTACCTGTCGTGAAAGCGAAGGCCACCAGAAGGTCATGGCCGCGAAGGGCACATTGCTCAGCTCGCTCCCCTTATGGCTATGGTAATTGGTGTAAAAAACCATGCCGCGCTCATCAAATCCCTTTAACAGCACCACCCGAGCGTGAGGGCGGCCTTGGCTATCTACGGTGGCTAGTGTCATGGCGTTGCCATCTTTGCCCTCTTTTTCCAGGGCAAGGCTAAACCACTCCTCGAATAGCACGAATGGATCCTCGGGTGTCTGAGACTCATCAAGCCTGCCGCCTTCATAATCACGCCTGATATCGGCTATGTTACGTGTCATCGAATACTTCTCCCTGGAGTTTCATCCATGTTCGCCGGTCTGTCTTTAAAGCTCAAGTGACCGACATCAATGGATGTTTAACGCGTTGACTCACTGCTTATATTTTCGGCGGTGTTGCAACTAACCGTTCCGACTGACGATTGCGGCTAACTGTCTCGCATTCTATGAGAAAGGCTCAATTAATGCGAAGCTATCTCACCACTGGGGCTCATCACTGCTGAGAGAGGACATGTTATGCGCGACAAGCTAGCGATTGAGGTATGGGATGGTTGGATTCGCCTGTTTCACTGGGGGTTAGTGGCGGCGGTGTTGATTTCATTTTATACCACCAAGACTAGCGGAGCGCCTTTCCTATTTCCAATTGAAGTGCATGCCCAGGCGGGCTACCTGGTAATCGGTCTACTCGTTTTCCGATGGCTGTGGGGCGCCTTGGGCAGCGTGTATGCGAGATTTAAAACGTTTTTATATCCACCCGCTGAAACAGTCGCCTACGCCAAGTCACTTTTTAAGCGCCAAACCAGCGTTTATGCCAGCCATAATCCGCTCGGCGGCTGGATGGTGTTGTTAATGCTTCTCTCGCTTAGTTTTCAAGCCGTGAGCGGGCTGTTTTTAAGTGACGATGTCTTTTTTCAGGCACCGCTCTATGGCGTATTTGGCGAAGCAGTAGGTAACCAATTGAGGACACTGCATCAGCTCAACAGTGATTTGCTCATCATTTTAATTGGGCTGCACCTGGTAGGATTGATTATGCACCGGCTGCTGGGTGAACCGCTGGTAGTAGCAATGTTGGTAGGTACCAAACGCCTTCACCAGCAGCCTGTCGATGCGCGTAAGGAGCGACTGCAGGCTGCCACGCTGCGCTTACGTGCGCTGGGTGCGCTATTGATCGCAGCGGGCGCCGTACTATGGCTCTGGTTTTAAAGCGGTGTTTATTGATTCAGCTGTCGACTGCGAAAGCGCGCATAGCTCATACAGCCGGTAAATAGCACCAGTGCGACAACGGCCTCTACCACTCCACGCAAGCCCTGCCCAGGCAGAGTGACCAGCATCACACCTTGCGTGAAGTAGAGCAGGCTAACAAAGGCGAGCCAGGCGTGGCCTCGAGCACGTTTACCAATGATGGAGGGTAAAAACAGTACCAGTGGCAGCACAAACGCAACCACCGGCCGCCAGTTAAAATCGTCGTCTTGGAGTAAAAAGCCACGGTAAATAACCAGTACCAGCAGAAGAGCAAAGCTGGCTAGCACCACCTGTCGACTTCTAAGGGTAAGCTTATCAAGCCCATGTTGTTCCTCTACCTTCTCCAGCCATTGCCTCATAATGCCTCCTGACGCATGGCGTGCAGCGCTAGAGCAAGTCGTGCCAGTCGTTTGCCCTGGGCAACACACAGCGCGCGTTCATCCTCATCGACAGAGCGGTCACTACGCGTTCCTGCTAAGTGGCTTGCACCATATGGCGTGCCACCAGTACGCGTTTCCAGCAAGGTGGTTTCACTATAAGGAACCCCTGCGTAGACCATGCCATGATGCAGTAGCGGCACCAGCATAGTGAGCAGGGTGCTCTCTTGCCCACCGTGCAGGCTGGAGGTCGAAGTGAAGGCACTGGCGGGTTTGTCGATCAAGGCACCGTTCATCCACAGACTGCTGGTGGAGTCGATAAAATACTTAAGCGGAGCGGCCATATTGCCAAACCGGGTGGGGCTACCCAGTGCTAACGCGCTGCAGTTGCGCAGGTCGTCTAGCTCAACGTACACCGCGCCCTCTGCAGGAATTTCTGGCTCAATAGCTTCACAGGTCGTTGAAACCGGCGCCACTGTGCGTAAACGCGCTTGAATGCCCGGCACGCTTTCTACACCAGCCGCAATTTGCTGCGCCATGGTGGCGGTCGCGCCAGAGCGCGAGTAGTACAGAACCAAAACGTACGGTGTCATTTCACTCATCACTATTCCTGAATGGGTTCATAAAAGCTGTCCTGGCAATAGGGCTTTGCATTAGGGCAAAGCAAAAGCATGGTGTCTATGGTATCAGAGCGAACGGGAAGTCCGCGTGAGGTACAAACGCATTTTGCTCCTCAGTTAAACGCAGGTAGACCCAGGCGCGGGTACCATCATCGAGGGTTATTGTCCTGCGCTCATAACGAACCCCCAGTCGTTCGTAGCGATCAAGACGAGACAGCTCGTCGGCATCCACTCGTAACAGTAGGCCCTTAACGTTGCTCCCCGGCTGGGGTGAAAGGTCGAGACCGTTGCGTTGGTACCCCTCTAGCACCGCATCTTTAGGGGCGCCGAAACTTCCCATGACCACTAAGCGAACGGGGGCATAGCGTAGTGTGCCATATACAAAGACCTGATGAGTGCGCTGTTCGATAGTAGGAAGATCGTCAGGTCGGTCATAAAACCACGGACTCAGCATGGTTAACCAGAGCCACCCGACTAGGCTAAGCAGACCCACACCGCTTAAAATCAAAAGGCGTTTTAGCCAAACCATTTTAATCACACCAGGGCGCCTCGCAATGTAGGATGAGAATGTGAATGGGGCGATAAAAAAACAGATGCTTAGCTTGTCGCCACAGACAGAGGATGACAAGTTCTATGTTATCGACTGTTTGAATCTGCTTAAGCAAACTACCCAGGTTTGCTAGGCTATGTTGGTAAAGTCTGCATGTGAATAGGTGCTCATTAGAACCTGCCGTAGGAGCCTGCAATGAATCAGCCGCTTCGTGATGATCTGGATTTTCGTGCTCTCGTAGGTGATGTGAAACCGCTGCCACCGAGAAATCGTGCTGACCCAGGCGCTAATCGCAAAAGCCCCTCAGAATCCCAGTTGGCTCGGCGGGAGTGGGCAGAGGAAGAAATGGGCGCACGCAATTTTCTGTCCGACGACTTTGTCGATCTGCTGCCCCCCTTTGATCCGATGGAGTATCGCCGCGAAGGCATTCAGCAGGGCGTAGTCGATAAATTAAAGCACGGGGGCTATAGCGTTCAGTCGCAGCTCCACTTGCTTCGGCGTCCATTAACAGAGTGCCGCCGTATGCTCTTTCCCTTTATTCAAGAAGCCTACGCCCACGATTTACGCTCCGTTATGATCGTGCATGGCCGCGGGCGAGAGATTGATAGCCCCGCCAACGTACTGCGTTCATACCTGGCCAAGTGGCTATGCCAGTTTGAGGAAGTGCAGGCGTACGTCTCCGCACAGCCTTCGGAAGGTGGGTTGGGCGCGACCTGGGTAATGCTACGTAAAAGCGATCGCGCCAAAGCCAATAATCGCGAGCGCCAGCAGAAGCGGCGGGGGTGACGGTTTAATAATAGAGCCAGTCACAAATAAAAAGGGCAACCGAAGCTGCCCTTTTGAGTTTATAATATTCACGCCCTGCGTCTACTTATTGTCGGCTAAACGGCGCTCAAACAGCGCCTGTCGCTCTTCTACATCGGGTTGGTAGCGAACGCTGATAAAACTTAGCGCGCGCAGGGCATCCTCGGGATGCTGGTCATCGCGCAGCGCCATGGCAGTAAAACCACAGCGGCGCATATACTCCAACTGATCCACCAGAACATCACCTACCGCGCGCACTTCGCCACTATAGCCGTATCGCTCGCGTAGCAGGCGGGCGATGGTGTAACCCCGGCCATCCGTAAACGCAGGGAAATCAACCGCGATTGCGCTAGCACTACTCAGCTGTTGGCCTAACTCAAGATTAAGCTCGGTATCGCTGGTGAGTAGCGGTGCCAACTCAGCGTCGTCCTGATTGGCCTGCCACAATGCCAGCGGTACAAACGCCGGGCGCTGCTCGGGAAGGGCATCTGCATCGTAGGAAACACACCAAGCGTTTTCCGCCGCAAGCTCGCCATTGAAAATTAAGTGATCGACATGAACCGGTGTCTGTTCAACCGCTTCAGCTTGCGTCTCATCAGGTTTATTAGGCACAGGGTTATTAGGCATAGACACGCTCCTTAAAGGGTTTTAAGCCAATACGGCGGTAGGTATCCAAGAAGCGTTCGTCCTCATGGCGCTGTGACACATAGACTTCCAATACTTTTTCAACTACATCCGGCACGTCTGAGCGGAAAAAGGACGGGCCTAAAATCTTACCAAGCGAGGCATCGTCGGTGGAGTTGCCGCCAATCGATATCTGATAGAACTCTTCGCCTTTTTTATCCACGCCCAAGATGCCGATATGACCAACGTGGTGGTGGCCACAAGCATTCATGCAGCCGGAAATATTCAGATCCAGCGGGCCAAGGTCATACAAGAAGTCGAGGTCTTCAAAACGTTCCTGCAGCGCCTGGGCAATGGGAATAGAGACCGCATTAGCCAAGCTGCAGTAGTCGCCCCCAGGGCAGCAGATAATGTCGTTGAGCGTGCCTACGGTCGGGTTCGCCATGCCCAACGCTTCCAGCTCATTCCACAGTGCTTCCAGTTCATCGATCGGCACATCAGAGAGCACTAAGTTCTGCTCGTGGGTAACACGCACTTCACCAAAGCTGTAGCGATCGGCTAAATCAGCGACGGCTTCCATTTGGTCAGCGGTGACATCCCCAGGCGCATGCTCGCGGCGTTTCAGTGACAGCGTTACGGCCTTATAGCCGGGCACTTTGTGGTCGGTCACGTTGTTGGTGACAAAGCGTGCGAAGCTGCGGTTTTCAGCGCGCAATCGGTCAAAATCTTCGTTAGCATTCTCTGCAACCGGGCGACGATCAGGCTCAGGGAAGTGAACTTTGGCTGCGTCGACGGCTGCTTGGTTAAGCGTTTGCGGGCCGTCTTTCAAATGCGCCCACTCTTCCTCCACCCGACGACGGTACTCCTCAATACCCAGAGCTTTTACCAGGATTTTAATCCGCGCCTTGAACTTGTTATCCCGGCGACCAAACTGGTTGTATACCCGTACACAGGCTTCCAGGTAGGTGAGCAGATGCTGCCAGGGCAGATCTTCACGTACCACGTCTGCAATCATCGGCGTACGGCCAAGGCCGCCACCGGCTAGCACTTTAACACGCAGCTCGCCGTCGGCGTTGTGCCATAGGCGCAGGCCAATATCGTGTACTTGAATCGCCGCACGGTCTTGGGCCGCACCGCTGACCGCGATTTTAAACTTACGCGGCAGATAGGCGAATTCCGGGTGCAGAGTCGACCACTGGCGGATTAATTCGCACCAGGGGCGTGGATCTTCCACTTCATCGTTGGCGATGCCGGCAAACTGGTCGCTGGTGGTGTTACGAATGCAGTTACCACTGGTTTGAATCGCGTGCATCTGTACTTTGGCGAGATCTGCCAAAATATCCGGCACGTCTTCAAGGGCAGGCCAGTTGAGCTGCAAATTTTGCCGGGTGGTAAAGTGGCCATAGCCTCGGTCATAGCGGCGGGTGATCTCAGCTAGGGCACGCAGCTGGCTACCCGCCAGCATGCCGTAAGGAATCGCAATACGCAGCATAGGCGCATGGCGCTGAATATAGAGGCCGTTCTGCAACCGTAAAGGGCGAAACTCCTCTTCTCCCAAACGCCCAGCGCGGTAGCGTTCCATTTGGTCGCGGAACTGAGCGACACGCTCGTCAACCAGGGTTTGGTCGTGAATATCATAACGGTACATGTGGCACGATCCTGCTAAAAAGCGAAATGGTCACGTTGAGACGGACGTTAATGTAGCGTCACCTTAACGCGGGCGTCATATTCTTCAAAAGAATATATAATTATCTTTTTATCTCTAAAAGCTATTTAGAATATCTATTATGAGTCAGGCAGCCTGCTTATAAAGCAGGGGCCAGCCAGCGTCGTCGTTGCCATACCCATAAAAAGCCAGCTGAGTTTATCAACCGGTAGAGCAGTTGCATAAGCCAGATACCTAATAAGCCCTGGTTTAAACCAATCCCGACCCACCAGGCCAGGGGTAAAAAAAGTAGCCACTGCATTCCCAGGGTCAACATCATCACCGTGCGTTGAGCGCCCGCGCCCATTAAGGCCTGGGCGAGCACTAAAGCTGCGGCATCCAATACAATCATCACGCCGGTTATCTGCAACGGAAGTTTACCCAGCGCTACTAGCTCGCTACTGCTGAAAAATATCCCAAGTACCTGTTCGGGTATCATTAACATCGGCAGCGCCAGCACAAGTAGCAGTAGCCATGCGACCCGCAGCGCATCCAGGCCCCAGCGGTGGGCTTCGTGCTGAGCATCTCGGCCTAATGCCTCACCCACTAAGCTCATCGCTGCAACGCCAATCCCCACCCCCGGCAAAATTAGCAGCAGTGAAAGATTAATCAATACATGGCCAACCGCGACACTGGCCGTGCCTAGCTGGCTAAGTAACCAAATGAGTACCGCATAGCCCGCTGCAAATAAAAACTGCTGCAAAGAGTGAGGAGCGGCAAGTACCAAGGTCGTGCGCAGGGTGGCTAAGCAGGGCATGCGTGTCAAACAAAGTTGGATACATGGGCTTTTTATGCTCACACAACACCAAACAATCAAACCAATAAACAGCGATAATGTTGTACCAGCACCCGCACCGCTCGCCCCCATTTTGGGTAGCCCGGCGAATCCATAGATCAACCCCGCACTGGCCGCCACATTAATCACGTGAACCGCCACGATGATACGCAAGTAGAGATGCGTTTGCTGGCGTCCGTTCCAGTAGCCACGAAAGCAGAGCGTTAGCGCAATGGCCATTAGTGACACCACCCGCCAACGAAAATAGTCAACGGCGACGCTTTGAACATCATCGGCCTGGCTAATCAAGCCAATCAGCAGCGGTGCTTGCCACCAAGCCAAGAGTGACAGCGGCAGGCCAACACCAAGCCCAATCACCAGCCCTGAGTTAAGCGGATGGGCAATATCCGCGTGGGCAGCCCCCACGCGCTGGGCGGTTTGTGACTGCACGCTGGAGGAGAGGCCAAATACAAGAGCGCTGAGCATAAACATGGCGTAGCCGCCCACGCCAACACCCGCGAGCGCTACCTCGCCTAAATGCCCCACCAGGGCAGCATCGATCAAGTTGAGCATGCTCTGGGAGAGCATGCCCAACATAATCGGAAAAGCTAAGCGCATGACCTTGCCATGGCGACCGGGGACAAACAGCATTAATTAGCTCAGGTCGTAGGAGAGCACTGGCGAGAGCCAGCGCTCCATCTCCTCAAGGGGCATCTGTTTACGCTCGGCAATGGCCTCGACCTGATCCCGGGTAATCTTACCGGTGGAGAAGTACTTCGACTGGGGATGGGCAAAGTACCAGCCAGAAACCGCTGCCGCAGGCCACATGGCGAAGTTTTCGGTCAATGCCAAACCGGTATTTTCGGTGGCATCGAGCAGCCGGAATAGCGTGGCTTTTTCGGTATGATCCGGGCAGGCAGGGTAGCCGGGGGCAGGGCGGATGCCCTGATACTTCTCAGCGATCAGGGCATCGTTGTCCAGCGTTTCTTCCGGTACATAGCCCCAAAACTCTTTACGCACCCGTTCATGCATGCGCTCGGCGAAGGCTTCTGCAAGGCGATCTGTCAACGCCTGCACCATAATCGCATTGTAGTCGTCGCCTGCCGCCTCATAAGCTTTGGATAGCTCATGAACGCCGTGGCCCGTAGTGACCGCAAAGCCGCCAATCCAGTCAGCTTTGCCGCTCTCTTTGGGAGCAATAAAGTCGGCCAGGCTGTAGCAGATACCGTCACGGCCTTTAGTGGTCTGTTGACGGATATGGAAGAGACGTTCGACGACTTCGCTGCGTGACTCATCGGCGTACACCTCGATGACATCATCATCAACGCTGTTGGCGGGCCATAGGCCGATAACACCGCGGGCCTGGACGCGTTTCTCATTGACCAGCTTGCGCAGCATGACCTTGGCATCTTCAAACAGGTTGCGGGCTGCTTCACCGACCACCTTGTCGTCGAGTATCTTGGGATACTTACCCGCTAACTGCCAGCTCATAAAGAAGGGCGTCCAGTCGATGCGCTCGATCAATTCTTCGAGGTCGTAGTCATCGAAAGTTTTTAGCCCCAGCATATTGGGCTCGGCGGGAGTGTGGGCGCTCCAGTCGGTACGGAAGCGCCGCTTGCGTGCCTGGGTGTAGTCCAGGTCCGCCGCTTTGGGACGACGCTTGGCGTTACGCTCGCGAACCTTCTCGTACTCTTCACGTATTTCAGCGACGTAAGGTGTTTTTAAAGCAGGCGTCAACAATCGGCCCGCTACACCAACGGCCCGGGAGGCATCGGTAACGTAAATCACCGGATGCTCATACTGCGGCTCAATCTTCACCGCGGTATGCGCTTTTGAGGTGGTAGCACCGCCAATCAGTAACGGTAGATCCATACCTCGACGCTGCATCTCTTTGGCGACGTGAACCATCTCATCCAGCGACGGGGTGATTAGCCCGGAAAGTCCGATAATATCGGCGTTGTGCTCTTTGGCCGCCTGCAGGATTTTATCTGCGGCGACCATAACGCCAAGATCGATCACCTCGTAGTTATTGCATTGCAAAACCACGCCGACGATATTTTTACCAATATCGTGGACATCGCCTTTCACCGTTGCCATTACGATCTTGCCTTTGGCTTTGGTCTCTTCGCTCTTTTCGGCTTCGATATAGGGGATTAAGTAGGCCACGGCCTGTTTCATGACCCGCGCAGACTTAACTACCTGAGGCAGGAACATTTTGCCGTCGCCAAACAAATCGCCGACCACGTTCATACCGTCCATCAGCGGGCCTTCGATCACCTCAATAGGGCGTTCGGCCTCTGCGCGGGCCTGTTCGGTGTCATCCTCAATATACACCGTAATACCTTTAACCAGCGCGTGTTCGATACGCTTGTTAACCGGCCAGCTGCGCCACTCAAGATCCTCTTTCTTAGCCGCGCCGCTGCCGTCGCCTTTATACTTATCGGCGATATCCAGCAGTCGCTCGGTGCCATCGCTACGCCGGTTAAGCACCACGTCTTCAACCGCATCGCGCAGCTCGGCGGGGAGGTCGTCGTAAACAGCGAGCTGGCCTGCGTTGACGATGCCCATGGTGAGGCCCGCACGGATGGCGTGATAGAGGAACGCCGAGTGAATTGCTTCGCGCACCGGGTTGTTGCCACGGAACGAGAACGAGACGTTAGACACCCCGCCAGAAATCATCGCGTGGGGCAGGTTTTCGCGAATCCACTGGGTCGCTTCGATAAAGTCGACCGCGTAGTTGTTGTGCTCCTCAATACCGGTGGCGATGGCAAAGATATTGGGGTCAAAGATAATGTCTTCCGCGGGGAAGCCGATGTCATCCACCAGCAGGCGGTAGGCGCGCTGACAAATTTCGGTTTTGCGGGCAAAGGTGTCTGCCTGGCCCTCTTCATCAAAGGCCATGACGACAATGGCAGCACCAAAGCGGCGGCATTTGGTCGCCTGTTCGCGGAAGGCGGCTTCACCCTCTTTAAGCGAGATGGAGTTCACCACCGCCTTGCCCTGGACACACTTGAGGCCCGCTTCGATAATCTCCCACTTGGAGGAGTCGATCATAATCGGCACACGGGCGATATCTGGCTCGCCGGCAATCAGGTTAAGGAAACGCTCCATGGCTTCCTTGGACTCGAGCATGCCCTCGTCCATGTTGATATCGATGACTTGCGCACCGCTTTCGACTTGCTCCAGGGCGACTTCCAAGGCGGTGGTGAAGTCCTCTTCCACAATCAAGCGCTTAAAGCGCGCCGAGCCGGTAACGTTGGTGCGCTCGCCGACGTTGACGAACAGCGAGTCAGCCTCAATGTTGAACGGCTCTAGGCCTGATAGACGGCAGGCGCGGCTGCGCTCAGGAATTACCCGCGGCGTCATATCGCGAACCGAATCAGCAATGGCGCGAATGTGCTCGGGTGTTGAGCCGCAGCAGCCGCCGATAATATTCACCAACCCGCTGGCAGCAAACTCGCTGACAATCTCCGACATCTCTTCCGGCGTTTGGTCGTACTCACCAAACTCGTTGGGCAGGCCCGCATTGGGGTGGGCGGAGACAAAGGTATCGGCTTTGGTAGAGAGTTCTTCCAGATAGGGGCGCAGCTCCTCGGCACCCAAGGCACAGTTCAAGCCTACCGACAGCGGCTGAGCATGGCGTACCGAGTTCCAGAAGGCTTCGGTGGTTTGACCTGACAGCGTACGCCCCGAGGCATCGGTAATGGTGCCGGAGATCATTACCGGCAAGCGCTCGCCGCGATCATCGAACAGCTCTTCCAGGGCATAGATCGCGGCTTTGGCGTTAAGCGTATCGAAGATGGTTTCGATCATGATCAGATCAGCACCGCCTGCAATCAGCGCTTCAGCGGCCTCATAGTAGTTCTCGCGCAGCTCATCAAAGGTAACGTTACGCTTGGCGGGATCATTCACATCCGGCGATAGCGACGCTGTGCGCGAGGTGGGGCCTAACACACCTGCCACGTAGCGGGGCACACCGGTTTCAGCGGCCACTGCGTCGCAGACCTCACGAGCCAGGCGCGCTGATTCACGGTTGAGTTCAACCACCAGCGATTCCATGCCGTAATCAGACTGTGACAGCTGAGTGCTATTAAAGGTGTTGGTCTCAATAATGTCAGCACCGGCTTCCAGGTAGTCACGGTGAATCCGTGTGACCACTTCGGGGCAGGTTAGCGCGAGCAGATCATTATTGCCTTTGAGATCCGAGGGCCAGTCGCTAAACCGTTCGCCGCGAAAATCTTCCTCGCTCAACTGGGCATTCTGCAGCATGGTGCCCATACCGCCATCCAGAATCAGGATACGTTGGGCAAGGCGTTGGGTGAGGGTTGCGATCAAAGCACTATCAGCCATGGCAGGGGGAGTTCTCCAGCGTCACAGTCGTCAAAGGGGATGTTGTTATCGTCGGAAAAGCAGCATCTGTCGTTATAAGGCGCATAATGATAACAAAAGGGAGGGCAAAAGGCGCCCCTACGGAGGCTATACGCAAGATAAGGAAAGATAATTAATAGTCGCTCATAAAAAGAGCCGTTTAAAATAGCCGACTAAAATAGTCGGGATTGTGTCAGCGCGCTGTTTTGCTTACCATAGACACAAATGACATGTGAAGTGGCGCCGCCACTACCACGGGAGGAAGACAGCCCTCATGACCACGACTAGCGAAAAAGAAACCAGTGTCGATACCCAAGGTATTGATATTACAAACAGTGCGCAAGAATACTTGGCAGAACTGCTGGAAAAGCAGAACGTTGAGGGTATTGCCGTACGCATTTTCATTACCCAGCCGGGCACACCCTACGCGGAAACGTGTCTAGCCTACTGCCGCCCCGGCGAAGAAGAACCCACCGATGTGCTGCTTGAACTCGAGAAAATCAACGTCTTTCTCGATAAAAACAGCCTGGCGTTTTTGGAAGAGGCGGTGGTGGATTTCAACGCTGACCGCATGGGTGGCCAGCTAACCATCAAAGCGCCCAACGCCAAGATGCCCAAGGTAAATGCGGATAGCCCGCTGGAAGACCGTATCAATTACGTGCTATACAGCGAGATCAATCCTGGGCTGGCGGCACACGGTGGTGAAATCAAACTGGTGGAACTCACCGAACAGCAGTACGCGGTGTTGGCCTTTGGCGGCGGCTGCCAGGGTTGTGCAGCGGTTGATTTAACCCTGAAAGATGGCGTTGAGAAAACCCTGATGGAGCGCATTCCAGAGCTTGCCGGTATTCGCGACGTTACCGATCACAGCGATACCACCAACGCTTACTACCGCTAAATAAGCGATAGTAAGGCTCAAAAAAGCCCAGCTTGAATCGCTGGGCTTTTTGCGTCTCTAAGTTGATTACTGGCTTGGCTCACTGCTCTGCTTTGAAAGCGCATCGGGGAGTGCCGTTAGCTGTGTTTGCAACGCTTCCATACGGCTCCAAAGCTTCTCTTGCCACGCTTGCTGTAGCGCAGCTTCGCGCTCGGCATGCTGCTGAGATTGTCTGTTTAGCGCGACTTTGGCCTCATCTAGCTGCTGGGTCAGCGCTTTCTCTTGCTTCTCCAATGCCGTCATTTGCTGTTTCTGCTCACTTAGCTGTTGCTCGCGCTCACTGGCTTCCAGCTGTAGTTGATGCAGGGCCTGCTGCTTTGTCTTTAGCTCCTGACTCAATGTATCAATGCGCTGCTCAGACTGCTGCAGACGTTTTTGGAAATTCTTCTCTTCCTGGGCACGCGTCTGCTGAGCGCTATCCAGCATCGCCATCAGCCTTCCTTCGGCCGCCTCATGGCGCTGCTCCTCTTGTGCTAAACGCTGCTCCCACGCTACCTGCTGCTCGCTGAGGGCATTGCTATGCGCATCGCGCTGTGCATCTGACTGGTTCTCTAGCTGCTGCTGTACCTGCTTCAGTTGAGTTACTTCTTCTTGCGCTATTTCAGCTTTTTGATGCCAGTGATGTTCGCTGGTTTGGCTAGCGGCCAATTCCCGGTTTAACGCCTCCATGCGCTGCTCCATATGACGCAAGTGCTCGGCGAGGGCGCTTTCGCGTTGCTCGGCGTTAGCGGCCTGCTGTTTTGCATCTTCTGCGAGCTGCTGTGCATCTGCAACCTGGCGATTGGCATCTTCTCGATAGTGAAGCAGCGTTTGATTCGCTACCTCCTGGGCCTCGCGCCATAGCTCGCTGGCCATGGTCACCACGACTTCTGGCACCCCCTTGGGCGGCGGCACGTCGCGATTTTGCTCCCGCTCACTGCGCCACAAGCGGAAGTGATCACTAATCGTCGTGAAGCTGCCGGTGCCCAGCACATCGCGAATACGCTGCACGCTGGGCGTGTCGCCCCGGGCCAACAGGGCATCAATGGCTTGTTGAACATCGCTGTACTGAATGCCGTTGCGGGCCATGAAATGATCCTTCCTTGAGAGCTTCTGTAACCACCATTGTCGGGACTTGTCGTATAAAAGGCAACAATTACGTATTATGTAATACGTAATTTTATTTATGATAATACGCATAAATTCAAGATTACCCGTATTATCTTGAATTTATAGTGTTACAGGAGCACACTTAAGGCCAGATAATGTAAACATCGGCTAAAAAGAAGAGAGTAGCGACGGGCATGGCGAACGAGGTTATAACACCCACTGGCCAACTTCAGATATTGAAAGAGTCGCCGAATGGCGGACGTATTAGCGCCCAAAACGATGTCCAGGCAGTGACCGCATGGCTTGACGAGTACGTGGATAGCCCGCAAACCTGGAAAGCGTACCGTCGCGAAGCGGAGCGGCTGCTGCTCTGGCTCGCCAGCCAAGAGCACACGCTGGCCGATATCAACCGCGAAAACTTGCGCCGCTTTGAAGCCTTTCTCGCCGACCCACAACCAAGCGAGCAGTGGGTAGGGCCCTCCAAACCCCGCGCGCACCCGTCATGGCGGCCATTTCGTGGCGGTTTATCGCCCGCCAGCCGACGCCAAAGCCTGGTGATACTGCAAGGGATGTTTGCCTGGCTGGTAGAAGCTGGCTGGGTTAACCATAATCCGTTTCGCTTGATGCGCGATAAATCGCGGCGCCTGAATAATCAAACGCCGCGTGTTGAGCGCTATTTGGAAAGTGATTTGTGGGCGTGGCTGTGGGAGTGGCTGAATAGCCCGTTAGAGACTGGGGAGGGCAGTCGTGCCCGTTTTGAACATGCACGACGGCGCTTTACCTTTGGCTTTGCCTATTTGCTGGCACCGCGCATTAGCGAGATGGCCGATGCGCGGATGGGGGACTTCCAGCGCAGCGAAGGACGCTGGTGGTGGCATGTGGTGGGCAAGGGAAACAAGATGGCACGCATTCCGCTGCCTGACGATATGCTTGATTGTCTGCGCCAGTGGCGCCATGTACTGGGGTTGCCTGGATATCCTGAGCAGTTTGAAGCTAAAGCACCGGTGCTTCGCGCCCTGGATGGACAGCGTGGCCTGGGCCATAATCAGCTTTATCGGCTTATTCGCGCTACGTTTCAGCAGGCAGCACAAGCACTTAAAGATATTGACGGAGCGACGGAGCATGTGACAGCGCTTAACCTGGCAACGCCGCACTGGTTAAGGCACACATCGATCACCCATCAGGCTCAATCGGGCATTAGTCTACGCCATCTGGCCGAAAGCGCTCGACACGCGCGCCTCGACACCACCTCACGCTATCTCCATAGCGAAGACAACGAGTGGCATCTTGAACAGCAGCGACATCGATTGACTGTTTCCGACACAACCTCCCTCAAGACTCCTTCGAGCCGTTATAATGGCCACAATGAGTAACCCTATGACTCAAAACATCAGTCGCCAATCAAGCCAATTCCAATAGAGAAGGAAATAGCATGAGCACTTCCGGCGCCGAACAGGCCCAGCAAGAGCTAATCGAAGATTTCGAGATATTTGATAACTGGATGGATCGTTACCAGTACATTATCGATATGGGCAAGCAACTGCCTGACTTTCCCGAAGAGTGGAAGCTCGAAGAGTTTAAAATACAGGGCTGCCAGTCAAACGTGTGGATGCGCCATGAGGAGGAGGGCGATAAGCTGGTGTTCAAAGCGACCTCCGATGCCGCCATCGTATCCGGCCTGATTGCCGTATTGCTGCGCATTTACAGCGAACGCACCGCCGCTGAGATTCGTGCTACCGAGCCACACTTTTTAGCGGATCTGGGATTGGATAAGCACCTTTCACCTACGCGCAGCAACGGCCTGCATGCCATGCTTGAGAAGATCTACGCGGTAGCACAGCAGAAGTAGAAAACAAGCTAGCGAGGGTGATGATCACAGCAAGAGGGCGACGATGCCTTTTCGTCATCCTCACGGCAAAGCTGTTCGCTGCGGCCGCCGGGCACCGGATCCATACCGCCAGGATTGCCTGGGTGGCACTTAACGATCCGCTTAACGGACATCCAGCCGCCCTTTATTGGCCCATGCACCTGAATCGCTTCAACCGTGTAGGACGAACAGCTCGGCCAGAAGCGGCAGCGCGGGCCTAAAAGGGGGCTGAGCGTATATTGATAGACTCTAACGCAGCCAATCATCACCTTCATCAATACCCAACGCGGGCCTGATCGTAGGGCTGATATCAACCGAGTCATGGCTAAGTTTTGCATAGGCAAAGCTAGTTTTTTTTGCCGTACAGTTCGTCAGGATCAATCAGAGGATTGCTGGCAATCGAGGCCTGCTCTTCACCCACGGTAATATAGAAACAGCTGCGCCGGCCGGTGTGGCAAGCAGGTCCCGTTTGTTCGACTTGCAACAATAGCGTATCGCCATCGCAATCCAGCGCAGCAGAGACAAGCTGCTGCTGCTGGCCCGATGACTCACCCTTGCGCCATAGTTTTCCCCGCGAGCGCGAATAGTAGCAAACACGCTGGGTGGTTAACGTCTCTTCCAGCGCCTCACGGTTCATCCAGGCCATCATCAACACTTCGTTAGTATCGTGCTGCTGAGCAATGGCAGGGATCAAACCATCAGCATTAAAACGCACCGCGGCTAGCAAAGTGGCCACAGCGGGAAGAGTATCTTCTGGGGCAGCACGCTCGAGTTGCTTAAACAGGGCATCCGGCGCGACGTGATCAAAACGGGACATACAATTTACTCGCTAGCTGTTCGACAGTCCTGACAAAGCCCTTGAAGCTCAATGGTTTGGCGCTCAACGTTAAAGCCCTGGCGTTTTGCCAGCGCCGCCAGTTGATCGCTGATCTCGTCCAAGTGCAGCTCTTCGACATAACCGCAGTGACGGCAAATCAGTAGCTGAAAACCGTGGGCATGCTCTGGGCAAGCGCAGGCCACGTAGGAGTTCTGCGACTCAATGCGATGCACCAAGCCTTGATCAATCAAGAACTCGAGCGCCCGATAAACCGTAGGAGGGCGGGCGGCCGCATGCTCAGTAGAGAGCTTATCGAGCAGGTCATAGGCTTTTAGTCCGCCGCCATTTTCGGCAATCATCTCTAGCACGCGTCGGCGAATAGGGGTGAAGCGGACGCCGCGGATATGGCACTGAGACTCCGCCTGCTGTAGTAGTGTAGTCGCTTGGGTCATGGGCAACTCGTTGAACGTTGTTAGCCTAGGCTCTCGTTAGTAGTCTACGCGCCGGTGGAAGCGGTGTCAGAGCTTTCTACCGGTTCGCTGTCTACCAGCTCACTTTGTCGCGCAAAATGGTGCTGGGCAAAAGCTACCCGTTGTTTAGCGGGCACGCCATCGGGTTGACGTTCAACCAGGTCGAGGCGACGGCGCAAACCTTCGCCATTGGTCATTTGAATAGCCAAGCCAGGCCTGGCGTTGAGCTCAAGCAGCATCGGGCCGTATTTTCGATCCAGCACCATATCGGTACCCAGGTAGCCTAGACCGGTCATTTCATAACAACCCGCCGCTAAGTTAAGCAGCGTTTCCCACTGGGGAACGACCAAGCTTGCCAGATCGTGCCCAGTGTCCGGATGGCTAAAGCAAGGTCGGTCAAACTGAACGGCGCGCAGGGCAGCCCCAGTGGCGATGTTCAAGCCAACGCCTACCGCCCCTTGGTGCAGGTTAGCTTTGCCGTCGGAAGCTGCGGTGGAGAGGCGCATCATGGCCATCACCGGGTAGCCCTTGAAGACGATAACCCGGATATCAGGAACACCTTCATAGGTGTAATCCATCAGGCTTTCATCGAAATTAATCAGTGTTTCAATCACCGCTACATCAGGCGAGCCACCCAATGAGTAGAGCCCCGACAGAATATTCGACACGTGTCGCTCAATATCGGTAAGAGAGAGCTTGGCACCACTAGGCTTGATAAAGGCGTTATCTTCGACCTTTTCAATCACCAGGATGCCCTTACCGCCGCTTCCCTTGGCAGGTTTGATGACAAAGCCTGTGTGCCCTGTGAGCATGGCGCCAATGTGCTTAACGCCAAACTGTGTTGTTACGGTGCCAATCAGCTCGGGCGTGGTAATCCCATACTGTTGAGCCAGTAGCTTGGTTTTAAGCTTGTCGTCGACGAGGGGATAGAGACGGCGACTATTATAGCGGCCAATGTAGCGAATATTACGCCGATTCATGCCGATAATGCCTTTATCCCGCAAGCGCGTGGGCCACGTCCAGTTCTTCAGCCAACTCATGAGGGTTTCTCATCGTCAGTGATTGGCTTGAAGCGGCGCAGCTCAAGTAAACGGTAGCCGGTGTAATTGCCCAGCAGCAAGATCAACGCCATCAATATCAACTGAACGCCCAGGAAGTTGAAGGTGATATGACGCACCCAGGGGTTATTCATCGCCAGGTAGGCAAGGATCGCCGTGATCAAACTGCCGCCGCCTTGGATTAGCACCTGCTTAGGGCCTTCCTCTTCCCAAAGTATCGACATCCGCTCGATGGTCCAGGCCAGGATGATCATCGGGAAGAAGGTAATCGTTAAACCAGCACTGAGCCCCATGCGGTAGGCCAATACGGTGAAGATCGAGATAATCGCAATCACCGTTATGATCACCGCTGAGACCCTGGCCACCAGTAATAAATTCAAGTAGGAGAGATAGTTACGAATAATCAGACCGATGGCAACGATAAGCAGGAAGCCTATCAAACCCGTGGGAAGGGTGGTTTGAATGAAGGCGAGGGCGATCAACACCGGCATAAAGGTACCGGACGTTTTGATGCCCACCAGCACACGCAAAAACACCACCATTAACGCACCAATGGGAATCAGCAAGATAGTTTGGAATAGCGCTTGCTCCTCCAGTGGCAGGCTGTGAATGGAGAAGTTCAGCAGCGTATCCTCAGAGTAGTGGTTGCGAACCGCCGCCGAAGCAGGCTGGTCATGGGTCATCATGGAGAAGGTAACCCGCGAATTGGTGCCACCCTGAACTTCCAGCACGGCTCGACCGCCGGTTTCCCACAGCAGCAGGTTATCGGGCTTACCTTGCTCACCTGTCAGTGGATGAAAAATTGACCACTCTTCGCCTGATTCATCAAACACCTGAATCCAACTACTAAGTGTTTGACGGCGCCGCCCATCTTCTAACAGTAGGCCGCTCACTTCACGGGCTTGTACGCCCGCCTGATTGAGTAATCTTACTACCAGCGCCGCCGGATTCTCTTGTGAAAGCAGTAGCCGCGCATTTTCTTCCTGACGCTCACCGTTAATGTCGCGAATTAGCTCGCGAGCGAAAGTGGCGTTGTTGGCACTACGCGCCCAGGCTTGCTCAATTAGTTGGCTGGCCGCCGTATCATAGGGACTTTCCCAGGGAGTGGTAACGGGCACTTCGGGAGGTGTCTGTACCGGCGAACGCGCATCCTGGGACACCAGCATCTGAACTGAGTAATATAACGCTTGGCTGCCCACGGCTTCGCGAATTGTCCAACGGGCGGTACGGCCTAATTCGTCCGCCTGGTAAGCAAGCCCATAACCCGACGATGCAGTGTTTTCAGTCAGTACGCGGTAGCCTGCCTGATGAGAAGGCAGCGCCAGATCGACCTGAACAGGGCCACCCTGGGCATTGAAGTTAATACCTGCTTCAATTTCCCACACTTGCCGCTGCTCACCAGGCAGCCATGGGATTTCAAACTGCACATGACGATGCACGCTGGTCGCTACGCCCGCGACGAGCAACAGGACGACAATAATATAAAACATTAACCGTGACATGGAGATTCCTTTCCTCGTGAAGCGTCAGAGCGGTTACTCTTCGCTATCGTCTTCATCAACTGCTTCATCTTCAGTAGCTTGATCCGCTGGTTCGCCACCAGGAAATTCGGGGCGCTCATGCAAATAGGTGTCGGCCACATCAATTACCGCAATATCCATCAAAAAGCGCCGTCCTAGAAGCACTGGATAATCGAGATGAGAGCGGTCATTGAGGGTAAATTCGACATTTTCACGAATCGGCCCTAGAGTCAGTAACAAAGAAATGACGGGACGTGACTCTTCGCCAGAGGCTTGAATAATGCGCACTCGGCGCACGATAGGCGCTTCAACCCACTCATCGCGCTGCGATTCAACGGCCACATCGTCGTCGTTCAGCGCCAACTTGAAGCGTACCCAATTTTCACCGTCACGCTCGAAGCGAGTGATCTCGGCAGCAGAAAGGGACGAGGTGTTGGCTCCTGAATCGACTCGCGCTTTAAGGTAGGTGCCCAGGCTTGGTAGGCCAACCCATTCGCTGCGGCCCAGTAACGTTTTAGTGGTCAAGCTCTCATCAACCTCACACTCTTCACGAATGATGACCGGCTCTTCACCGCGAGCTTCCAATTGCTGCACGTCTTGGCGGAGGTAACGCAATAAACTGCCCACTTCACGAATATCAGCGGTCAATGCCTGCTGGTGATCAAGCTGGCGTTGCTGCAGATCAATGCGGGTGTCGCATTGTTGCGTTAGCTGGCTCTCTAACTCCAGGATACGAGAATTGAATGAGGCTTCGCTTAAAGGGGGCGGTTGGTTCGTTTCCGGCTGGGTTGCTGCACAGCCTGCGATCGAAAGCGACAAGCCAGCGATAAGCCACAAAACACCTGGGCGCATAACGAGAGATATCCTTGGACAATAGGTTGGGGAATGATAAGGAGATGGGGGTCTAGTGTCCAACGCCATCATCGCTTTTCGGGCACCCATTCTATCTTATTTAACATAATATATATTAAGCGAACCTGAGTGCTCACAGTAGTCATGGCTGCCTGTCTGCTCTATGCTAACAAAATGCTTTACCATAATTGTACCCAGCTCCATTTAAATATAGGAAATGATGTCATGATCCGCCCTTTGCGTATTAGCCTCTTTTTTACACTGCTCTTCTTATTAGCTGGTTGTGCTGGTGTCACTATTGAAGACTACGCTGATTCTGAGCCTCGTTTGGACGTCGCCGAATACTTTGCGGGCTCCACCCGTGCCTGGGGCATGGTACAAGATTATTCAGGCGAGGTTCAGCGGCGCTTCACCGTGGATATACAAGGCAGCTATGAAGATGACACCCTGACTCTGGATGAATCTTTCGTCTTTTCAGATGGTGAAACTGATCGACGCGTTTGGACATTTGAGCGAATCGATGAACATAGCTGGGTGGGTACTGCCAGCGACGTGGAAGGTCAAGTTGAGGCGCACCAGTACGGCCATGTTTTCCATATGCGTTATCCGTTAGAGATCGAAATCGATGGTCGGATGATCTCATTTACGATGGATGACTGGATGTACCTTCAATCGGATGGCCGCTTGATCAATCGAACCGCCATGCGCAAATTTGGCTTTACGCTTGGTGAAATCACACTAGTGTTTGAGAAAAACTAAGAAACCTTTGATTTTCTATTGCGCTCGTCTTCAGATTAAAAAAGGCAGCCGCATACTTAGCAGGCTGCCTTTTTATTTATCTCACGCTAGTACGATTTACTCTGGGGCTGCGTACGAGCCATCTTCCTGGTGAACCTCATTACCTGTGATCGGCGGAGTAAATACACAGGCAACCGTCATGCCCTTCTCTTTGCCGCGCAGCAAGTGTTCATCATGCTGGTCGAGTAGATAAATGTCGCCTGCTTTGATCGGCCAAATTTTACCGTCAGCCAGGGTTTCAACTTCGCCTTCACCTTCGTAGCAAAACACTGCTTCGTAGTGATTTTTGTAGTGGATATGCGTTTCAGTGCCTGGAAAAATGCGGGTAATATGGAACGAAAAACCTGCATTATCGTTGGCCAGAACAAGGCGCGTGCTGTCCCAGTTACCATTTTCAGCGGTCACTAGACGGTCTGTTTTACGCGCTTCATCAAGATTACGAACGATCATAGGAGTACTCCGTTGCAAAACGACTGGCGACTACCAGCCGCTATATCCCTAACTAAAAACTGTGAGCTACTGCTGCAGCGTAACGCTTAATCCTACCGCCAAGTTATTCGCTAGCAACAACAGCTTTAACGCACATTTCGAGAATATCCAAACCTTCCAGCAGATCATCATCGCTAATGGTTAGCGGGCATAGACACTTAACCACTTCACCATCCTGACCACTGGTTTCAATTACCAGACCATGCTCAAAGGCTTTACTGGTAATTTTATCGGCAATATCACCCGACACGACGTCAATACCGCGCATCAAACCACGACCACGTTCAGTGGCAGGCATGCCGTGTTCCGTTAACAACGCTGCTAACTTCTGAAAGCGCTCTTCTACAATACGCCCTTTGCGCTGAACATCACGCTCAAAGGTGTCATTAGTCCAGTATTTTTTCAACGCCGCTGTGGCGGTCACCATCGCCAGGCTGAAACCACGGAAAGTGCCGTTATATTGACCCGGTTTCCATTTGTCCAGCTCAGGGCGCATCAACACATGGGCAAATGGCAGGCCAAAACCGGAGAGCGATTTCGAGTTGGTAATAATGTCAGGTGTAATACCCGCATGTTCGAAGCTAAAGAACTTACCTGTACGGCCACAGCCTGCCTGAATATCATCGATAATCAGCAGAATATCGTGGGCACGGCAAATCCCTTCGAGACGCTTCAACCACTCCAAGCCTGCAACGTTAATACCGCCCTCGCCTTGCACGGTTTCAATGATAACGCCCGCTGGAATATCCAAACCGCCAGATTTGTCGCTGAGCAGCTTTTCAAAATAATCCAGAGTATCGGTATGCTCACCCATGTAACCATCGTAAGGCAGAAAGCTAGCGCCCTGGGTGGGTATGCCACCCGTGGCTTCACGGAATTTACGATTACCTGTGGTCGCCAAAGCCCCCATGGTGACGCCGTGGAAACCATTGGTGAAGGTGACAATGTTGTGACGGCCTTTAGCCACACGAGCCAAGCGGATAGCGGCCTCTACGGCATTGGTACCGGTTGGGCCAGGCAGATGCACTTTATAATCCAGCCCGCGTGGCTTGAAAATAACTTCTTCCAGCGTTTCAAGATAATCGCGCTTGGCATTGGTCCACATATCCAAACCGTGAACAACACCGTCAGTCGACAGGTAATCAATCATCGCCTGCTTCATGTGCGGATTATTGTGGCCGTAGTTCAGCGTGCCCGCGCCGGCGAGGAAATCAATGTACTCACGGCCATTCTCATCGGTTAGGCGCGCATTTTGCGCTTTGGTAAACACCACCGGAAACGAACGAGAATAAGTACGTACATTGGATTCCATGCGTTCAAGCGTCTGGGTCTGCATTAGCGACCTCCTTGGTTGATCATTTTAACTTTAGGCATTACTTGCCCGAAGCAACATGAGCGGGAAAAACGGTAAGTCCGATACGAGTATCTAGCAAAACGGCGTATTAGATGCGGTCTGTTTGGAACGGGCCGATACGAACCAGGTTTTCCGGGTCATGCTCTCCTCCGAGCTGTTCGGTAGAGAAGTATTCGCGGCTGTTTAGCGGCGCATGCCAGCGCGCAGCCAGGCGACGAAATAAGCCCCAAGAGGCTAGATTGTCAGGCGTGATGGTAGTTTCAAGGTGATGCACATCATCAAGCTCGGGACGCGACATGATCGCCTCAACCAAGCGACGCGCTAGGCCTGTGCCGCGTGCCTTTTCACCGACAGCCACTTGCCACAGAAAATAGGTGTCGGGGGCATTGTCCTTAACATAGCCAGACACAAACCCCACCACTTCGCCGTCTTCATTGGTCGCCACTGCGCAGGTGTCACGAAACTGAGTAGCAAGCAGTAGGTAGGCATAGGCTGAATTCACATCCAGCGGCGGACAGGCTTTGATAAGCTCGTAAACTCCCCAGCCATCATCTGCATTGGGTTTGCGAATAAACAGCGGCATCTCCGCATGACCCACAACAGCATCAGCCACCGTTGGCCTAGCAAGGTCAGCAGAGGGGGTAAAAGGTTGTGTCGGCGTACTCATAGTTATGCTTCGCTGTAGCGAATTTGATGTTCATTATAACAGCTGATTATGAGCAATTCAAAAATCATATTATTCTACACCTCGCTTTCCATAATTTTTTGTTATGAGCGAATGATGCAACCACTGCTCACTCCACCGCTCGCCGTTATCACTTTTAGAATAGTGCAAGTAGCCTAGAAAAAAGGCGCACCAATGGGCACGCCTGCACTTTTAATGTATTTATCTGCGTGTCAGCGTACGCAGCGTGACGAACTCCTCAGCTCCCGTCGGGTGGATGCCTACGGTGCGGTCAAAGTCCTGCTTGGTAAGGCCAGCTCTTACCGCGATTGCAATTCCTTGAATAATTTCACCCGCGTCATCTCCGACCATATGGGCCCCTACGACTACATCGGTAGCATCGTTCACGACCAGCTTCATTAAGGTGCGCTCTTGGCTACCTGATAGGGTGTGCTTCATGGCGCGAAAATCGGTGCTATACACACGAATATTGGTGAATTTTTCCCGCGCGTCCTGCTCGGAAAGGCCCACGGTACCGATGTTGGGGTGGCAAAAAACGGCGGTAGGGATCGTTGTGTAGTCCAACGGTTTGGGAACCGTATCGGCAAAGTGGACGTCGACAAGCTGCATTGCCTCAGCCAGTGCTACCGGTGTTAATTCCGGCCCAGCCGTCAGGTCGCCCAAGGCTAAAATAGAAGGCAGCGCTGTTTCAAACCGCTCGTTTATGGGGATTTTGCCCGCGTCATCCAAGCATACGCCCAACGCTTCAAGCCCTAGCTCACGGATATTCGCCTTCCGCCCTGTGGCGGCGAGCACCACATCGACTTCAAGCATGTCGCCGTTGGTAAGGTGAACATTGTAGCCGTCTTGGCTGCGCTCAATGCTCTCGATGTTAGTGTTGAAATGGAGGTTGACCCCCTTTCTTTCCATTTCAGCGCAAGTGAACTCGCGAACCTGTTGATCAAAGCCTTTCAAAAACAGTTCGCCACGGTAGATGAGGTGCGTCTCGCTACCCAGACCATTAAAGATGCTCGAAAATTCCACCGCAATATAGCCACCGCCAAGCACTAAAAAGCGCTTAGGAAAAGTATCCAGATCAAAAATCTGATTGGAATCCAGTGCGTGTTCACTGCCAGGAAAATCGGGTACCCAGGGCCATCCACCAGTAGCCAGAACGATTTTTTGTGCAGTCACCGATATATCGCCATGCTCGCCGCTTAAGGTCACCGTGTGTGCATCGGCCAGGCGTGCTCGTGCATTGAAGAGCGTTACTCCAGCGCCTTCCAGCATGCGTTGATAAATGCCATTCAGACGTTTGATTTCACTAATCTTATTGTCGCGCAGTGTGGCCCAATCAAAGCTGGCGGGGCCAGGCAACTGCCAGCCAAAACCTGCCGCATCGTCAAAGCTGTCATGGAAATGGGCAGCGTAGGAGTAGAGCTTCTTGGGCACACAGCCAACGTTGACGCAGGTTCCACCCAGGTAGCGATCTTCGGCAATGGCCACTTTGGCGCCGGTAGCCGCGGCCATACGCGCAGTGCGTACCCCACCAGAGCCTGCTCCAATAACCAGAAGGTCATATTCGTATTCAGAAACGTCTGCCATGATTTGCTCCCGGGGAGTTAGAATTCGTATGGATCAATATCGGGTTGCCCATTGGTCAAGTGCAGTAGTTGACCTGACTACCCGGGAAGGTTAAAACCTTCTGCTGCTATTTTGTACTGGCCTACGTTATATAAGGCCTAATTCCACCCTGAGTAGGGCTTTGATAACCCGCTTATCTTAATGCCCTTTAACTTTTCTGGAGACGCTATGTCTGACCCTATTGCGACGCTACTCGACAATAATCGCGCCTGGGCTGAGCGTATGTGCGAAGAAGACCCCGACTACTTTAAGCGCCTTTCAAACCAGCAGAACCCCGATTATCTATGGATTGGCTGCTCCGACAGCCGAGTGCCGGCGAATCAAATCATTGCACTCCCGCCTGGAGAAGTTTTCGTACACCGCAACGTCGCCAACTTGCTTCATCACACCGATATGAACGCCCTCTCGGTGGTTCAGTTCGCGGTGGATGTTCTTAAAGTCAGCCATATTATGATTGTCGGTCACTATGGTTGCGGGGGGATTAAGGCCGCCATGATGGGAGGCGAATGTGGCGTGGTGGATTACTGGCTGCACTCGGTGCGCGAACAATACAACCACCACAGGAATTCGCTTGACCACCTCCCACTGGAAGATCAAATCGACCGCATGTGCGAGCTCAACGTGAAAGCCCAGGTAAACAGTTTGTGCCGCACCAAGATTTTGCAGCGCGCTTGGCAGCGAGGTCAGCAGATTTCGGTGCATGGCTGGGTCTACGGATTAAGCGATGGCCGCGTTAAAGATCTTAACTGCACCGTAAGTGGTTTAGAACAAGTGGAAACGCTTTACCGTATTGATCGTATCCAGCCAGGCGATTAAGCACTCCCCCAATGCCTATCGCTACGCTTAGTCGTAGCGGTAGGCACGATGGCAGCTCTTACAGCTCGCGCCCACTTCTGAAAGCGCACGGGCAGTGTCTCGAGTATCCTCTTGCTCGGCTACATCGATTAAATGAGCGATTTTTTCCTCCAGGTCGCTAAAGCCGGCGGCGAATTCACCCCACTTTTCCCATATAGATGCCCGCGCTTCAGAACCACTGCCGTGGGTGCCCTCAATAAACGCAGGTAGCAAACGATCAGCACTGGCACGCTCTTGTAGCTCAAGCAATCGCGGTGTTGCGGCCACAATATCTTGATTATTGATTAGATCAAAGCGCAGCTGACGCACCAGACTCTCAATATCCTTAAGCTCTTCGCGACGCCAAATGACGGCTTCGCGTTCACTTGCGAATGGCGTGTCGCTGACAGCTTGGGGCATGGCTAGGGCGCTAGTCTCCTCGCCTGCCCAGGCCAGCGGCGTGCAGAGCATTAGTGCTAAGGCGCTGGCTGCCGTACCGCGGCGGGAAGCCCACTTCAGGTAATGGCGTTGCTGCATAATGGCTTCCTGTCGATGATTCGGTAGTCAAAGGTGTAATGCGCGCGCTTTAATCTATCGGGCACGTGACCCCCGTCCCTTTTAAGCCACAGTAGCCATGGGGGTTTTTATCCAGGTACTGCTGATGGTAAGCCTCTGCGTAATAAAATGTTTCTAGCGGCTTAATCTCAGTCGTGATTGCCCCTCTGCCCGCTTTGTCGAGCGCCTGTTGGTACGCTGCCGCGCTTTGCTCGGCTACCGTTTGCTGCGCTTGGCTGGTGGTAAAAATGGCGGAGCGATATTGCGAGCCAATATCGTTACCCTGGCGATTGCCCTGGGTCGGGTCGTGCGCTTCCCAAAAAACCTGCAACAACGTTGCCAGCTCGACTTGCTGTGGGTCATAAATCACCCGCACCACTTCGGTGTGGCCGGTACGCCCCGTGCATGTCTCGTCATAGGTAGGGTTAGGTGTCTCACCACCGGCATACCCCGCCGCAGTGACATAGACCCCTGACAACTGCCAAAACAGGCGCTCAACGCCCCAGAAACACCCCATGCCTAGCACGATCTCCTCGTGGCCTTCGGGAAACGGAGGATGTATCGAGTGCCCATTAATGGTATGCACCTGGCTTGTTTCTATAGGCGTATCACGCCCAGGCAGTACACGGCCTAAACCTGAGCTAGCGTTTGAAAATAGTGACATATCGCCCTCACTTATTGCTGCTGAATGATTTCAGGATTACCGGAACGGGTAAAGGTGTAGATTAAATCCACCGCTTGGTTGGTACCCGAGACGGCCTGTACATAAAGGTTACGCCACAGCGTGTAGCGTAGTGTTAGTTCGGCAATTGGCGAGAAAATTCCCACCCCGTAACTAATTCTAAGATCATCGGTGAGTTGGCCACTGACAGCGACTTGACTGTCGTCACCGGCCCCGGCGGTGTCCAAAGTTAAGTCATCAATGCCGAAGGCTTCACCAATGGAACCGACCGCTCCACCGGTGCGCCCTAACGACATACCAATCAGCGCGGTGGTCAGTGCGCTATCCACCCCGCCCCCCGAAGCATCAGGCGCGCGACCCCGTAATAGATAGGAGAGCGCTCGGGATTCATCCATCGCCGGTTCAGAAAAGATCAGTACGTTTGGTGATTCGGCACTGCCTGTTACCCGCAAGCCCGCAATAACGTCATCTTCGGTAACGTCAGGGTTGCGAATGGCTTCGAAGTCGAGCGTAGGTAGACCTGGCGGACCACTAAACAGCAGTTCACCGCGGCGAATAACCAGGTCTTGGCCGAACGCTTGGAAACGACCATCGACCAAATTAACGTCGCCGAACAGTTGTAGCGCGCCGCTGCTTTGGCGAATTTCCAGCGCGCCTCCCAAGCCAGACTCCAAGCCGTAGGCTGAAATTTGCATATCGCTGCCCAACGTTAGGGTCACCAGTACGTCAATAGCCATACCGGTGGCGGCAAGCTCATCCGCGGCACTTGGGCCATCCTCATTGGCAGCCGCTCGCTGAGCCTCAATTTCGGCCTGGCGATCGTCGCGCTCGGTAATAATCACTTCATCGCCACTTGGGGTGACTGCCGATGAGGGCATATCGCCAATTTCAAGTCGTGCCCAGGGTAAATTCACATCCCCTCTCACTTGCAGCCTTTCCGGCGTGACCCGGATACGGATATCCGGCGCTACCTCAAGACGTCCAAACTGAGGCAGAACGACCAAGATAGGCTCCTGCACAGCATTCAGGTCGACGCCAATCCGCCAATCATCACCGCTTGGCCAATATGCATCACCGGTGATTTCCAAACGCCCGCGCTCAGCGGCCAGATAGCCGTCAATATCCCCCTGTTCACCGTCGAATGAGACCACCAGATCGCCACCCTGAATATCGACAGGAATATCCGGGCCACTTACCCCTATGCCGCGCAGTCCAAGCTGACCTTGTAAGTCAGGCGCGGCGGTGGTACCGGTAATTTGGACGCTGCCCGTTAAATCGCCCTCTAGTCGATCCATTCCTACCAACATAGGTCGATAGGGTTGCAGCGAAACATCTTCTGCACGCAGCTCGCCAGTTAACGCGCCGGCCCCCAAGGGATCATTAACCGCTAGGTCTAAGTTGATATCGCCCGCTTCGGCAAGCGAAAGCGACACATTGGCATTCGCCTGGGCTTGGTTGGCCTCGATCTGAGCGTCTAAACTGACTTCTGGCAGTTGCACAGGCTGGCCATAATCATTAACGGCGGTAATGGCGAGTTCGCTAAGAATTTGTAGATCTGCCTGCCACTGGGCACCCCCTTGACGCCAGTTGGCAACAAGATCCGCGGTTGTATCCCCCTCTAACTGCCACTCTTCAGGCAAAAAGGGCTCCAGCATTTCCATTGGCACTTCACGTACCGAAAGCACGGCGTTGCCCTGTTGCGCAGAGGCAGTGATCTCCTCTTCAGAACAGACTAGCCCACCTTGCTCCCGGCGCAGGCAGAACGGCGATAGGCGCGCCTGACCATTGGCTAGGTCATAGCGCAGGTCTAGAGGCGCTTCAAGACGAATATCCCCCGCCTCAGACTCAACTTCCAGTGGCGTTACGCGGGCTTGGTAAAGCTGGCCTTGCTGGTCAAAGCGGCCTTCCAGGGCAATCAGCGCACGGCTTAAAGCACTGTTGTCTGTACCCTGGGCGGTCAGTTCAAGCTGATGCTCTGAGAGGCGCCCGGCCAAATTGGCCTCTATGTTTGCAAGGGCCTGACCCCCAGCATTGACGTTTTGTAGTGCGAGCTGTACGTCGAGGGAGGGATCCTCAATGCCCTGTACATCAGCATCTAGGATAAGCCGTTCAATACGATTCTGACCAAAACGCACGCCATCACCCTGTAAACTGGCGAGTAATTGCGGTTGATTAAAACTACCGCTGGCCTCTAGCGTACCGACGATAGTGCCCGCCAAGTCTGGCGATAGCGTTTGCAACTGGCGTAGTGCAATGTCCGCGTTTAACGACATGGCCTGTTCGCTCATTTGCCCCTCTGCTGTTAAGCGATTCTCCCCCTGGGTAAACAGCAACTCGTCAATCTCCAGCTCCAGGTTGCTGTTAGCATCAAAGGCCGCTTGCAGGGTTAGCGGGTAGTCGCGCAGTTCACCGTCAATCGCTAAGTTGGGTACGCTAACTGCCCACTGATCCTCTTGCTGACGCAGCGTAAGCTCGATGTCGCCGTTTAAATTACCCTCAAGCTGATCCACGAAGTGGGCAGGGTTAAACTGATCCAGACGAATAGTGGTGTTGACCTGTAGCGGTGCAACCCAACTGATGTTGCCTTCGCTGCGCAGGGAACTTTCGTCGACTGCGAGGGTGAGCGGTTGCCAGCTAAACTGCTCGAGATCGCCCTCTCCGGTGACGTTAATTTGAGTGCGCGGCAGGCTCGGGCCCTCAACCGCCAGAGCCAATTGAGCACTATAATCGCTCAGGCTGCCGGTGACCTGTAGATCCAGGTCATCGACTATATAGGCTTGGGCTGTCTCTTCTTCAGTGCTGTCATCGACGCTTTCATTGCTACTCTCATCTGCGCTGACAGGCAGCGGCCACTGAACTTGGTCACTTTGTAGCTGCAGTTGAAACGGCAGCGTCGGGGCGAGTGCATCGACTTGCCCCCTCAGGGATGCATTGACCGCGCCAGAGGCATCCAACTGCGCTTCAAGCGCATCCAGTGGGCCAGACAGCGTTAAGGTTAAAGATTCGCCACTTAGCTCAGGGTATATCTCAGGTAAAAATAGTTCGACGCCCAAGCGAGCTTCGAGTGGGTAGTTGCCGGTTAGAGTGGCGTTCGCGGTTAATTCCGCCTCAGCATCCGGGGTAACCACGGAAAGCTCAGTTACTTCGACGTTATCACCTTCGGTTAACAGCCCAAGCCGCAGTCGCTCGACGCGGTACTCGGTAGCCCCTTCCAATCGAAAATCGTTGAGCGTGAATTCAGGTATCTGGATATCAACCGGTAGCGTGATCTCTGGTAGTTCCAGGCGTTCGCGTTCTTCAAGCTGCTGCTCTGGAGATTCCACCGACGCCACGGCTTCTTGGGGTGGTTGGTTGAGCAAGATAGCGGCATCGATGGCTTCAGCATAAAGCGGCGTTTCAATGCCCTGGGTTAGCAGAACACCCGGGGAAGGTGGCAAATAGACACGTGGCTGCTCCAAATGGGTTGGCGAGAGGCGTACTGTGTTTCCTTCAGCGGTGGCTGCCGAGCTTAACGAGCGCCACGCTACTTCGGTACCATCGGCAAGCCTGAGGTTAACATCGTCCAGCAACAAGGAACGTAGTTCGATGGGAAAAGGAAAACGAATAGCCAGCGGGCTCTCTTCCTCTTCGGGAGGTGGCGCTTGCTCACTGGATGGGCCTAGCTGGATGTCGGCGCCCACCACACGCAGTGTGTCGATGCATAGGCGCCCTGACAGAACACAGTCATCCGCCCACTGGAGTTCGAACTCATCCACGGTTATACGTGTTTCGCCTAGCTGTAGCTGGAAATCTTCGAGCTGGAAATGGTCGAGCAAGCCGCCTTCATGATGCGTGTAGGAGAAAAAATCACGCTGCTCCCCCTGCGAGAGCAGCACCCCAGTGCCCCAGGGTGATAACGCCACCCCGACAATCAGCGCCACAATACCGAACAGCCAAATAGGCAACACGATTACAAGACGCACAAGGCTCCAGAACAGTAGCCAGGCACGATACTTTGGAGACAACATACGGCGTTTATCAGACGCAGCTGGTTCAACCTGAGACAAGTCTCTCTCCTAGAATTCCGGTCCGATAGAAAAGTGCAAACGCCAATCGTCTTCGTGGTCAAAAGGGTGGGCGATGTCAAAACGAATTGGCCCCACCGGCGAGACCCAGCGTACCCCGACCCCAGCGCCCGTTTTCAAATCATTAGGCCCCCAGTTATCAAACGCATCGCCGTTATCTATAAAAGTGGCCCCCCACCAATCCCCCGTCACGCGACGCTGATACTCCAGGGTCGAGGTCAGCATTTGCTGCCCACCGCGCAGTCGGCCCTCGTCGTTGCGGGGAGATAAGCTCTCATAGGAGTAACCACGCACACTGCGGTCGCCACCCGCGAAAAAGCGCAGCGATGGCGGTATTTTGGCAAAATCATCGGTTTCAATGGCGCCTAAACTAATACGTGCCAAGAAGCGGTTATCGTTGCCAATCATGCGGATCCACTCCGTATCCCCCGTGATACGAGCGAATGTCGCATCCGAGCCCCAAACGGTATCCGAATACTCTAACGAGAGCTGCTGGCGATCACCCCATAACGGAAAGCGCTGAGGACGTGTCCGCGTACGCGACCACTGAATACCTGGATAAAACAGCCATACTTGATCCGCTTCGCCGCCCTGCTCAAAGTCCTCATACGTAGTGCGGAAATAGATCGTTTGCACCCAATCGTTATCAAACTCCCAACGCCGGGCTAGCTCGACAGTGCCTTCTAACGACTTGGTGTCGCTGTCATCGACATTACGAACCCCGTACTGAAGCCGATAGCTGTCGCGAAGCGGATCTTCCAGTGGCACATTATATACCCCGGTAAAACGCTGCTCTGGGGCAGATAAATAGAGGTCGTGATCAAGGCTATGACCAAAGCGGTTAATCCATGGTTGATCCCAACCAAAGCGCAGACGTGGCCCTACATCGGTGGCGTAGCCAATACCCACTTCAAACTGATGGCGATCAGCAGGTTCAACACTGACATCGATAGGCAGTTGGGTATCACTGGGCTTATTAAGACTTAGCGCGCTGGCCAAAGCAGCACTGGTGACTCTCGGGCGCTCCGGCTGAGAGGCGGTGGCTTCACTCCACCAGGGGGCACCACCGCCAGGAGGAGAAATAACCAACTCTTGGGCGGTTTCGAGGCGAGGACGCACCGAAACCGAGCTAAACCAGCCGGTTTCCGCAAGCGAACGATTATAGTCTGCCAGAGTCTGTGCTAAATAGGGGTCGCCCGGCTCGAAGGGCTGCATGCGGCGCAATCGATCAAGCTCAATATGGCTGCCGGTAATGGAGGATTCACCAAATTGGTAGCGCGGGCCACTGTCAAAATCCATATACAGGCGCGCACTTTGTAGATACGGACGCACTTCCATGCGCCGATCGGTAAACCCCCAGTCAAAATAACCGCGCTCAATAGCCAACCCTGAAAACTGGCTGCTTAATCGATCCCAGGGGGCGTGCCGCAACACATCCCCTTCTTCCAAAGGAAAGTCCTCTACGGCCTGCTGGAAAGGTGGATCTTCACTCGCATCGCCTTCCACATTGATTGACAGAATTTCAATTTCAACCTGAAGGCCGGGTTCAATTTCAAGCCAAGCACGTTCATCATTGGCGCGCTCAAGGGTTATTTCGGGTTCGTAATAGCCGTAAACACGCATTGCTTCCTCGGTACGTCGGCGGATCTCGCCCTCTAAACGCACCTCGGTATATTGTGCCGCATCGATATTCTGTAAGTAGGCTTGGATATTGCCTTCGACCTCATCGGAAACACCCCTGACAGTCGCTTCTAATGCCCATGCGCCAGGTGATACGCATAACAGCGGTAGCACAACAGTAAAGGTGCGCTTTGTGGCTGCTGTCCATCGCCGTTGTCTTCCCATACATTTTTATCCCAACCTAAATCAGCGGCTTCATCGCCTAAGCATTTCAACGCATTAGCATGTTAAAGATTAAGCAATCACACCCACACTTCCGACGCGCCTTATTAACGCAACATTTCTAACTGGGCACTGAAGGCAAGCTGCGCCTGACGTACTTGGCGCACATCGCTTTCCAGCGAATTCAGCCGTTGAGACCACTCCTGTTCCAATGCTTCCAGGGCTGCTTGATCTGCAGGTGCTTCTATCTCTGCAACGGACTCGGCAACGGATGTTTCCAGCTCATCAAAGCGCGCCTCAAACGCTGCTCTTTGTGCCGACAGCTGCTCTTCCCAAGCGCTACTGGCACTATTGAGCTGACTATCCAGGCCATCGATGCGCCGTTCGGTCAATTGCTCCAGATGGGAGACTTCCTCAACAAGATTTTGACGACCCGAGGAACCCGTTTGTTCTAAGGCGTCAAGAGATTCCCGCACCGCCATTAATTGACTGTCGCGCAGTTCGGCTTGCTCTCTAAGTTGAGACAACTGCTGCAACAGTGTGTTGATGGAATCACTAGAGACCGTATCCTCGCTAGAGGTGAGAAAGCCGTACAACTCTTCTCGAGTCTCGGCCAACGACATTGACAGTTGCTCCTGCTCTTGGAAAAGCGTCGACATCTGAGCTTGTACAAAGGTTATCGTATCTTGCACATCAGTGTCATCCGAATCCAACCGAGCGTGCACATTGGAGACTTCCCCACTCACCCGGTGCAGCTCATCCAACAGTCGTTCACGTTCGTACCAAAGTCCAGCCGCCGCCGCGCCCATAAGCGCAATGATCAGTAGCAAACATAGCCATAGTGGCCATAGCGTGGGCCCCTTTCGGTGACGCAAGTGTTGCGCCGTCAAGCTTTGATCCACATCGGGCACAATACGAGAGGATGCGGTGGCGTCTGGCATGACATTTCCTCAAAGAGTCTTCGGGTCGGCACGGCGGCCAATACCTCGGTACATTAATCCACAGCTGGCAACGAACTCAGGGTCGTAAATATTGCGTCCGTCTAGTACGAGCTTAGCGTTTAAAAGCGAGCCGAGTCGGTGCCAGTCCGGGTTCCAATACGTTTTCCATTCAGTCACCAGCATCAGTACATCGGCCCCCTCACAGGCTTGGTAAGGGTCATGCGTATAGGTACGCAGGTCGTCACGTTTGCCTACCAAGGCGTGAAGAGCTGGCACTGCTGCTGGGTCGTGGAGCTGAACCTTAATTCCCTGCGCCCAAAGCGCCTCAAGCAGCGTTAATACCGGGGCGTGGTCAATACGCGCTGTGCCGGGCTTAAACGCCGCGCCCCATATCGCCACGGTTTTACCCGCCAGTTCACCTGCAAAGTGAGCCCACAGTTTGCGAAACAGGGTCTCTTTCTTCTGCTCGTTAATATCCATCACCTGCTCAAGCAGTGCTGAATAACGACCGCTTTGCAGTTGCACATCGGCCAGGCGCATCAAATCCCGGGAGAAGTTCGGCCCACCAAACCCACATCCGGGGTAGAGATACTCAAACCCGATCCGCGAGTCAGCGCCCATACCCTGGCGGACATGCTCAACATCCACCCCCAGGGTATCAGCCAAGCCAGCAATTTCATTCATATAACTGATACGGGTAGCCAGCATGCCGTTAATAGCCAGCTTGGTGAGCTCCGCAGCGCGGCGCGGCATACACTGAAATACTTCGCTGCGGCGATTAAAGGCGCGTAATAGCTCCCTGGTCACCTGCTCACCAGTGGCATCATCGCAACCTAGCAGCCGCCTAGTGGGGCGGGTAAACGAGTCCCACGCCCGCCCCTCTTCCAACGTGTCTGGGAGTGCCACGCTGGTGTGCTGCATGCCTATCAGTGCATGCAGGCGCTCGGTCTCGCCGACCGGAAACGTTGAATTATTGATAAGCACTATGCCCTGCTGATCGACCAATAGCGGGTCTTCAACCAGCGAACTGGCTGAACTACGCTGCGCAGGAGATAACGCCAGCCAGATCACATCAGGTGCGCGCGCCTCTTTAAGCTGCTCAATGACCTGCAGCGTCCCATCTGCCAAACCCTGCTCCAGATGAGCCATCAGCTGAGGTTCGCTGCGCAGCCAGTCCACTTGGGAAAGTGCTGACCAAGGGGTGTCAGCGTGCGGCAACCACTGCACCTGATGCCCGACCCAGGCCAGCGCAGCGGCGGCCGTCGCTGCGCTCAATTCGCTACCGTAAAGTAACACCCGCATGGATTACTCTCCTTGTTGGTAACGTGATAACAGGGCTTTGAAACCCTCACCAAACTCGGGGTGACGACGTGCGTAGGCAAGTGTGGCTTCAAGATAACCCAGCGGCTGACCACAATCGTAGGTCGTGCCCTGCATACGATATGCCTGAACCCCCGACTGTTCGCGCAGGGTCTCCAGCGCATCAGTGAGCTGGATTTCGCCACCGGCACCGGGCTTGGTGGCTTCTAAAATGGAGAAAATATGGCCTGGCAGCGCGTAGCGACCAATCACGGCTAGGTTTGAGGGCGCTGCATCACGCTTTGGCTTTTCCACCATTCCCACAAGATCTGCCGATTGGTTAGGTGCTGGCACATCGCCAGCGGGTGCCACGATGCCATACTTCTCGACTTGCTCCCAAGCCACCTCCTCCACCATTAGCTGCGCCGTTTGCTGTTGATCATAAGCTGCCAACATGCCGGCCAAGTCGGTCGCTTGGTTGGCACTGTTGTCGACCAGCACATCGGGAAGCAGCACTGCAAAAGGTTCGTCGTCGCCAATGATCGGGCGAGCGCATAGCACCGCGTGCCCCAACCCTAACGGTACACCCTGACGAATACTGATAATGCTGACATCATCAGGTACCAAATTGCGCAACATTGCCAAAAGCTCGTGTTTACCTTTCGCTTCCAGACTGGCTTCTAGCTCGGCGTGGGTGTCAAAGTGGTTTTCAATAGCGCTTTTATTACTACTGGTGACCAGCACAATCTCACGAATACCCGCGGCAATAGCTTCTTCGACCACATATTGAATAACCGGCCTATCGACAATCGTAATCATCTCCTTGGGAATAGCCTTCGAAGCCGGTAAGCAGCGGGTGCCAAACCCAGCAACAGGAAGTACGGCCTTGCGAATCATAAAGAGGTCCTTTTCATGCGTTCCGACACAGGAGTGGTTAGAATGTCCATAATACTGAAGGCGTGGATGGATGCCACCTCGCCAATGGACGATAACCAATGCAAATGGATAATAACCAGTAATTAAGCGTCAACTCTTCGCTTAATGCGCAACGACAATGGGAGTCACAACATGCAAGCGACACCACAGGATAGCACTGCTGGTCACTATCAAGACAATGTCGATGCAGCAGAAGTCGCCAAATTTGAAGCGCTTGCTAGCCGCTGGTGGGATCCGCAGGGTGAATTTAAACCACTCCACGAGATTAACCCTTTGCGGCTCGATTTTATTGATGCGCGTGCGGGCTTGGCAGGAAAAAAAGTGCTGGATGTGGGCTGTGGCGGCGGCATTTTGAGCGAATCAATGGCCAACCGCGGGGCTAAAGTAACCGGCATTGATCTCGGTGAAGCACCTTTAGCGGTGGCTAGGCTGCACGCGGCAGATCGCGGTGTCGAGGTCGATTATCAGCACATCAGCGTGGAAGCCATGGCGGCTCAAAAGCCCGCTTTTTACGATGCAGTGACCTGCATGGAGATGCTTGAGCACGTACCTGACCCCGCCTCCGTCATTCGTGCCTGCAGCGCCCTGGTTCGCCCCGGTGGCTATGTGTTTTTCTCTACGCTGAATCGCACCGCCAAGTCGTATGCGTTTGCCATTCTAGGCGCCGAGTACGTGCTGAGACTGCTCCCCCGGGGTACGCATAACTACGCGAAATTTATTCGCCCTTCAGAAATGGCCGCCTGGTCTCGCGACTGTGGCTTAGAAGTTCGTGAGCAGACGGGACTTACCTACAATCCGCTAACCCGGCACTATCGTTTGGTAAGCCATGATGTTTCGGTCAACTACATGATGTACTGCCGTAAGGTGAGCGATTAAATGCCGATACAAGCGCCCCAAGCGATTCTCTTCGATCTAGACGGCACCCTGGTCGATACCGCTCCAGATTTAGCCCATGCAACCAATACGCTACGTATTCACCACGACTTAGAGCCGCTGCCCTTTGAAGTGATTCGCCGCCAAGTCTCTAACGGCGGTAGTGCGCTGGTGACACTGGCGCTAGGGTTAGAAACGACAGCGGATGGACATACTCAAGCACGCCAGTTCCTGCTGGATGCCTACGAGCAGGCGGTCGCGGTGCACAGCCAGGTTTTCTCGCCGCTCGATGTATGGCTGAAGGAGTGGCATGGCAGCCAGCGACCCTGGGGAATTGTGACCAATAAACCGCGTCGCTATACGCTACCGTTGTTGGACGCATTGGCACTTCAGCCGGGTGCCCTGCTGTGTGCAGATGACCTGAGTGTTAAAAAACCAGCCCCTGAGCCGCTCTGGGAAGCTGCCCGGCGACTAGGCGTTGAGCCGGGTCAGTGCTGGTATATCGGCGACCATGCACGGGATATCGAGGCCGCCGTCGCTGCGGGGATGACGGCCGTGGCCGTTGGCTACGGCTATATCAGCGAAGAGGATGACTATCAGCAGTGGCCTGCTGACTTATGGTTTGGAGAGTGTCACGCGCTGGTCGATGCCCTGAACGGTTTCAAACGCTAGCAATAATTTCAAGCGTGAGTACCTGCGGGCATCGACGTGCTGATAAGGGGTTTAAAAGTAAGCGCTATACCCGTGGCGGCTGGGCATCGAGCTTTTGACCGTTGGTGCCTGTACTGTCTGGCCCCATAAGCCATAAGTAGGTAGGCATGATGTCTTCCGGCGTGCGCAGTGTGAAGGGATCCTCACCGGGGAACGCGGTACGCCGCATTTGAGTGCGTGTGGCACCCGGATTGAGTGAATTCACGCGTACAGTGGACTGGTTATCCAATTCGTCGGCCAACACCTCGACAAACCCTTCGGTGGCAAACTTAGAGACTGAGTACGCTCCCCAATAGGCGCGGCCTTTACGGCCAACGCTGGAAGAGGTGAATATCACCGATGCATCGTCAGACGCCTGCAGTAGCGGCAATAGTGCCTGAGTCATCCAGATGGGCCCATTGATATTCACCTGCATCACCTGCTGCCAAAGCTCAGGGTTATACTGCTCGAAAGGCGTGATGCGACCCAACAGCCCGGCGTTATGCAACACACCGTCCAAACGGCCAAACTCTTTATCCAGCGTTTCCGCCATATCATGAAAGTCTTTTAGCGTAGCGCCTTCAAAGTTGAGCGGAAAAATCGCTGGCTGGGGGCCGCCGGTCGCTTCGATTTCATCATAAACGCGCTCTAACTTGGCAATGGTGCGCCCCAATAGAATCACGGTGGCACCGTGTTGGGCATAGCTCAACGCTGCCGCACGGCCAATCCCGTCCCCTGCGCCGGTTACCAACACGATGCGATTTTCCAATAGGTTGGGCGCTGGTTGATAGTCGATCTTGCAGCTCATGCTGATTCCTTGAAACTATTCTTAGAAACTATAAGGAGCAAAATTTAACTTGCTGATTGGCGTAAAAAGTCATTGGCAAGGCCCGCGGCACTGCTTTGCGGGTAGTCATCGCGCACTTGCTCGAGTAGCTCACGGCTGCGCTCTGCTTCGCCTTTACGCGCTTTCACTAAGCCTAGCTTATAGATCGCATCTGGCACTTTACTGCTGCCGCTGTACTCCTCGATCACTCGGCTAAATGCCTGGTCGGCAGCATCCAGCTCGCCTTCTGCAGCATATAGCTCGCCCAGCCAGTAGTGGCCATTAGCCGTTAGACTAGTGTCAGGATGGTCGCTAACAAAGGCCTCAAAGGCCGCAATCGCTTCATCAAAACGGCGCGCTTGAACATGCGCAAAAGCTGCCTGGTAATCGGCCTGGGCGTCCTCACTGACGTTGCGGCTCGAAGGCGCGTTGACAACTTCTTCAGCGGCCTCAGGCTCGACTGCTGGCGTTGACTGCTCAATCTGAGTTGGGCCGCTGCTCATCAGGCGGTCTTCAATATCGAGATACTGCTGCTGGGATTGACGACGCAGCTGTTCCAACTGATGGCGTAACTCTTCAATTTGACCACGCAGTTGCTGGATCTCCTGCTGGTGCTCCTGCACCTGGTTAAACAATACCAGGTTACCGCTGGACGCTTCCTGGCGCTGCGTTTGCTGGTAAAAGCTGCTGTTGGAAGAGTTGGAAAGATCTTGAACGAGCGGCTGTTGAGCGGTGGCCGTTAGGGGCAATACGGACAGCGGGAGCACTATGGCTCCCGCACCGCACAGCCTCTCAACGTAACGCTTGAGACTGTGATTCATGATGACTCCGTAGACGTAAACGGCGTGCGATAAGCCGCACGCCGAATTCATCAGTGGTTAAGCATTTAATCGTTAAATGCTCAGTAGTTAAATACAACACGACGGTTCTGAGCGTAGGCGCTCTCGTCTTGACCATTGACGGCCGGACGCTCTTCTCCATAACTAACCACGCTCATTTGTGAAGAAGAGACGCCCTGAATATTCAGGAAGCGCTCTACTGCACCGGCGCGACGCTCACCAAGCGCCATGTTGTATTCACGGGTACCGCGTTCATCAGTATGTCCGTGGAGTACCACTTGAGCGTTCGGGTTAGCACGCAGATAGCGCGCATGAGCCATTACCACGGATTCGTACTCGCTCTTAATTGTATCGCGGTCGTAATCGAAATAGATGGTGCGTACTTCTGGGATGCGTGAATCAGCCTGCTGACCAGCGCCTGAACCAGAGGTGGAACCATACTGACTACCCGTGCCTGTACCCGAGGTGCTAGACCCAGTCGTGCTGCCATCCTGGCTACCGTACGAGTCACCGTCTTGGGTTCCGCCGGTGCTGGAACAGCCAGCGATTAACACGATAGATAGCGCTGCTGCTAATGAGCGAGCCAACGGTTTAAGTTGCATAATCAGACTCCTTGCCTGAAAACAGAAATTTCGATGTTAATTAATTGAGTTGATCAATTTAAGAAGGGTGACCAAGCTGGATCACGAACATCGCCTTGTGCTGACGGCAGCCTGAATGAAGAGCGGCCATCGGCAGAAACAGCACTAAGCACCCCACTGTTACCCTGTTGGGTAGCGAAGATTACCATGGTCCCGTTCGGCGCAACACTAGGAGATTCATCTCTTGTTGATTCACTTAATACCACTAAGCGGTCACCGCTTAGGTCTTGCCTTGCTACTTGATAACCACGGCTAGAGCGATGGATCAAGAATATTTGTTCGCCATCCGGTGAGAAGCGGCCACGCGCATTGTAATTACCGGTAAATGTTAGCCGTTCGGCCTCACCGCCACCCAACGAATACTGGTAAAGTTGAGGGCCACCGCTGCGGTCAGAGGTAAACAGCAGGCTTTGACCATCTGGCGCCCATGCGGGCTCAGTATCGATACTGTTATTGTTGGTGATGCGCTCTACGGAACGGCTGCCAACATTCATAATGTAAATTTCAGGCTGGCCATCTTTAGACAGTGACATGGCAATACGCCGCCCATCCGGTGACCATGCTGGCGCGCCGTTAATACCATCGAAGGAGGTCGCTTGCACGCGCTGGCCAGTGGCCACATCCTGAATATAAATCGCCGGACGCTCAGTCTCAAAGGAGACATAGGCGAGCTTGGTGCCATCGGGCGACCACGTCGGTGACATGATCGGTTCATCAGAGGTCAACACCTGCTCACTACGGCGACCATCGGCGTCTGCAACGTACAGACCAAACTGCATATCGTCACCGATACCTTGGGCCGTGACATAAGCAATTTTGGTAGAGAACGCGCCGCGGATATCGGTAATCTCTTCAAAAATTTGATCGCTGATATAGTGTGCAGCGCCGCGCAGGTCATTACCCCTCACTGTCACGGTTTCACCGATCATTCGACGCTGACCGCTGATATCCATCAGTTCAAACTGTAGTTCAAAGCCACCGTCAGTTTGTTCTGCCTGGCCGACTACTAGATAGCGCACATCCAACGAACGCCAGGTGCCGAATTGCACATCGTCAGATTGACTCGGTTGCTCAAACATAGCGCTACGCTCTAGAGGAGCAAAATAGCCACTCCGCTCAAGGTCATCCTGGACAATCTGGGCGACATCTTCGGGCAGGCCGTCTGAGCCGGCGAACGGCACTACTCCTATAGGCAGCGCTTGATCGCTGCCTCGCGTGATCTCAATGGTTAAGTTGGCACTTGCCACACTGCTGACTAGCAGCAGAAGACAGAACAAACACACTTTGCTCAAACTTTGCATCAGCGAACATCTCCCGGGGTAAATCGCAGATTAAACTGACGTAAATTACGCTGCTGATCGGCTGGCAAATCTCGCAATTCACCAAACGGTGCAGCATGTTCCACGGCCTGCATTACAGACCGGTCAAAAGCACTATCGCCGCTTGATGTCACAATCGACGTTGCCAACAACTCTCCTGAAGGCCCTAGCCGTACCTGTAGGGTAGCACTCATCGCATCACTTGCACCGGGCGGAATCACCCACGCCTGCTCGACAGCACGACGAACAATGTTGATAAAGCTATTGGCCGCTTGCTCCGCTTGCTGAGCATTGGCTGCCGCTTCGGCCTCACCGGCCAGTTGGCGCTGCATGGCCGCTTCTGCAGCTTCCGCGGCTTCGCGTTGGCGCTCGGCTTCTGCTTCGCGACGCTGCTGCTCTTCAGCTTCTCGCTGGCGTTGTGCTTCTGCCTCGCGCTCCCGCTGGGCCTCCTCTTGCTCTCGAAGACTCTGCTCTTCAGCCTCGCGTTGACGTGCGGCCTCCTCTTCTTCACGGCGCTGCTGCTCTTCAGCTTCGCGCTGACGCTCGGCTTCTTCCGCTTCGCGGCGCTGCTGTTCTTCGGCTTCGCGCTGGCGTTCTGCTTCTGCCTCTTCGCGTTGCTGCTGTTCGGCGGCTTCCTGCTGGCGCTGTGCCTCTTCCACCTCACGCTGACGCTCTGCGGCAGCTTCCGCTTCGGCTTCACGTTCAGCCGCTTCAGCAGCCTGCTGTTCGGCCTGCTCAGCCGCTTCTTCAGCTCTGCGCTGAGCCTCAGCTTCCGCTGCCGCGCGCGCCTCTTCTAACGCCTGTGCCTCCGCTTCCGCCGCCTGCTGGGCGGCCTCTTCTGCGGCTTGCTGCTCGGCTGCGGCCTGCTGTTCACTAGCTGAAGGCTCTTCCGGTGCCTCAGGCTCGGTGGGGGCTTCGGCGGGCGCATTCATCGCCGCCTGCTCTTCCGTTGCTTGCTGCGCCTGGTCGGTAAAGGTTTCGGTGCTGACCAGCGTTGCCTGTACGATCGAGGAGCTGTCAGGTTCTGCGTTCCGACTAGGCAGGCTGATCAAGCTAAACGCTACAATTGCCAGGTGCACGCCAATCGCCAGGACAGTTGGCCACTTATAGCCGACGTCTTGAGGATCGCGCGGGGATTTCAGTGCCATGTGCTGCTTGCCCTTACCCATCGTTTGGCGGCTCAGAAAGCAGCCCCACATTAGCCACGCCGGCGCCTTGCAGGGTACTCATCAAGACGACAATCTGACCGTAGGCCACATTACGGTCGCCGCGTACCATCACCGGTGTGCCTGGGCGACGCTCTATAATCGTTGTCACTCGTGAGGACATCTCATCCAGCGACACCGACGTGGAGTCTTCCCCAAGCGTGATGAAGTACCCGCCGTCGCTATCAACAGAGATAATGATCGGATCATTATCCTCCTGGGACTCAATGGGCTGAGAGGTGACTTGCGGCAACTCAACTTGTACACCCTGGGTCAACATGGGCGCGGTGATCATAAAGACCACCAGCAGCACCAGCATGATGTCAATGAAAGGGACAACATTAATCTCCGCCATTGGCTTGCTTTTACCGCTACGATTGAATGGTCCTTGCATGGCTCTCTCCCTTAGCTGGCGCTCGGTTTGCCGTCACGACCTTGCAAGTTGCGGTGCAGGATAGCGTGAAACTCTTCCGCAAAGTCTTCATATTTGCCCAGCAGGCGAGAAGACGAGTTAGAAAGGCGGTTATAGAAAATCACCGCCGGAATCGCCGCAAATAGGCCCATGGCTGTGGCAATGAGCGCCTCAGCAATCCAGGGAGCCACCGTAGCAAGGGTCGCTTGCTGGGTCAGTGATAGTGCCTGAAATGACCCCATGATGCCCCATACAGTGCCGAACAAGCCGATATAGGGGCTAGCTGAGGCTACCGTGGCAAGAAACACTAAATGCTGGGTTAAGCGATCCTCTTCCCGAGACCACGCTACGCGCATACTGCGCTGAACACCTTCCAGCACGGTATCCGGGTCGCGGGTTTTAGGCATCAAACGGTTAAATTCGCGAAAACCGGCTTGAAAAATATGCTCGGCGCCGTGGCGCGGGTCATCGGCGGGAATTTCACGATAAAGTTCGTTTAAGTCGACACCTGACCAAAAAGACTCCTCAAATTGGTTGTACTCCTTCTTGGCACGGCCCAGCGCAATACTGCGCTGAAAAATCACTACCCAAGAGAGGATCGACCCCACCAGTAGCAGCAGCATTACCAGTTGCACTACAGTACTGGCATTCATTATCAAATGGGGAATGGACATGGTGTTATCGTTCACAGGTGCCCTCATCAATCTATTAGGGTCGGGATTACCGACGCAGTGAGCGACCTCTTGGTTAAGAGGCCTGGGTCAAAACTTTAAGCGATGTAGGCCATGCTTTTGGCCGTAAACGTTCGGTGCTCAAGCAGGCTATCTCGACTGTGGCAGAGCATAGGAGTTCCTCACCACGCCAAACCTGCTGTTCAAATGTCATCCGACAGCGCCCAACGTCGGTAACGTGAGCACTAATCTCCAACGCGTCATCCAAGCAAGCCGGTTTCGCGTAGTGACAGGCCAAGCGGTATACCACTAGCTGTGTGCCTTCGTCTAGCAGCGTTTGCTGATTCAGGCCCAACTGGCGGAGCCATTCACTACGCGCACGCTCCATAAACTTCAAGTAGTTAACGTAGTAGACAATGCCGCCTGCGTCAGTATCTTCCATATAAACGCGCAGCGGCAGTCGATAACCTTCTCTTGTGCAGCTACTCACGGACGGCGCTCTCCTTCCATATCGGTTGCCTGTTCGTGGGGCACGCGCTCAAAGTGCAACCACGCTTGCCGGGTGGCCACCCGGCCGCGGGGAGTGCGCATCATCAAGCCCTGCTGAATAAGATAGGGTTCAATAACGTCTTCGATCGTGTCACGTTCTTCACTGATCGCCGCGGCGAGTGAGTCAATACCCACCGGCCCACCTTCAAATTTATCGATCATGGCCAGCAGTAGCCGCCGATCCATATGATCCAAGCCGTGGTGATCCACATTAAGCATATTGAGAGCCGCATCAGCCATGGCGACATCGACGACGCCATTGCCTTTCATTTCGGCGTAATCCCGCACCCGGCGTAGCAGTCGGTTGGCAATTCGCGGCGTGCCCCTTGAACGCCTGGCCACTTCAATGGCGCCATCGTGGCTGGTTTCAACGCCTAACAAGCGCGCCGAACGCGAGACAATTTCTGTTAGCTCTTCCAGGTTATAAAACTCAAGCCGCTGCACGATACCAAATCGGTCTCGCAGCGGGGAGGTTAATAACCCTGCCCGGGTCGTGGCGCCCACCAGGGTGAAGCGGGGAAGATCCAGTTTAATCGAACGTGCCGCAGGCCCTTCGCCAATCATGATATCAAGCTGAAAATCTTCCATGGCCGGGTAGAGTACTTCTTCAACCACCGGTGACAGGCGATGAATTTCATCGATAAAGAGTACGTCGCCGGGCTCTAAATTAGTCAGCATGGCGGCTAGATCGCCTGCCCGCTCAAGTACCGGTCCGGAGGTCGACTTCATACCGACGCCCATCTCGGTGGCAATAATATGCGCAAGGGTCGTTTTACCTAACCCTGGGGGGCCAAATACCAGAGTGTGATCCAGGCTCTCTTCGCGCAGCCGCGCGGCGCCGATAAAGATTTCCAGTTGCTCACGCACACGCGGCTGGCCAATATAGTCATCCAGCCGCTTGGGACGAATCGCGTAATCAATGCGCCCCTCCCCCTGTTCAGGCTCAGCGGCGATCAGCCGATCGTGTTCTAACATAGGTGCTCTTCTTTATGGTGATTCAAAAGGTCTATTCACGAAGGTCTATCCGCTACCCGCAATTTCGTACTTATTCCGCTCTGCTTAGCCACTCATACGCTGTGTGAGCGCGGCTTTAATCAGCGCTTCGGTAGACTGATCGGGATCGATATCGGCGAGCATTTTCGATGCCTCAGTCAGTTTATAACCCAAGCTAACTAACGCGGCTTCCGCATCGGCAAGACTATTGTGGGCAGAAGCACGGCCATTGGTGGCTTCAAGGGGCAGTAGCGCGTTGCTGCCATCTTCCCACTCAGGAAAACGGTCGCGCATTTCAATAATCAGCCGTTCTGCGGTTTTCTTACCCACCCCTGGCAGTGTTGTCAGCGCTTTGCTGTCGTCATCACGGACGCAGCGCATAAAGGCGTCTTCGTCCATACCCGACAGGATGGCTAGTGCAAGCTTGGGCCCTACGCCATTGACCTTGATCAGGGCACGGAACAGAGCACGTTCATGCTCACGGCCGAAGCCATAGAGTAAGTGGGCGTCATCACGAATGGTTAAATGGGTGAATAATGAGACGCTCTCATTAATCGCAGGAAGTGCGACCAGCGTATTCATTGAGGTTTCCAGCTCGTAACCTACGCCGTGAACGTCGATCACAATCCAGGGAGGTTGCTTTGCCACTAGCTGACCACTCAGACGTCCAATCATAAATACGCTCGCACCGGAATGAAAAAATAGAGTAAAAAAACAGATGATTACTATAAAGCGACTCTGTACAGGTGACCAGTAGTTCAGCCATCGGTACAGCGGGAATTAAAGCCGCCAGCGTCCGGCAGAGCGACGGCGGCCCCGAGATGGCGCAGCGGGCAAGCCATGGCTGCTAAATACTGAGCCGTTATAAGCATGGGTTAACGCAATGGCTAAAGCGTCGGCTGCATCGGCCTGGGGAGTAGCAGAGAGCTGCAGAATGGCGGTCACCATATGCTGCACCTGCTCTTTGTCCGCGCCACCCTGGCCGGTCACCGCCTGCTTGATCTGCCGCGCGGCGTACTCGGCAAGACTCAAACCATGGTTGGCCATACACACCATTGCCGCCCCCCGAGCCTGGCCCAGCTTTAGCGCTGAATCGGGGTTTTTGGCCATAAATACCCGCTCAATGGCCACCTGGGAGGGTCGATGCAGACCGACGACTTCGCTAAGACCGGCGTATATTTGCGCCAAGCGCTGCTCCAAGGCCCCTTCTGCCGTGCGGATACAACCACTCGCTACGTAGCAGGGTTTAACGCCAATAATATCGATCACCCCGTAACCGGTTACCCGGGAGCCAGGGTCTATGCCCAAAATGCGAATGGGTACGACGGGCTTTTGCTCTTCCATGCGTCGATACTCGTGTGACTAGAACATACAAAAACACCGACGCCGTGGCGTCGGTGTTGAGCAGCCATCCAAACCGATTTATTCGGCGGCGGGTTCCGCTTTGACTTTCTGACGTAGACGGATGTTCAAATCTTTCAACTGCTCGGGGCTGACTTCGCCCGGTGCATTGGTCATCAAACAGGCAGCGCTTTGAGTTTTCGGGAAGGCGATGACTTCACGAATAGTTTTGGCACCGACCATGAGCATGACCAAGCGATCCAAGCCAAAGGCTAAGCCACCATGAGGCGGTGCACCATACTGAAGTGCATCCAGCAGGAAGCCGAATTTCTCTTGGGCTTCTTCTTCACCGATACCTAGAATCTCAAACACCGTGCTCTGCATGGTCTGATCGTGGATACGAATAGAGCCACCGCCCAATTCGGTACCGTTGAGCACCATATCGTAAGCGCGTGAAAGCGCGTTGGCAGGGTCTGCCTTGAGCTCTTCCGGTGTGCAGGAAGGCGCGGTAAAGGGGTGGTGCAGCGGGCTCAGTCGACCACTGTCGTCGGCTTCAAACATTGGGAAGTCGACTACCCACAGTGGCGCCCACTCTTGAGTATAGAGTTCCAGATCAGCACCGAGCTTGACGCGCAGCGCGCCAATGGCTTCATTAACGATACGGGCTTTATCGGCACCGAAGAAGATGATGTCACCATCTTCTGCGCACACGCGGTCGAGCAGCTCTTCAACGATGTTTTCCATAAACTTGACGATCGGAGACTGCAGACCTTCAAGCCCTTTGGCACGCTCGTTGACCTTGATCCACGCCAAGCCTTTGGCACCGTAGATGCCGACGAACTTGGTATATTCGTCGATCTCTTTGCGCGATAGCTTGGCGCCGCCGGGTACTTTCAGCGCCGCTACGCGACCATCATCCGCGCTGGCAGGGCCCGAGAAGACCTTGAAATCGACTTGCTGCATCAGGTCGTCGACATCGGTCAGTTCCAGCGGGATACGCAGATCCGGCTTATCGGAGCCGAAGCGATCCATCGCTTCCTGCCAGGTCATGCGCGGGAACTCAGGCAGTTCGGCTTTTAGCACGCCTTGGAAAAGCTGACGAATCATGGCTTCGGTGATGCCCATGATGTCGTTCTCTTCCACAAACGACGCCTCGATATCAATCTGGGTGAACTCAGGCTGACGGTCGGCGCGCAGGTCTTCATCGCGGAAGCACTTGGCAATTTGGTAGTAGCGGTCAAAACCCGCCACCATTAACAGTTGCTTAAACAGTTGCGGCGACTGGGGTAGTGCAAAGAAACTACCCGCGTGGGTACGGCTAGGCACCAGGTAATCACGAGCGCCCTCTGGTGTCGCGCGGGTAAGCACCGGCGTTTCGATATCCAGGAAGCCCTGGTTTTCGAGGTATGCGCGCACGTTATGAGAAATACGCGAGCGCAAACGCAGCTTCTCGATCATATCTGGGCGACGCAGATCGATATAGCGATGCTTTAAGCGCACTTCTTCGCCGACTTTGCCATGCTCATCCAACTGGAATGGCGGGGTAACGGCGGTATTGAGCACTTCAACGTCTTTTGCCAACACTTCAATCATACCCGTCGGCATGTTGGCGTTTTGGGTGCCTTCTGGGCGCAGCCGAACGCGACCAGTGATACGCAGGACAAATTCACTGCGGGCACGGTCGGCATTAGCGAATGCCTCGGCGGTATCAGGATCGACCACGAACTGTGCGATGCCGTCGCGATCGCGCATATCGAGGAAAATTACCCCACCGTGGTCACGGCGGCGATGAACCCATCCGCATACCGTAACCGTTTGATCCACCAAAGTTTCGTTTAGCTGGCCGCAATAATGGCTGCGCATGTCAAATCCTGTTCTGTTACGTGGCAATGAGTGTGTCGCGGGCGTCCCGACCCTGACTGCCGCGGCTATGCCGCGGCGCCCTTGTCTTTGGGAGTAACGCTCTTAGCGGTAGCGCTGGAGTCGCTTGATTTACCGGCATCTGCAGGGGCAGTTTTGCCATCAGCGGCCAGGTTCTTTTTGCTACCCGTTTTGAAATCAGTTTCGTACCAACCGCCGCCGGCCAAACGGAATCCCGCTGCCGAGACAAGCCGTTCCAAGCCATCACTTTGGCATGCAGGGCAATCCTTGAGAGGATCGGCGCTAATTTTCTGCAATTTTTCCATGCGATGGCCGCAGGCCTTGCACTCATATTCATAGATGGGCATCTTAATGACTCCTAATAATCAACCCTGACAAGCTCAGTTCTAAAGACCCAGCTCTGGCAAATCCAGTTCTATCTAAAAGACTCGTTCTGAAAAGAAAGAACAATGGCGAACACAAACGCTGCCAGGCTGCAATATGTGGCCAGTCGGGGTAAATTCCAAGGCTGCGGTTGATAAAGCGCCGCCATTATACCCTTTTGTGCCCCCTGACGAGCAAGGTTATACAGCCCCCTGCGGTTAATGGAGAGAAGAAAATGCCCCATGCGGTGATACTGGATGCGCAAAGTCTCGGCCCCGAGATCAATTTGGCCGCCATTAAAGAGACGGTTTCAAATCTTGAGGTGTTTGAGCAGACTACCACGCAACAAGCGCGAGAACGCCTTGCTAACGCCGATGTAGCGATCGTGAACAAGGTGGTGCTGGACGCCGAGACGCTGCAGCAACTGCCAAAACTGCGGCTAATATGCGTATTGGCGACAGGCCTCAATAATATCGATCTTGAAAGCGCAAAAGAACACAACATTGAAGTTAAAAATGTCGCGGCTTACGGCACTGCCAGCGTTTCCCAACACACTTTGATGCTCATGCTCGCCTTAGCCAATCACCTTCCCCAATATCAGCGCGATGTCGCCGCAGGCGAGTGGCAGCGTAGCGCCTTCTTCTGTTTACAGGATTACCCAACGCTCCAACTGGCAGGTAAACAGCTAGTGATGGTCGGACAAGGCGAGTTAGGTACCGAAGTAGCACGCTTGGCGGAAGCCTTTGGCATGCAGGTCACCTTTGCCGCCCGCCCCGGCAACGAAGCTAATGATAAGCGCCCTGCCCTTGACGACCTGCTTTCCGATGCCGATGTTATCAGCCTGCACTGCCCGTTGAGCGAGGCCACCAAGCACTTGATCAATCGGGAGCGCTTAGCGCGCGCCAAGAACTCACTGCTACTGGTCAACTGCGCCCGCGGCGGGGTTATCGATGAAGTGGCTGCGTTAGAGGCACTGCGTAGCGGCAAGCTGGGTGGATTAGGCGTTGATGTACTGCCCGCTGAACCACCCAGAGATGGGCATCCACTGTTGGATGCGCTCAGCGAGCCGCTAAACTTAATTGTCACGCCTCACAACGCCTGGATCACACCGGAAGCGCGCCAGAATATTGTTAGCCTGACAGCTAACAATATCCTTGAATGGAAAGGCGCCCAATAGAAACTTGCCGACGAACCAGAGGGCTCTAATAGGCTTTACTGGGGGGCAAAGTGGCTCGGGGCGCGGCAGTTATCCAGCACCTCGAGCTCCACGTGGGTAACTTGTGCACCTTCTGAGCCCTGCCATAGCCATTCGCTTAGCAGCTTGACTGCGTCGGAGTGACCACACATCAACACTTCAACCCGGCCATCGGGCAAGTTTTTGGCATAGCCGGTGATACTGTGCTGAAGGGCTTTCTCTTGGGTGGCACGGCGATACCAGACACCCTGCACCTTACCGGTCACAAGGGCACGTACACAGCAATCACTCATACTTACCTCCTTACCTTGGCGCTTCTTAACAGAGTGTTAAACAAACTCGCGTTTGACAATCACTGCACTATTGCGCGGAATTAGCGGGCGGCCACGGCGTAGCAGCAGTGAGCGGGTGAACGCCGCCCCAAACAGCAATATTAGTGAACTGTAGTAGACCCACAGCAAAATCATTACCACCGACCCGGCGGCACCATAGGTAGATGCGGTTGCCGTATACGCCAGGTAGATCGCGATCACACTGCGTCCAATAGTAAACAGTACGGCAGTGACGACAGCACCAATCAACACATCTTGCCAGCGCAACACAACATCGGGAAGTACTTTAAAAATGGTGGCAAATAGCAAGGTGACGACACCCAGCGAAACCAGCGACTCCACTGACGTTGTCAGCAAGCTGGCATAAGGCACTAAATTATCGGCGGCCTGGAGCATACCGCGCAAAACGACGCCTAACACCAGCGATACCATCAGTATAAATCCGATGGAGAGCACCACTGTTAACGATAGCAATCGGCTTTTAATAAAGCGTAAAGCGCTATTAGAAGTGGGCTTTGCCGTTACGCCCCAAATGGTATTGAGCGAAAATTGCATCTGGGCGAACACGGTTGTTGCACCAATCACCAAGGCCCCTACGCCCAATAGCGTTGGTAGGATACCCGACTCCTCAATCCTCGACTGAGCGACGGCGTCTTGAATAGCGACAGCTGCGTCAACTCCTAAGGTACCTTGCAGTTGCGCTACAATTTGTCCCTGAGCCGCCTCTTCTCCCATCACAACACCGATAACTGTGACAGCGATAATAATGGTGGGTGCCAAGGAGAAAAGCGTATAAAACGCTAGTGATCCCGCGTAGCTAAAAGCATTTCTCTCCAACCATAGTGACGTGGCGTCTTGGACTACTTTCCACCAAAAGATAGCGGCGCGTTTAATCATATTCACTCCCTGTATACTGGGTATGGAGACGTTTTATAAACGTTATCAATATCCTACTTTTTAGCATACCTAACCACAGCGTTAAGCGCAGTTTTCTGGTACGTTGCATCTCTGAGTTCACCAAACGCAAAAGGACGCTTGAATGGCTACTGATACTTCGCGCTCTGCGACTGCCTGCGACTTCGACTGTTTGGTGTTTATTGGCCGTTTTCAGCCGCCACATCTGGGGCATCTCGCGATCGTTCGTGAAGCGCTCAAACGCGCACGGCAGGTCATTGTGTTGGTAGGCTCTTCTTGGCAGGCCCGCTCACTACGTAACCCCTGGCGTTTCGACGAACGTCAAGCCATGCTTCGCGCAGGTTTTGACGACGCTGACAATCAACGCTTAGAGATCACCCCGCTACTCGATGCACTCTATAACGACGATGTTTGGGTGCGCGATGTGCAGCGCAAAGTGCGCGATTTAGCTGCGCCTGCCAATGCTCGCCTACCACGCATAGGATTGATCGGCGCTAGTCGTGGCCAGTCGAGCTACTACCTTTCACTGTTTCCTCAGTGGGAGTCAGTCAGTGTGCCGTCGGTGGAGGGCATTTCAGCCAGTCAAATACGTGAGCGACTGTTTCGCTCGCCCAGCTCAACGAATGACTACCTGAGTACCGGTGCTTACCACGATTTACCGCCGGGAGTAGTGGAGAGCGTCAAACACTTTTGCAATGAGCGCGCCTATCAGCGCCTGCTTGAAGAGCAGCAGTTGTTGGACCAGTACCGTCAGGCCTGGGCTCACGCTCCCTACCCGCCTATTTTTGTCACGGTCAACGCGGTGGTCGTGCAGTCAGGCCATGTGCTGCTGGTACGACGCACGGCGGCGCCGGGGAAAGGCCTTTATGCCCTGCCTGGGGGGTTTATCAACCCCCACGAACGGCTACTGGATGCCTGCTTGCGTGAGCTTCGCGAGCGCATTCGCTTAAAGGTTCCTGAACCCGTGCTCAAAGGCTCACTGCGTGGCCAACGCCTGTTTGATGAACCCCACCGCAGCTGGCGCGGGCGCACCTTGGCGGAAGCTTTCTATTTTGCGCTACGCCCCGATCAGCATCTGCCACGCCTAAAGCCCGTTAAAGGCGGTGATCATGCGCGCTGGGTAGCGCTTGCCGATCTCGAGCCCGACAGCCTGTTTGAAGATCACTTCTTTATCATTCAGAACTTCCTAGGGCTACCCGCCGATTTTGGCAGTAGCTAAACGTTGTCTGACGAGCGTTAGGCTTGTAGGAAATCCCGTGGCAGCTTCATCATCTGCCGCCATAAACGCTCTACGCCGGGCTTATGCACCATCGAGCAGCGATATAAGCGGATTTCCAGGGGGATATCCCAGCTAGGGTCACCTGCCCTCACCAAACGGCCACTTTTCAGCTCTTCACGAATACAAAAATCGGGTATCCATGCGACGCCAACGCCCTGTAATACCATTCCTTTCAGGCCTTCAGCCATGGCCGTTTCATATACCGTACGCAGCTTCATACGCAGCGGGTCATTTTTCAGTAGCATGCGCACACTGCGCCCTAAAAAGGCCCCCTGTGTGTACGAAAGATAGGGAATGGAAGCGTCGTGCTGGAGTGAAAATTTTGCTTTCCCATGCTCATCTGGCAACGAAACGGGCAGCATATTGACCTTACCAATTGAGAAAGAGGGGAATACTTCAGCGTCCAGCTGCATCGTCGCAAAGGGGTCGTAGTAGGCGAGCATCAGATCGCAGTTGCCCTCTCGCAGCACATGTATGGCTTCGCCCACATTCATGGCCACCAAGCGGGTCGGCAACTCGCCCAAACCCTGCTGCAGGCGGGAGATCCAGGGCGGGTAAAAACTCAATGCCAGGGAATGCGCCGCGACAATATCCAACGCCTCATTGGCGATAGAGAGACCGCGCAAATGGCTTAGTGATTCGTTTAACTGTTCGACCAGATTGCGCGCAGTAACCAAAAACAGCTGCCCTTCGGGCGTTAACCCGACGGGGGTGGTTGAACGATCCACCAAGGTGACATCAACGGCCTGCTCCAACGCTCGAATACGGCGACTAAAGGCCGGCTGAGTCACGTGTCGCTGGCGTGCTGACGCAGAGAAGCTGCGTGTATTGGCTAGCGCTACAAAATCTTCTAGCCATTTTGTTTCAAGATTCACCCCATGACTCCTTGTCTCACCCTGCGTTCGAGCATCTCGGTTTTCCTTATTAGGCTGACGTAACTATTGAACCGGGGCCATTAAATAGGCCGCCCGCGAAACGACTTTCATCCACACCGGGCGTTGGTTAATTTCATCGATAGTGACACGACGGCAGTGAGCAAAGTCTTTTTCCAGCATCGCCTCGACACTGGTAGCAAAATCGCGGCTAGGAATAAACGCGGTAATCTCAAAATTTAACCGAAACGAGCGATTATCCAAATTGACTGTCCCTACAGTGGCTGCTTCGTTGTCTACAAGGATGACTTTTTGGTGTAAAAACCCAGGAAGGTAACGGTATATTTTAACACCCGCCCTTAACATATCGGGTAGAAATGAGAATGCAGAGAGGAAAACCAACAAGTGGTCGGGGCGCTCCGGAATCATCACCCGAACATCAACGCCGCGCATCGCTGCAAGTCGTAGCGCATCCTGAACGCCCTGGTCAGGGACGAAATAGGGGCTGGTCACCCACAGGCGCTGCTTGGCGCTATGAATGACCTGCTGAACGAGTAGACTGGCTGTATCCTGACGATCAGCGGGCCCAGAAGGCACGATCACCACATGATAATCGGCCACAGAGGACGACGTGTCAGCCATCCAGTTCAGGCTAATCACTTCATCCGTCGCCCAGTGCCAATCTTCCCAAAATGCCTCCTGCAAGCCCAGCACGCTGGGCCCTTCAAGCTTGAGATGGGTGTCCCGCCAAGGCCCGTGCCGTGGATTCTCGCCGAGATATTCGACCCCAACATTAAAGCCCCCTATCCAACCCTCTTTGCCGTCTATTACCGTCACTTTGCGATGGTTACGGAAGTTAAGCTGAAAACGGTGCTTAAAGCCTCGCGATGAGCGAAAGGCACTCACGGCCACCCCATCGCTGATTAAATCATTGAGGTAGCTATCGGCTAACTTGCGGCTACCCACTTCATCATAAAGAAAATAGACCCGCACGCCGCGCCGGGCAGCACGCTGTAAATGGTACTTCAAGCGTTGCCCGAGAGCGTCGTCGCGAACAATGAAAAACTGCACCAAGGCATACTGTTCCGCACGGTCAATACCATCAAACAGGCTCTCAAACGTTGCTGGCCCGTCAATGAGCAGTGTCGCTTGATTGCCATGGGTTAGCGGCATCATGGCAAGCTGCTCGACCGCCTGAATATCAGCGTTGGTAGAGGGCGCAACGTAGGGCTGAACGTTAGCCCGGTAGCGCACTAGAACCCGGCGTAGCACGGTGTCCCGCTGGCCTCGGGCAGACACATAGCCATAAAACCTTGGACGCCCGAAAAACCAGTACGCTGGAAGCGCGACATAAGGGAACGTCAGCAGCGAGATGATCCAGGCCACGGCCCCCTGAGAGGTGCGACTAGACATCAGCGCCATAATGGCTGAAACGATGCCGAGCAGATGTATCAGTAAGATGCTGGTCCCTAGCAACCAAGAGGTCATAGCCACGTCCTTATATAGCCCTCAAAAAGAACAAGGCCTCGCCGTCAGCGAGGCCCTTATGCGTCTAAAGCCTAATCAACCTTACCACTCCATTACGCCGACTGGGCAATAATCTCTTTCCACTTCGCAGGCCCGGTTTGATGTACCGATGTGCCCAGGCTATCAACGGCGACGGTCACCGGCATATCTTCAACCTCAAATTCGTAGATTGCTTCCATGCCTAAGTCTTCGAAGCCCACTACCCGCGATTTTTTAATCGCTTGAGCGACCAGATAAGCCGATCCGCCGACCGCCATTAAGTACACCGCCTCATTGTCACGAATAGCATCAATGGCAGCTTGGCCACGTTCTGCTTTGCCGACCATACCTAACAGGCCAGTCTCTTCCAGCATAGTGCGGGTGAATTTATCCATTCGTGTGGCAGTGGTTGGGCCAGCGGGACCAACGACTTCGTCACCAATGGGGTCAACCGGGCCGACGTAGTAGATAAAGCGACCTTTCATATCCACTGGCAGCGGTTCGCCTTTGGCCAGCATATCGACCATGCGCTTATGAGCCGCATCGCGGCCCGTTAGCAGCTTACCGTTCAACAGCAGCGTATCACCGGGCTGCCAGGTTTTGACTTCAGCGGGGGTCACTGTATCAAGGTTGACACGTTTGACGTTCTCGCCCGCCTCGCGAGTGATTTCCGGCCAATCCTCAAGCTTCGGCGGCTCAAGCACCGCGGGGCCAGAGCCGTCCAGAGTAAAGTGGGCATGTCGAGTCGCCGCGCAGTTGGGAATAATCGCTACCGGCTTGTTAGCCGCATGGGTCGGATAGTCTTTGACTTTGATATCCAGCACGGTGGTTAAGCCGCCTAGGCCTTGGGCACCAATACCGCTATTGTTGACTTTATCAAACAGCTCTAAACGCAGCTCTTCGGCACGATTGCTGGGGCCACGGGCCTGCAGATCCTGAATATCGATAGGATCGAGTAGCGCCTCTTTGGCAATCATCATGGCCTTTTCGGCGGTGCCGCCGATCCCAATCCCCAGCATACCGGGTGGACACCAGCCAGCGCCCATCTTCGGAAGCTGCTCCATTACCCAATCCACAACGCTGTCGGAAGGGTTAAGCATGGCAAATTTAGACTTGGCTTCACTACCACCGCCCTTCGCTGCCACGTGAATATCGACCGTATCACCGGGCACAATCGAGTGGTGAATAATCGCCGGGGTGTTGTCTTTGGTGTTGGCTCGCTTGCCGTCAGGATCCGCTAGCACCGAAGCGCGCAGAATGTTATCTGGCAGCAGGTAAGCGCGACGAACACCTTCATTGATCATGTCGTCCAGGCTCATGTCCGCCTCCCAGGTAACGTTCATGCCCACGTGAACGAATACGGTGACGATGCCGGTGTCCTGACAGATTGGGCGGTGCCCGGTGGCGCACATGCGCGAGTTAATCAAAATCTGAGCGATGGCGTCTTTGGCGGCGGGGTTCTCTTCGCGCTCATAGGCAGCTGCCATGGCGTCGATGAAATCTTTGGGATGGTAGTAAGAGATGTACTGCAGAGCATCGGCAACGCTTTGAATAACGTCGTCCTGGCGAATCACGGTCATGGACTAATAGCTCCTAGGTTATCGTCTAGTCAGCGGCTTTCTTCCGCGCCCGCGGAGGTGCCGTCTTAGCGTGCTACCAGTATACCGTATTGGCACTTACGCAGCAGCAATCCCTGGCGTCTATCTGAATACTATGGTTATGGCTTTAGTCGACGGTACCCCTTAAGCAAGATAACGGTATAAAAAATGGTAGCGTATGCTTTCAGCAAGCTAAACGCCCGCTCCAACCGACTGACAATTTGGGCATAAATAGAGCCTTCGCGACCTAACCATCTTACGCTCCACTACCGCTCCACAGCGGTGGCATTCAAGCCCTGCCCGTTCGAAAACCGCAAAACGCCACTGCCTGCGCGGCTCACCCGCTGCTTTGGCCTGCGTAATCCAGACCTCACGATTAGTAACGCCTGCGGCTTGGTAGGCTTGCTGGGTAACATCAATGATGCAGTCAGCCAGGATTTGCTGCTGTTCTGGGGTTAAATCCACCGGCCGAGCGCTTGGCGGAAGCTGGGAGAAAAAAAGGATTTCAGAACGCAAATAGTTGCCCAGCCCGGCGACCAACCCCTGATCGAGCAGCAGTGCCCCCAGGCTGCGTTTATGAAACTGCTTTAAATTCAGCCGCTGCTGCACATCAGAGGGAACCACATCTTGACTCAACAAATCAGGGCCCAGGCGGGCTAAGAAAGGGTGTTCGGTCAGAGTTTCTGCCTGCCAGAGGGAAATATCTGAGGCGCTATAGAGACTGGCGCAACGCCCTTCTGCGCTCAACCGCACCCGCAGCGCGCGCTTGGTATTAGGCGGCTTATCCTCGCTATGCAGCTTCCAAACACCATAAAGTTGGTTGTGGGAATAAAGCACGCGATGATCGGCAAACCGGATCAGCATTGCTTTACCCCAGGTATCTACTCGGGCAACCCGAACACCAATAAATGATGCTGCCTGCTCGGCAAGCTCTGGAAAGGCGAACCAGGCCTCGTCGATCACCCGTCCGCCTATCTGCTGCTCAATACGATCCGCCGCGCGGCGAATTTCTGGGCCTTCCGGCATACCGCTAGCCCAGCGCCAGCTGTTTGTCTTTCATTTGATGGAGCTGGTCGCGAAGCCGAGCCGCCTCTTCGAACTCCAGATTTTGCGCTGCCTCAAACATGGCGTCTTCGAGCTTACTGATGGCGCCCAGCAGGTCTTGCTTGCTCATCGTGGTGACATCATACTCGGCAGCGCTCTCCGCCACCTTGCGCTCATTGCCACGGCGGTGACTGCTCTTCTTGCCCGGCGCCTGGGCAGCTTCAAGAATATCGGCCACCGAGCGGGTAACCGTTGTTGGCGTAATACCGTGTTCTAGGTTGTGCTCGGTCTGCTTGGCGCGACGACGCTCGGTTTCATCAATCGCCTTGCGCATCGAGTCAGTAATCCGATCACCGTAAAGAATCGCCTTGCCGTGGGCGTTACGGGCAGCACGGCCAATGGTCTGTATCAGCGAGCGCTCGGCACGCAGAAAGCCCTCTTTATCGGCGTCGAGAATTGCCACCAACGACACTTCGGGAATATCCAGGCCTTCACGTAGCAGGTTGATGCCCACTAACACATCAAACTTGCCCAGGCGTAAGTCGCGAATAATCTCAACCCGCTCGACGGTGTCGATATCCGAATGTAAATAGCGCACTCGAATGCCGTGCTCGTCAAAATACTCGGTCAGGTCTTCCGCCATACGCTTGGTTAGCGTAGTCACCAGCACCCGCTCACCTACCGCAGTGCGCAGTCCAATTTCCGATAGCAGATCGTCTACTTGGGTACTGGCCGGACGCACTTCGATTTCAGGATCCAGCAGCCCGGTGGGACGCACAACCTGCTCAACGGTCTGGCTAGCGTGTTCGCCCTCATAGCGGCCTGGAGTGGCAGAAACAAAGATGGTTTGTGGGGAAATGGCCTCCCACTCTTCAAACTTCATGGGCCGGTTATCCAACGCCGAAGGCAACCGGAAACCATACTCGACCAGGGTCTCTTTACGCGAACGGTCGCCTTTGTACATACCACCGACCTGGGGCACGCTGACGTGGGACTCATCGATAAATAGCAGTGCGTCATCGGGCAGGTAGTCAAAAAATGTCGGCGGCGGCTCGCCGGGGGCACGCCCAGAGAGGTAGCGGGAGTAGTTTTCGATACCGTTGCAGTAACCCAGTTCCAGCATCATCTCAATATCGTAAAGTGTGCGCTGCTCAAGACGCTGCGCTTCTACCAGCCGTTCATGCTTACGCATCCACTCCAGGCGCTCTTTGAGCTCCTCTTTAATGGCATCAATGGCGCCCAGAATCGTTTCCCGGGGGGTGACGTAGTGGGATTTTGGATAGATGGTCATCCTTGGCACCTCCCCGCGGACAGCGCCGGTGAGCGGATCAAACAGTCGGATAGTGTCGATTTCGCTGTCAAACAGCTCCACCCGCACCGCCTCCTCGTCAGAGTCGGCAGGAAAGATATCGATCACATCGCCGCGCACCCGGTAAGTACCGCGGCGGAAATCCATATCATTGCGGGTGTACTGAAGTTCGGCCAAGCGCCGCAGGAAAGCGCGCTGATCAATGAGCTCACCGCGGGTAAAGTGAAGACGCATTTTCAGGTATTGGTCGGGATCACCCAGGCCATAAATCGCCGAGACTGACACCACAATCAGCGCGTCGCGGCGTTCTAGCAGTGCCTTGGTGGCCGAAAGCCGCATCTGCTCGATATGGTCGTTTATCGAAGCATCCTTTTCGATAAAGGTATCCGAGGAAGGTACATAGGCTTCAGGCTGGTAGTAGTCGTAATAGGAGACGAAATACTCTACGGCGTTATCCGGGAAGAATGCTTTGAACTCACCGTACAACTGGGCAGCTAGAGTCTTGTTTGGCGCCATCACGATGGTGGGGCGCTGCTGCTGTTCCACCACATTGGCCATGGTGAAGGTTTTGCCCGACCCGGTCACGCCAAGTAGCGTTTGGTGAGCAAGTCCAGATTCCAGGCCACTAATCAGCCCTTTAATAGCGGCAGGCTGGTCGCCAGCGGGCTGAAATTTTGACTGCAATCGAAAGGCTTTGCTCATCGGTGCTCCTGAAGAGAAAAAAATAAACTAATTAACACTAAACAAGGCGCGTGGCGATCTCGACCGTGGACTGGGTCATCAAGCGCTGAATGGGGCAACGGTGGCTAATATCTTCTAGCCTGGCGCGCTGCTCTGGGTCATCAATACCGTGTAACGTTAAAGCCACGTCTAGTTTGTAGATGCCCTTTTTTTCCTGGCTATCGTCCCGCTGCACGGTGACGGTAATGCCCTCAAGCGGCCACTCTTTTCGCTTGGCGTACATCTGCACGGTAATCGCTTTGCAGGTACCCAGAGCGATATCGAAATAGTCGTGGGGATCAGGGGCACTGCCCTCCCCACCCACTATCGGTGGCACATCAGCATAGAGATCTTCCAAGCCATTAACTTCAACTCGCTGCCTAAAGACATGGTTGCGTTCGCTGATCACTGTAATGGGAGGGTGCATTAGGATACCTTTACGCCTAGCTTGAGTTTTTCAATGGCATTAATCAGTGTCTCGCGCTTTGCCCGACCGTCCACATCTGCACCATGGCGCCCCACTTCGGCACTATCAACGCCATCAAGCATCATGAGCGCCGTGGTGATTTTGTTTACCTGATCGACCGATTTAACACCCTGGAATGTCAATGACTGCTGTGCCATAGCGTTTCCCCTATCTGTTGCCCTGTGCAAAACTGATACAAGAGAAAGAGTCTAGCACGCTAATGGTACCTTGCAATTAGTGTCGGCTGCCCGCACCTAATAGCACTAAAGACACTTTTACTTTTTCGCACTGAATGCATCACTATCAAACGCTTTCCCACTTTTGCAGGAGTTTTTATGGCGACCGTTACCGTTAGCACCCCCGCCCTTGGCAGCGTCCGCCTTAACCACTTAGCCGCGCTGGATGTGAAGGGGGCGGATGCAGAAAAGTTCCTTCAGGGTCAGACCAGCGCCCAGGTCAGTTTGGCCGACGGACACTTTGCGCCGCTCACCTGTTTCTGTACGCCTAAGGGCCGCATGCTGGCCAACGCCCAGTTAATGCGCTTGGGCGAAGAGCACTATCGGCTACTGCTCAGTAACACCTTGTTGGATAGCCTAGAGAGTCATCTTAAAAAATTCGCCGCTTTTTATCGTGCTGAACTAACCAGCCAACGCGACTTGGTATTCATTGGTGCCAGCGATGAGGCCCAATCGCTGGCGGAGCAGCTGGGCCTGACGCTAGCTGATCAAGTAGGCACCCACACCAGCAACGACCAGGCCTGCGTAATCCGCTACCCCGGTGAGACACCCCGGTGGCTGCTGTGTTTCGACAACGACATTCAAGTCGATATAGCGTCGGCTCAGGATGACCAAGCGAGCCGTAACGCTTGGCAGCTCGAGGATATTCGTAGTGGGCTGGCGTGGCTAACCGATACCCAGCAGGATCACTTCCTGCCCCAAATGCTGAACTGGGAAGCGCTGGGTGGCATTAGCTTTAAAAAGGGCTGTTATACCGGCCAGGAAGTCGTCGCACGAGCGCACTTTCGTGGTCAGGTGAAAAAGCGCTTGATGCTTATCAGCATAGAAGCCGCCTCACTGCCCGAAGCAGGTACTAACGTGGTTAATAGTGACGATAAAGCAGTAGGCGAAGTGGTGGTCAGCGCTTTTAATCATCAAGGCGGCGTTGAATTGCTGGCAGTCATGAGCACCAAAGTCGCCGAAGAAACTATTCAGCTCTATTTAGATGGGGCGCCAGCCACCCTTCTCCCCTTGCCCTATGCCATTGAGCGCGTTGACCCGGAACAGCTAGCGGTTAGCCTTAACGGCTAGGCTTTCTCTAGGGCTAGCGTTTCTTGCTAGGTTAAAGACAGTCCAAACAGTGTCGCGGCGGTATCACTGCTCTGAGCCGCGACCTGCTCCTTCGTTTGCCCGCGCAGTGCGGCAACAACGTTGCATACCTCTGCTACTCTACAAGGTTCGTTACGCATGCCCTGATAGCCGCTAAGCGGCATATCGGGGCTGTCGGTTTCCAGCACAAAAGCATCGTCAGGTAGTGCCTTAACGGTTCGCCGTAACCGCTTGGCACGCTCATAGGTGACTGCGCCGCCCAACCCCAGCTTGAAGCCCAGGTCGAGAAACTTGGTCGCTTGCTCAATGGAGCCTGAGAAGGCGTGAATCAGTCCTGCCTCTGGAAGCGCAAGCTGGCGAAGCCGCTTGGCGACCTTATCGTTGGCGTGGACACAGTGCACCACCACCGGCAGCGAATGCTGTTTCGCTAGCGTCAGCTGAGCATCAAAGTAGTGCCACTGCGCTTCAAGCGTGTCGGTAAAGCGGCCATCAATACCGCATTCGCCCACTGCGACTATCTCAGGGTGCTCAGCGAGCCAATGATCAAGCGCGTTAATATCCGACGCTTGATGCTCATCGACAAAGTAAGGGTGCAAGCCCAAGCATACCGACGTATCCGCCCGCTTGCCGAGCGCCAGCACCTGCTGCCAGCGCGAACGGGTCGTGCCCGGTACCATAAAGTGCGCGACACCCACTGCCTTAGCGGACTCGAATACCTCAGCCCGATCATCATCGAACTGGGTAAAATCGAGGTGGCAGTGGGCATCAATCAGCATTTGCATGCCTAACTATCAAAAATTTAGTGTTCGCGGGTAGGCTGGAAGCGAATATCCGGCCAACGCTCCTGAGTCATCTGCAGGTTCACCCGGGTAGGCGCGATGTAGGTGAGATAACCACCACCATCGATTGCCAGGTTGGCGCTGGCTTTACGCTTAAACTCTTCGAGCTTTTTGGCATCTTCACAGTAAACCCAGCGGGCGGTCTGTACATTGACGCCTTCGTACAAGCAGTCGACCTTGTACTCCTCCTTGAGGCGGTGGGCGACCACATCGAACTGCAGAGTTCCTACGGCGCCGAGAATCAGGTCGTTGCTATCCATCGGCATAAAGACCTGGGTAGCCCCCTCTTCGGAAAGCTGCTGCAGGCCTTTTTGTAGCGCCTTCATCTTAAGTGGGTCTTTAAGCCGTACGCGCTTAAATAGCTCGGGGGCAAAGTGGGGTATGCCGGTAAAGCGCATATCTTCACCCACGGTAAAGGTATCGCCGATCTGAATCGTACCGTGATTATGGAGACCGATAATATCGCCTGGCCAAGCCTCCTCCACTTGGGAGCGGTCTGAGGCCATAAAAGTCAATGCATCGGCAATCTTAACGTCCTTGCCAATACGCACATGGCGCATCTTCATGTTCTTTTCGTACTTGCCTGAACAGACCCGTAAAAAGGCGATGCGGTCACGGTGGTTGGGATCCATGTTGGCCTGGATTTTAAAAACGAAGCCGGTGAAACGATCATCATCGGAAGTGACTACACGAGTATTAGTTTCGTGGGCCTTGGGCGGCGGCGCGTACTCGACAAAGCCATCCATCATCTCGCGCACCCCAAAGTTACCCATAGCGGTACCGAAATAGACCGGCGAAAGCTCACCCCGGCGATAAGCCTCCAGATCAAATTCATGGGAGGCGCCACGCACAAGTTCTACTTCCATACGCAGCTCTTCGGCCTGATCTTCCCCAAGCACAGCATCCACTTTGGGACTATCCAACCCCTCAATGCGCTTATCCTCGGGAATACGGCTACCCTGCCCCTGGGTATAAAGATGAATAACGTCGTTATAGAGATGATAAACGCCCTTAAAGTGGCGACCCATGCCAATCGGCCAGGTCATCGGCGCACACTGGATATTCAGTACCGTTTCAACTTCATCCATCACCTCAATGGGGTCACGGATATCGCGATCCATTTTGTTGATGAAAGTGAGGATCGGTGTGGTGCGCAGACGACACACTTCCATCAATTTAATGGTGCGATCCTCAACACCTTTGGCGCCATCGATCACCATCAAGGCAGAGTCAACCGCCGTAAGCGTGCGGTAGGTATCTTCAGAGAAGTCTTCGTGACCGGGCGTATCCAGCAGATTGACGATGCGTCCGCCATAGGGGAACTGCATCACCGAGGTCGTTACTGAGATACCCCGCTCTTGCTCCATCTTCATCCAGTCTGACGTTGCATGGCGATCGTTACGCTTGCTCTTCACCGAGCCGGCTAACTGGATGGCATTGCCAAACAGCAACATTTTTTCGGTAATGGTGGTTTTACCGGCGTCGGGGTGCGAAATAATAGCGAATGTCCTGCGAAGCTCGGCTTCACGGGCTAATTGAGTCTCTTTCATTGTGCCTCTTCAATATAGGGTCCCATTCGCAGCACTCACTCAGCAGCTCTCGCTAACTGGCTACCGCGCGTTGAGCCATGTCCATTACGACAATTGTAACGCTTGGAGGTGGCTGTTGTCGCGGGTGGCGTCAAAGGTGACGCTCTTGAAAAAGACCAATAAAAAACGCTGAGCAAGTCAGCGTTTTAATCTTACAAAGTGGCACAAGGTCGATTTTAACCACACCAAAGCCGGGGGCTAGGCGAAGGTGTTGACCTGCGTACCGAGGGTGCCCTCTTTCGCTAGGTCTGGCTGCGCACCAGTATCGGCAGAAGCCATTATTTCAGTTACTTGATCAGCTTGCGTATCCAAAGCTTCTTTGAAAACCTGCATTTGAGCCTGTTCGGCGGTTTGCGCCTGATTCATATACAGCGATGCACTGACTGAACTGCTGATGCCTACATCCATATATCCACCTCATGGTGTGCAAATGTACTTATAAACTAGCAAAGCATTAGATCACGCGCAAAGATACCGTCTCTATTACTGGTGCTAGCGTATACTACTATCGGCTTAACTCGCCTGATCATTAATAAATAAAGCGCTAGTTAAAACCTATCGGCACGAAATGGTGCCATATCGATCGCCGTGGGCTGTCCTTCCATCATATCCGCCATTAGATGACCAGTAGCAGGCCCCAGAGTGAACCCCTGATGGCCATGGCCAAAGGCAAGCCACAACCCTGGATGCCTTGGCGCAGGTCCAATCACTGGCTTCATATCGGGCAAACAGGGGCGCGCGCCTTTCCAAGGGGCATCATCGCGTCGCTCGCCCAAAGGGAACACGCTACGTGCTACTTTCTCGGCGGCGCCCAATTGATTGACATCAGCAGGCGCATCCAAGCGATCCAGCTCAGCGCCGGTTGTCAAGCGAACCCCTGCGTTCATCGGCGCCAGCAGGTAGCCCACCTCGGCATCCATAACCCAGAAATTTAGCTTGGCTGGCGCATGAGGCGCGTAGTGCATGTGGTAGCCACGTTTTACAAAGGTAGGAAAGTGGTAACCCAGCTCTTTTAGCCAGCTCCCCGCCCAGGGCCCTAGCGCCACGACGACGTCATCTACTTCTAACGCTTCACCAGCGGTATTGACCTGCCAGCGCTCACCCATTTGCTGAACCGACTTGATATCCGACTGCAAAATACGCCCGCCATCATTACTAAACGCTTGGGCGTAAGCTGCGACCAACCCGCCTGGATCAGCAACCGTCCAGGGATCAAGCCAGTGAATTGCGCCGATAATGGTGTCACTCAAAGCAGGTTCTTTCTGCGCAAGAGCCGCCCTATCCAGTTGTTCAAACTGCACGCCATAAAGGCGCCGTGCCTCTTCGGCCTCTTTTACCCGTGCGGTAAGTTTTTCAGGGGTGCGGTATAGCTCAAGCCACCCCTGTCTGCGCACCAAGTGTTCAGCGCCCGCGGCATCAATCATCGGGCCGTGGGTTTTTAGCGAAAGCTGAATCAGTGAGGCGTATTCCGGCACGATTTTCTGGTAAGTCTTCGGTGCTGAGTTCATCCAGTAGCGCAATAGCGGGGAGGCGGCGTTGACCATACCCGCGGGGCGATAACGAATGTCTACCCGACGGTTAGGTAAAACGCTGAGGAGCGTTTTAACGTCGCGGGGAAAAGGGTAAGGCCTGACCGCTTCCCGCTGAATGATACCCGCATTGCCAAACGAGGTTTCGCGGCCAGGCTGAAGGCGATCTACCAGGGTGACTTCATGCCCACGCTGGCGCAGATGCCAGGCAATGCTGACACCGACCATGCCTGCTCCCAAAACTACCGTTTGACGCGCCATTTTGATGCACTCCCTTTTCAGCGTTTATGAACCACAATTGAAGACCTATAACTAATTGAAAAATATCACCAATCAATGCGCATTAACACAGTAGAAAACGCTATTTTATTTCTATAAATCAGTAATTAATACTGCCATAAGCATTAAAAAGGATGACTTCACTATTAGCGGCATAACAATTGCTTAGTTTCTATTAGGAAACCTGAATAGCAGTCGGTTAGCACCGGTGCAACGGCTCCCCCTCCCTCCGCTTAAAAAAAACAAAGCACCAAAAAGAAGCGCACTTGCACCAAAAGATACTAAGGAAAACACCATGCCTGCCACGCTAAATTTGGACAGCTCGTTGCTTGATATGCTCTGGGTGCTCTGGGCCGCTGCCCTGGTATTTGTGATGCAAGCTGGCTTTCTCTGCCTGGAAGCGGGCACTACGCGAACCAAGAACGCTATCAACGTCGCTATGAAAAACGTAGCGGACTTTGCCATTGCCGTCAGTGTTTTTTGGTTAGTCGGTTTTGGTCTCATGTTTGGCGACTCTCGCCACGGCTTAATCGGCACAACGCTGTTTGGTTGGCAGTTAGAAGCTTCCAGTCACTGGGTGATTACCGTTTTTATTTTCCAAGCAATGTTCTGCGCCACCGCCGCCACCATTGTGTCGGGCGCAGTGGCAGAACGTATGCCCTTTTTAGCCTATACCTGGACGGCCCTCTGGATAGCTTTGGTTATCTATCCGGTTTTTGGTCACTGGGCATGGGGTGGGCTTTTGGATGGCGCAGAAGGCTGGTTAGGGGCACTTGGATTTGTCGACTTTGCGGGCTCCACGGTCGTGCATAGCGTAGGCGGATGGGTCGCCCTGGCAGCGGTACTCTGTATTGGCCCACGCAAAGGACGCTTCAACCACGGTAAACCGCCAAATGCCTTCCCTTCAGGCAACTTACCACTCGCCATGCTAGGCGCGCTGTTTATGATCTTAGGCTGGTTTGGCTTTAACGGTGGGAGCACCCTGGCCGTTACCGAGCAAATACCCAGCATAATAGCCAATACTGTTTTGGGCGCCGTCGGCGGCATCCTTTCGGGCATGCTGATGGGGCTACGCACTCGGCGCTACGCCGACGTTATGTATGCGATTAATGGCGCCATTGCAGGCTTGGTCGCCGTCACCGCCAGCGCTCATGTGATCTCTTTATCGGCGGCATTTGGGCTGGGTGCGGTTAGCGGCGTACTGATGGTACTGACCAGCGAATGGCTACTAAGTAAACATATTGATGATGCAGTCAGCGCCATACCTGCGCACCTCGTCGCGGGCGTATGGGGTACGCTAGCACTGCCCTGGGTCGCTGACTTAACACTGATGGATAGTGGCTTGTCTCGATCAGCTCAGTTTGGCGTTCAGTTGATCGGCGTTGTGGTGTGCGGCGTTTGGAGCTTTGGCAGCGCCTGGCTACTGTTCCGCATTACCCGGCGCTTCCTACCCATACGCGTCTCACCTGACGCAGAAAAGATGGGCCTCAATCTCGCCGAGCATGGCGCCAAGAATGAGTTGAACCAGTTGCTTGAGCATATGCGCCAGCATGAACAGCAGGGTGATATGCGCCAGCGAATTGAAGCCGACCCGTTTACCGAAGTAGGCGAAATAGCGGCGAGCTATAATCGCGTAACTGCTGCCCTTGAAAGCGCCGTTGGACATACCCGCGTGATGCTTCGCAATCTCCGCGATGGCGTGATTACTTGGCAGGCAGACGGCACCCTGACCAGTCTTAACCCTGGGGCGGAGCAACTCTTCGAGGTCGACGCCAAACAGATTATTGGCCAACCTGTCTCTCAGCTATTGTCAACCCGCTCCCTCAGCCCCGGAGCACGCCATGAAGTTAAACGCCGCTGCGCAGATATGCAAGTGCGCTACCTGGAAGTACAAGTCAGCGAAGGAGCCAGCGGTTCCGCGTCAGAGCGTTCGGGTATGGTGCGCGATATTACCGAGCGCAAACAGCTGCAGGAGCAGTTAAACCGCGAACGCGATCTTGCCCGCACTACCCTGGCATCGATCGGCGATGGCGTTATTACCTGTGACGCTAGTGGCAACGTAACGTTTATCAATGCGGAAGCCAAACGCTTGACCGGATGGACACTCGAAGAGGCCATGGATAAACCCATTTACATGGTGTATCAATTACTCGAGGAAGCCAGTGGTCAACCGCTAAACAACCCAGCCCGGCAAGTGCTCACTCAGCTAACTCCGGTGCACTCCACCGAGCACTGCCTACTGGTGAATCGCGAGCACTCGCATACTCCCATCCAACACAGTGCTTCACCAATACGCTCGCGCAGCGGCATCACCTTAGGTGCAGTGGTCGTTTTTCAGGATGTTAGCCTCACTCGCCAGTTGACCGAACAGCTGAGCTATCAGGTCAGCCATGACAACCTGACCGACCTGCTCAACCGCCGCGCCTTCGAATCAGCACTGACTGCGTTACTTAATCGCGACGATGGCCACCATGTGCTGTGTTACCTGGATCTCGATCAGTTCAAAATCGTCAATGACACCTGCGGCCATCTCGCTGGAGACGAACTGCTGCGACAAGTGGCGTTAAAACTGAAGAACCATGTTCGCAGCAGCGATATCGCCGCCCGCCTGGGTGGCGATGAATTCGCTTTGTTGCTACCCGATTGCGGTATAGAGCGAGCATTGACGATTGCGGAAGCGCTTCGCTGCGATATTGAGCAGTATCGTTTTTCTTGGCAGGGCCATACCTTTGGTATCGGCGTAAGCATTGGTTTGGTTGAACTCAACGCCACTCAGCCCATGCAGTTGAGCCAGGCTCTCCACGCCTCTGACGCTGCGTGCTACGCTGCTAAAGAGGCAGGCCGCAATCGCATCCACTGCTATCAGCCTGACGATCATGCATTACTGGAGAAACACGGCGAACTCCAGTGGGTGCAACGCTTGCAAAATGGCTTGGATAACGACACCTTCCGCCTTTTCGCCCAGCCCATTACAGCCATTTGTGCCGATGGCCCTGGCTACCGGGAAATTTTGCTGCGACTTGAAGAGCAGGGAGAGATCGTCGCGCCCGGGAGCTTTCTACCCGCCGCCGAGCGTTATCATTTTATGGTGCGCATTGACCGCTGGGTGATTCGTAACACCCTAGCCTGGTTAGGTGATCAAAATCACCACACGACGCTTCCGTCTTATAGCTTGTGGGGGATCAATCTTTCAGGAGCATCACTTTCCGATGCTGATTTCTGCCGCGATCTGATTACACAAGTCGCCATGGCTAACCTACCCCACGGCACGCTCTGTTTTGAAATCACTGAAAGCACCGCCATTGCCCAACTCTCAAGGGTTAGCGAATTAATTGCCACCCTAAAGGAGTACGGCTGCCGCTTTGCACTGGATGACTTTGGCACCGGCCTCTCCTCTTTTAGTTATTTGAAGCAGCTACCCGTCGATTATTTGAAAATTGACGGTAATTTTATCCGCAATGTACATCAAGATCCGATTGATCGGGCGATGGTTGAGGCGATTCATGCCGTCGGCAAGGCGTTAGGGATTGAAACCATTGCTGAATGTGTGGAAACCCAGTCAACGCTGGATACTTTGCACCACATGGGGATCAACTACGCGCAAGGGTTTTTGCTTGGCAGGCCTGAGCCGCTCACCCATATGGCGGGTAACCGCATTAAGGTGATGCCGCGCTAGCTACGACAAGGGGAGTCTAAAAGCCGGAAACACAAAAACCCCAGTTAAGGGCATACTCTCTAAAAGAAAGGGTCAACTAAAAGGAAATTAAAAATAGCAGAAACGATATATGCTGGGGTAATGGGGTGGATGATGGGACTTGAACCCACGACCACCGGAGTCACAATCCGGGGCTCTACCACTGAGCTACACCCACCACAACCTAGGCTTTGCCGAAAATTGTCTTCGCTCAACGATTTTTCGTACAAATCCAAAAAACTGGAAACGCAAATATTGTCACTGGGGTGGATGATGGGATTTGAACCCACGACCACCGGAGTCACAATCCGGGGCTCTACCCCTGAGCTACACCCACCAAAGACAATCTTACGTAGAACAAATAGCATGCGCTTGAAGATATGATTCTGACAGGTTGTCACCACTGAATTAGGTGGCACGCCCAGCAGGAATCGAACCCGCAACCTACGGCTTAGAAGGCCGTTGCTCTATCCGGTTGAGCTATGGGCGCACATATAGTATTCATAAAATACGAATACCGATGAGCACTAGACCACAACTGCAGCTTGGAAAAGCAAACTACTACCTTTCATGCTAAGTGAATGGTCGGGATGGAGGGATTCGAACCCCCGACATCCTGCTCCCAAAGCAGGCGCGCTACCAGACTGCGCTACATCCCGATTTTTATCACCTTAGACGCTACCGTGCTGCCCGTCTCAAGCGAGGCATATATTACTATTTTTAATTTTAAAGTCAACCATTAAAGTGATTGTTCGTGAAGGCGCTTTGCCTGGATGCTCCAGCGTGCGAAAATTACCGCCTTTAAAGCGCTGTGGCTTGAGCGCTTTAATGCCTAGGCTATTTTTAACATTCACAGGGACTCCATTACATGACCGCCCAACTAATCGATGGCAAAGCCATCGCTGCCACTGTCCGCCAACAGGTTGCCGAAAAGATCGCTACACGCCGTCAAACCGGCGGGCGGGCACCGG
>TARA_R100001369_G_scaffold31662_1_pt1 | contig 104233 bp, 89 predicted proteins | sample TARA_R100001369 | Tara Oceans TARA_R100001369 (sample SAMEA2621528) | marine metagenome | biome: marine biome (ENVO:00000447); feature: surface water layer (ENVO:00002042); material: "saline water (ENVO:00002010), including plankton (ENVO:xxxxxxxx)" | depth 5 m
AAAGACGAAATAATTTCATTATTTAAAGGTGAGGTTATCGCTAACGAAGAAGCGGCTAAAAGAGCGCAACTTTACGAAGATAAATATTTTATTAATTTGCTAGATGACAGTATTTTGGATAGTATGCATACAGATTGCTATGCAAAATATGCTAATGATGCAGCAGGCCTATCCAATAGCAATTTTAAAAATAATGCAAAAATCACATTAGATGACGACAACAATGTATGCATAAAAGCATCAAAAAAAATAAAACAAGGAGAAGAGGTGTTTTGCAGTTATGGTAAACGGTATTGGAAAAAACACAGCTGATAACACATGGTAAATTCCAGTAGACATAAGGAAATAGAACATTCATGAAAATCTACATTGAAATAACTCTTAATTAACGACTTCAATCGGTTAATAGACGAAAGCATATATATTTTCATATTCAAGAGACCCTAACTAAACTTCTAAAATTTCCTTCAAAAAAACCATTGCCTATTAGCAAAGGTTTTACTACATTAGTTCTATGACTGAGGAAGCCATAGAAATAGAAAATAAAGCCATTGCAAAAGCTTACAAAGAATTACTTAAGGTAAGCTATCAGACTCTGACTGCAAACGATAAGAAATTAATTCGTCATGCTTTTGAAGTAGCTGTAGATGCCCACAAAGACCAGCGACGCAAGTCTGGTGAGGCGTATATTTTTCATCCTATTGCTGTTGCTAAAATTGTAGCTCAAGAAATTGGCATGGATGCAACCTCTATTGCAGCAGCTTTGCTTCACGATGTGGTTGAAGACAATCCTGACTACACCATTGCAGACATAGAACGTCTTTTTGGTGAAACCGTTGCCAGAATTGTAGATGGTCTTACTAAAATTTCTTCGCTTAAAAAAGATATGGATGTCTCTCTACAGGCAGAGAATTTCAGAAAAATGTTACTCACATTAAATGATGATGTCCGAGTAATTATTATAAAAATCGCAGACCGTTTGCACAATATGCAGACTATGGATTCTATGCAAACAGACAAGCAAGTTAAAATTGCATCAGAAACCTTATACATCTATGCGCCTCTTGCTCACAGAATTGGACTTTATAATATTAAAACAGAACTCGAAGACTTAGGACTTAAATATACAGAGCCAGAAGTATACGAGGATATTTTAAGTAAGATACAAGACAGTAAAGAAGATCAAGACAAATACATTAAAGCGTTTTCTAAAGTTATAGAAGACTCCTTAAATACTGAAGGCTTAAACTACGAGATTAAAGGGAGACCAAAATCTATCTTCAGTATTCGTAGAAAAATGGTAAAACAAGGTGTTTCTTTTGATGAAGTGTATGATAAGTTTGCGGTAAGAATTGTTTACAAGTCTGATATAGCAAATGAAAAATTCTTAGCCTGGAAAATATATTCTATAGTAACGGATCACTTTACACCTAATCCTATTCGACTTCGCGATTGGATTTCTTCACCAAAATCTACAGGTTATGAAGCACTTCATATCACTGTTGTTGGACCAAAAAGTCATTGGGTAGAAGTACAGATTCGTAGTGAGCGTATGAATGAAATTGCAGAAAAAGGCTATGCTGCGCATTATAAGTATAAAAACAATGACAACAAAGATGATAATTTAGATCTTTGGATAAGCCGCCTACAAGAAGCACTTGAGAATAATGAAGCAGATGCCGTTGATTTTGTAGAACAGTTTAAGCTCAATTTATATTCTAAAGAAATATTTGTATTCTCACCAAAAGGAGATTTAAAATCACTCCCTAAAGGTGCTACTTCACTCGATTTTGCGTTTAGTATACACACCCAAGTTGGCATGAAAACAAGAGGAGCTAAAGTAAACGGTAAGTTAATGCCACTCAGTCACGAATTACAAAGTGGTGATCGTGTAGAGATAATGACTTCAGAAAATGTAAAGCCTAATGCCAATTGGCTAGACTATGCAACTACTGCAAGAGCACGGAGTAAAATTAAATCGGCATTAAATGCAGACACAAAAGAAATAGCCGAAGAAGGAAAAGAAATTTTAAGACGAAAGCTTAAACAACTTAAAATTACTTTGAATGAAAGTTCGGTTAACGATCTTGTTAATTATTTTAAACTCAGTACCTCTTTAGATTTGTTTTATCGCGTAGGTATTGGCACCATTGATAATACAAAGCTCAAAGCATTTGCATCGTCTCGAAGCAATGCCTTTATGAGCTATATTAAAAACCGTATCCGTAAAACAGATGTACCAAAGGATATTGACAAAGATGAGATTACCTCAAAGTACGATATGCTGGTTTTTGGTAAGGAAGAACAACACCTTAGTTACACCTTGGCTAATTGCTGTAGTCCTATTCCAGGTGATAAAGTGTTTGGTTTTGTTACGATTAACGATGGTATAAAAGTGCATAAAAAAAACTGTCCTAATGCAGTGAGTTTACAATCTAACTATGCTTACAGAATTATGCTAGCCAAGTGGATAGATTCTTCTCAACAGGTTTACACATCTCAGATCACACTTTCTGGTATAGATAATCTGGGTTTAGTAAGTGATATTACTAAACTCATATCTGGGAATTTACATGTAAACATGAAAAGTTTAAGTTTTTCTAGTGATGACGGTATCTTTACGGGTAAAATAACGGTTGAAGTTAAAAATCAAACGATGCTTAAAAATCTAATGGATAAGCTGAAAAAAATTAATGGTATAGATAAAGTCACTAGAGTATAGTTTTTTTCTTTATTAAATAAGTCTTGAAAACTTGTTCATTTCTTTCGCTTTTAATACTGAATTTAATAATTCATATCCTATAAATTTATGTAAATTTGTCTCTTATTATGGATGCAACCACAGAAGAAAGTAACCAAGAAATTGTAAAGCGTGTCTTTACACAATTCCTTGAAGATAAAGGTCATAGAAAAACACCTGAGCGTTACGCTATACTACAAGAAATTTATGATAGTGAAGATCATTTTGATATAGAATCTCTGTACATTAAAATGAAAAACAAAAACTATCGCGTAAGTAGAGCTACGCTCTATAATACTATTGAATTATTGTTGGATTGTTCACTAGTACGCAAACATCAGTTTGGGCAAAGTCAGGCGCATTACGAAAAATCATATTTTGATAAAAATCATGATCATGTTATTCTAACAGACACAGGAGAAGTCATAGAATTTTGTGATCCACGTATACAAACCATCAAACAAACCATCGAAGATGTTTTTGATATTGAGATAACTAATCATTCACTATATTTTTACGGAAATCGTAAAAAGGACAACTAACTAATTTTACAATGGCAGTAGATTTACTACTTGGATTACAATGGGGCGATGAAGGCAAAGGAAAAATTGTTGATGTATTTACCTCTAAATACGATATTATTGCACGCTTTCAAGGTGGGCCAAACGCAGGGCATACACTGGTTTTTAACGGTAAAAAACATATACTACACACGATTCCTTCAGGAATTTTTCATGAAGGCAAAGTGAATCTTGTTGGTAATGGCGTAGTTATCGATCCCGTTATTTTTAAAAAGGAATTAGACAAATTAGAAGAGCAAAATGTCGATTACAGAAAATCACTTTGTATTTCGCGAAAAGCTCATATCATTTTACCTACGCATCGCTTACTAGATGCTGCGAGTGAAGCTTCAAAAGGCAAAGCAAAAATAGGTTCTACATTAAAAGGTATTGGTCCAACTTATATGGACAAAACCGGTAGAAATGGCATTAGAGTTGGTGATATTGAATTAACCGACTGGAAAGACAAATACAGAGCTTTAGCAGATAAGCATGAAGCTATGATTGATTTTTACAACGTAGATATTCAGTATGATTTAAAAGAATTAGAGGCTGATTTCTTTAACGCCATTGAAACTTTAAAAAGTTTAAAATTTATAGATTCTGAAGAATACATTTATCAAGCACAACAATCTGGTAAATCTATTTTAGCTGAAGGGGCACAAGGATCGCTTTTAGATATTGATTTTGGAACGTATCCATTCGTTACATCTTCAAATACTACTGCAGCTGGTGCTTGTACAGGTTTAGGTGTTGCACCAAACCAAATTGGTGAAGTTTTTGGCATATTTAAAGCCTATACAACTCGTGTTGGTTCAGGACCTTTTCCAACAGAATTATTTGATGAAGATGGAGAAACTATGGGACGTGTTGGGCAAGAATTTGGTGCTACAACAGGTAGATCAAGACGTTGCGGTTGGTTAGATTTAGTGGCATTACGTTATGCTTGCCAAGTAAATGGTGTTACACAACTAATAATGATGAAAGGTGATGTGCTTTCTGGGTTTAAAACCTTAAAAGTATGTACTGCTTATAAATATAAAGGCGAAGAAATCACCCATTTACCATACAATATTGAAGCAGAAAACATAACTCCAATTTATACGGAAGTTAAAGGTTGGGCTGAAGATTTAACAGGTATGACACAAGCGTCTCAATTACCTAAACAATTAAATGATTATGTTGAGTTTTTAGAAAACAAACTTAATATCCCTATTACTATTGTTTCTGTTGGGCCAGACCGCAAGCAAACGATTATTAGAAAGACAATTTAGTAAGTTTGTACTTCTGTTAAAAAAACTGTTAAGGCATACTAAAGGAAATCTATACGTGTTATTTTATAAAAATATATGATGTTAAATCTTATAAAAAACATAAGCTTTCTTTTATGCTTTTGCACAGTATCGATCAGTTTTGCACAGAAGCAAAAAATCACTGTTGTCTACACTGGTACATTAACTACTGACCCTGAAATAAAAGAAGGCGCAAAAATCTTTGTAAGAGATAAATCAAAACAAGTCCACTTTATACATAAGGGAGCTGATGTTTTTTGTGATAAAGCAATTTATTATGAAGATGAAGACTTTTTAGAAGCTTTTGGTAATGTGAATATGAAACAAGGTGACTCTATTAATATGGTTGCCAAGTATGTGGAATATAGTGGTATAACACAACTAGCATTAGCAAGAGGTGATGTTGTCTTAACAGAACCACAGTCTGTGCTCACAACAGACTTACTCTATTTTAATAGAGCCAAACAACAAGCTTATTACAACACAAAAGGTAAAGTCGTTAGAGACTCTTCAGGTACAATTACAAGCCAAATTGGTCGCTATTATACGAATAGCAAAAAATATCAATTTGTGCAAGATGTTGTTCTTGTAAATCCTGAGTATACCCTAAATACAGAACGTTTAGATTTCTTTACAGAAAATGGTCATGCTTATCTTTTTGGACCATCAACTATTGTCGGAGAAACAAGCACTATTTATACGGAAAGGGGCTTTTATAATACAAACACTAATATTGGCAACTTTCAACGTAATGCTAAAATTGAATACGACAATAGAACTGTAGAAGGAGATAGTATATATTTTGACCGAAATCGCAGTTTTGCTTCTGCTACTAATAACATTACAGTTACAGATACCATTAACAAGAGTATTATTAGAGGTCATTATGCAGAAGTCTTTAGAGAAAAAGATTCTCTGTTTATAACCAAACGCGCCGTAGCCATTACAGTGCAAGAACAAGATTCTGTATATATCCGTGCAGATACTTTAATGGTAACAGGCAAAGAAGATAATCGTATCACTAGAGGCTGGAATAACGTACGCCTATTTAAAAGTGATTTAGCAGCAAAATCAGATTCCCTGCATGTTAACCACAAAACAGGTTTAACCAAAATGATAAACCTAGCTAGGTTTAGTTCTAATGATGTATTTTCTTTAAGACGAAAACCAGTATTATGGAACTTAGGTAACCAAATGACAGGTGATACTATTCATTTAATTTCTAACGTTGAAACAGAAAAACTAGATTCCTTAAAGGTTTTTAATAATGCATTTTTAGTAAGTAAAGATACCTTAGGTGAAGATAATTTTAATCAAATAAAAGGGCAACGACTTATAGGCTTATTTAGAGATAACGAATTGTATAACGTTGATGTTATAAAAAATGCAGAAGTTCTATATTACTCTAGAAATGAAGATCAGGAATTAGTTGGTATTAATAAATCTAAATCTGGGAGTCTTAATATAAAAATTAAAGAAAAAGCCATTCAACGTATTGGACTAATTAATCAAATTGATGGAGAGCTATTACCTCCGTCTAAATTCCCAAATAGCAGTAAACGCCTTAGAGGATTTGATTGGCGCGGAGAAGAACGACCAATGTCTGTTGACGATTTATTTAAAGACGAACCACCTTTAATATTAACAAAAATAAAAGGTCTCGACGACTATATACCACCTGAAGAATTTATTGATAATCAGGTTATTAAAAAAATAGAAGAAGCTGGCAAAGCTGCACCTAACAAACCAAATAAAGCAGCGCGTAACCTTCCTAAAAAGGAAGCACCTTTGGTACCATTGAAGAACAAAACTGATCCAAAAAAACTTCAGAATAAAACTGGTCAATAATAGCGTAATGCAAGATGATTTTTTTAAATATCAAGCGCAAACTACACCACATCCTTTGGCTATGGAAATAAGTCATGCCAAAGGTTCATATATATATGACACTAAAGGCAAAGCTTATTTAGACTTTGTTGCTGGTGTATCTGCTAATAGTTTAGGGCATTGTCATCCAAAAGTTGTCAACGCAATTAAAGAACAATTAGATAAGTACCTTCACGTCATGGTTTATGGAGAATACATTCAGAAACCAGCAGTTGAATTATCTAAACTAATTGCAAAAAATTTACCACAGCCATTAGAAACAACTTATTTAGTTAATTCTGGCACAGAAGCTATTGAAGGCAGTATAAAATTAGCCAGACGATATACTGGTCGTAGTGAAATCATAGCGGCCAAAAACGCATATCATGGTAATACAATGGGTTCTTTAAGTTTAATGGATTTTGAAGAACGAAAGAAACCTTTCCTACCCTTAATACCAGATATAAAGCATATAACATTTAATTGCGTTTACTGTCTAGAACAAATTACAGAACAAACAGCTGCTGTTGTATTAGAAACGATACAAGGTGGCGCTGGTTTTATTGAACCTATAAATAACTATTTACAGAAAGTTCAAGCAAAATGCAATGCAGTTGGTGCTGTTTTTATTTTAGACGAAATACAACCAGGTATTGGTAGAACAGGAAAATTATTTGGATTCGAAAATTACAATTGCCTACCAGACATAGTTGTAACTGGCAAAGGTTTAGGTGGTGGATTACCAATTGGGGCGTTTACCGCTTCAAAAGATATGATGCTACATCTTAGTGATAATCCAAAACTCGGACACATTACAACATTCGGTGGAAACTCAGTTATTGCAGCAGCAGCATTAGCCACACTAAAGGAAATTACCGAGTCTAATTTAATGACTGAAGCACTAGAAAAGGAACAACTTATTCGTAACAATCTTCAACATAAACATATCAAAGAAATAAGAGGTCGTGGCTTAATGCTCGCTTTAATCATGGCTAATTCTGAGGTCGTAAATACCGTTATTTTGCGTGCTCAAGAGGAAGGACTTATTCTTTTTTGGTTGCTTTTTGAACCTAAAGCCATTAGGATTTCGCCTCCACTAACAATTTCTAATGTAGAAATCATTAAAGGATGTCAGATGATAACTTCCATATTAGATTCGATTTAGTGCACTTTATGAAAACACAACTTACTGGTTTACATTATATAACATAGATTATTTAAAGTAAATTTTTAATGTTAATTAGTTTGTTAAGAACATTAAATCAAAAATCGATTAAGTGTAAATGATAAGAGTAAATTTAATCTAGTGAATATTTAAACCGCTTATGCAATACAGTCACGAAGACGAAAACTTATCGCTTACCAGATTCGAATCGATGTTAAAGACAAATGATATTTTGTTTTTTGATTCGAGTGAATTCGAAAATATTATTCACCATTACCTTGAAATTGGAAAAATTGCTTTAGCTAAGCGCGCTATTAAATTAGGCTTAGAACAACACCCTGCTTCTATTAATCTTAGATTATTTCAAGTAGAAATATTAATTATTGAAAATAAATTTCCTGACGCCAATAACATTCTCGAAATGCTTCATAATTTAGAGCCAGCAAATGAGGAAATTTTTATTCAAAAAGCAAATGTGCTTTCTAAACAAGATCAACATGAAAAAGCTATAGAAACATTACTCATAGCAATAAACATGTCTGATACTCCAGATGACGATGCTGACTTATATGCTTTAGTTGGTATGGAGTATTTGTTCTTGGATAAGTTTGATAAAGCCATTGTATATTTTAAAAAATGCTTAGAAACTGATGAGTCAGATTATTCTGCTTTACACAACATAGTCTATTGCTATGATTTCCTAAATAAAAATGAAGAAGCCATAGAATATCTAAATAAATTCTTAGATACAAATCCTTATTGCGAGGTAGGTTGGCATCAATTAGGTAGACAATATTTTACTTTAAAAGATTATGAGAAAGCTAATGCTGCTTTCGATTTCGCAATAATTTCTGATGACACTTTTGTAGGTGCTTATATAGAAAAAGGAAAGGTATTAGAAAAACTAAAGAACTACGAAGAAGCTATTGAAAATTATAAGATAACCTTAGCTTTAGAAGAACCTACGTCTTTTGCCTTATTACGAATAGGCCATTGCTACGAAAAATTAAATCAAGATGACTTAGCTATTCAATTCTTCAAAAAAACAGTAGATGAAGATCCTTTGTTAGACAAAGGTTGGTTGGCTATTACAAAATTCTACATGAAGCGCTTAAACTATCAAAAAGGACTTTATTATATTAATAAGGCCGTAAATATTGATGGTGATAATGCGCTATACTGGAAACTATATGCAACAATAAACAAACGCTTAAATTTTCTCGAAGAAGCAGAACGTGGTTATAAAAACACCTTAGAATTAGGCAACTATGAGCTAGATACCTGGTTAAATAGATCTGATATTTTAATTGCCCTTGGTGAGTTTGAAGCCGCTTCATTTAATTTAATTCAAGCTACTGAATTTTATCCCGAAAATGCAGAAGTAGAATATAGACTTGGCGGACTATACTTTACACTACACATGGTTGACGAAGGACGCTTTCATCTAAAGAATGCCGTTCTCTTAAATAAAGATTACAGCTTTATCATTTCAGAACTGTTTCCTAAGTTGGTAGAAAAACCTATGGTTAGCGCTATAATTTCAGATTCTAAAAAGGCGACCAACTAAAAAAACCCATACATTAGCACTTCATACAAATAAGAGAAATGCAAAGACGTTTTTTAGATTATTTAGTAGTTATGTTTAAGGGTATTGCTATGGGAGCTGCTGATGTAGTACCCGGAGTTTCAGGTGGAACTATTGCTTTTATCTCAGGGATTTATGAAGAACTTTTAGAAAGTATTGATAAAGTAAATCTTGGAGTTTTTAAAGTCTGGAAAAAAGAGGGATTTAAAACCGCTTGGAATTCCATTAATGGGAATTTTATTTTGGCACTTTTCTCTGGTATAGCTATTAGTATTCTATCCCTTGCTAAAGTAATAAAATGGTTATTACATAACGAACCTGTTTTGTTATGGTCGTTCTTTTTTGGTTTAGTCTTAGCAAGTATATTATATATAGCTAAACAGATAAAAGACTGGTCAGTAAAAATTATATTAGCAATACTAATCACTTCCGTTTTATCTTATTTAATAACACTAGCAGAGCCTTTTGCATCACCAGATAGTCCGTTCTATCTTTTATTTTGTGGTTTTATAGCCATTATAGCAATGATTTTACCTGGTGTTTCTGGCGCTTTTATATTACTCATTTTAGGAGCTTACCAAACAGCAATAGATACCATAAACAATCTTATAGAAGGGATTACCTCAGGAAACATGGATCTTTTTAAAGATGCACTACTTAAGTTTACCTTATTAGCTATTGGTGCCGTAATTGGTCTCAAAGTGTTTTCAAAAGCATTAAACTGGATGTTTAAACATAAAAAGAACCTAACCTTAGCCATTCTCACAGGTTTTATGATTGGCTCACTTAATAAAATTTGGCCTTGGAAACAGGTATTAAAAACAAGAATTAATACTGAAGGTGAAGAAGTCACTTTATTAGACAAAAGTATTCTTCCAACCTCTTATGATGGAGATAACCAAATGGTAATGGCTCTTTTGTTTATCATCATCGGTTTTACCGCTATTTTAATTCTAGAAATTTTAGGCAAACAAAAAAACAAAGCTTAATGCAAAGCACCAGAACCCTTAAAGATCGTTTTTTTCTGATTATTAAAGGTTTGGCCATGGGAGCTGCAAATAAAGTTCCTGGAGTTTCTGGTGGTGTTGTTGCTTTTGTAGCTGGCTTTTACGAAGAATTTATATACTCGCTACAATGCGTTAATAAAACGGCACTCAAACTACTTCTAAATGGCCGTTTCAAAAGTTTTTACCGCTACATCAATGGTAAATTTATAAGCCTTTTATTTTTTGGAATGATTGTGAGTTACTTTAGCGTTTCTAAAGTTCTAGATTATTTGATTGCCAATTATGAGCTCTATGTTTGGAGTCTTTTCTTCGGAATGATTCTTGGCTCAATATATTATATCAGTAAAGATTTTGGGGAATGGAATAGGAAAACAATACTTACCTTAGTTTTTGGTGCTGCGGTAGGCCTAAGTATTAGCTTTTTAGATCCTGCGACAGAAAACGACAACTTGTTTTTTGTATTCCTTTGTGGTATTATCAGCGTTTCTGGCATGACACTTCCAGGGTTTTCTGGTTCATTCATTCTAATTTTATTAGGTAATTATGTTTTACTTCTTGTAGACTCAGTAAATGCATTAAACGATACTATTTTTGATATTTTTAGTGGTGATTTTGAGTTTATAAAAAATGAAGCACGTGTAAGGTTACTTAAAGTTTTAAGTGTTTTTACATTAGGTTCTATTGCAGGTTTAGTTACCTTTTCTCATATTCTAAGTTATATACTTAAGCATTATAAAAGCATTACGCTTTCAACTATTATGGGCTTTATTATAGGTTCGTTAGGAGTCGTATGGCCGTGGAAAGAAACCATTTATAAAACAAATTCCGAAGGTGCTTCAATATTAGATTCTACTGGAAAACAAATCATTGCAGATTTTGAACGTTTTTTACCAGAATTCAATACCCAAACTTATTTCGCAATTGCTTATATTGCCTTAGGAATCCTTATAGTTTTAGGATTAGAATGGTATGGACACAAAACAAGACAACTCAAAGTTTAAATTCGGATTAGTAGGTAGAGACATCTCTTACTCGTTTTCACGAAATTATTTTGCTAATAAATTTAAAGAAGAAAATTTATCACATTCCTATGTGAATTTCGATTTGCTATCTATCTCAGAACTCAACACTATAATTAAAAACACTCCAAATTTAAAAGGTCTCAACGTTACAATTCCTTATAAAGAAGAAGTCATTCCTATACTAGACTTTTTAAATAAAAAAGCTCGAGAAATTGGTGCTGTAAATACTATTAGAATTACACAAAATAAAAAAATAATCGGCTATAATACTGATTTTTATGGTTTTAAAAACTCAATAAAACCGCATCTAAAAAAACATCACAAAAACGCATTAGTTCTTGGCACAGGTGGAGCATCAAAAGCTATTGCTTATGCACTTAAAAAGCTGAAAATTAATTTTGATTATGTATCGCGTTCAGAAAAAGAAGGAGTTCGATTTTTGTATTCTAATTTGACTGAAGACATCATAAAAAAATATACTATTATAATTAACTGCACACCAATTGGTACATTTCCTTATGTAGATAAGTGCCCTGATATTCCCTATGATGCAATTACAAAAAAGCATATACTTTACGATCTTATCTACAACCCAGATGAAACTAAATTCTTGAGCTATGGTAATATTAAAGGAGCAACAACAATTAACGGATTAGAAATGTTAAAGTTACAAGCAGAAAAGTCTTGGCGAATTTGGAATAAGTCCTAAAGTCCCAATATTCTTGACACAATCACCAAAACCTTTTGTAATTATGCTACTTGTCACTATCTTTAGCATCCTAATAAATATTACGACATATGTCTGAGAATGATAACCTGCAAGATGCAGACGGAAAAAAAGAAGTAGAATCACAAGAAACTACTCCAACACAAGAAGTAACTTCACCGATTGAAACTAAAATCGAAAAAGAGGTAGACACTGAAACTGAAGTAAAAGCTGGGGTTGAAATTAAACCTAATGAAGTCAAAGCTGAGACTGAAAACGAAGAAACTTTGGTAACAAAGGAAGAAGACGCAGTAACTGAAACTAAAGTTGAAGCTAAAACTGAAGAAGAGATTACTGAAGAAACTGATTCAGATAAAAAAGACCATGTTGATGAAATTGAAGCCTCTAACGCAGAAGACGCAGAGGATGAGTCTAATGCAGAACGTCATGAGCTAGAAGACAAAGACTACCATGCTATGTCTATGAACGAGTTGGTTACTGAATTTAGTTCACTTTTAAAGCATCACAAAATTCAGACCATTTCTAAGCATGTCAATGAGATTAAAACTGAATTTAACGCTAAATTTAGTGGACTTATAGATGAAAAGAAAGAAGAGTTTGTAGCTGAAGGCGGAAACGCAATAGATTTCTACTATACTGATGATACCAAGAAATTGTTTGGTTCGCTGTACAAAGAATATAAGTCTTCTATTAATGGATATTACAAAGAGCGCGAGCAGAACCTTAAGCAAAATCTAGAAAACAGATTAACTATAATCGAAGACATTAAGGGTTTATTAAGTGTTGAAGAAAACATTAACACTACCTATAAACACTTTAAAGAATTACAAGAAAGCTGGCGTAATGCTGGTCCAATTCCAAGAGATAAATACAATAATGCTTGGAATACCTATCACCACCATGTAGAACGTTTTTACGACTTTTTACATCTCAATAATGATTTGAGAGATATGGACTTTAAGCATAACTATGAGCAGAAACTAAAAATCATAGAACGTGCAGAAGAGTTGGCACAAGACGAGAATACAAACCGTTCGTTTAGAGAGTTACAGGTGCTACATAAAATGTGGAAAGAAGAACTCGGCCCTGTTGGAAAAGAGCACAGAGAGAAAATATGGGAACGTTTTAGTAACGCTACTAAAACCATTCATGACAAACGTCAAAGTTACTATGCTGACTTAGATAAAGCGCATGAAAAAAATCTAGAAAATAAAGAGGAAATCATTGCTAAAATTATGGTTGTTGCAGAAAATACAACAGATTCTCATAGTGCTTGGCAAAAGAAAATAAAAGAAGTTGAAGCGTTAAGAGAAGCTTTCTTTAACGCAGGTAAAGTGCCCCTAAAACTAAACGAACCTACTTGGGCCAAATTTAAAGATGCTGTTAGAACTTTTAATCGTGGTAAAAATCATTTCTATAAAGACTTAAAGAAAGATCAGTTCGAAAATCTACAGAAGAAAAAGGATTTAATTAAGATCGCTGAAGACAACAAAGACGGTGAAGATTTTGTAACTGTAACTGCGTTGATGAAGAAAATTCAGAACGAATGGAAGAAAATCGGACACGTACCAAGACGCGATAGTGATAAAATATGGAAACAATTTAAAGGTGCATGTAACCATTATTTTAATAGAATGCATGCTGAGCGTAAAGCGAAAGATCAGCATTTATTTGATGCTTTTGATAAGAAAGCAAAACTACTAGATGAATTAAAAGCTCTAGAATTAACGGACGATCCTAAAGCAGATATTAAAACACTACAATCTAAAATATCTGAATGGAAAGAAATTGGCTATGTACCACAAAACAAACGTTACATAGATGGTAAATTCTATAAAGCGATTGATGATACCTTTGACAAGCTGAAAATAGATAAATCTAAGCTAGAAATGATAAAGTTTGAAAGCAAGCTAGAAAACCTTGCCGACACTGACGATACACGTTTACTAGACAATGAGCAAAACTTTATTCGTAAGCGTATAGACGATATTAAATCTGAGATTAACCAATTAGAAAATAATCTACAGTTTTTCTCTAACGTAAAATCAGATAATCCTTTGGTTAAAGAGGTCCATAAAAACATTGATAATCATAAAAAGGATTTAGACACTTGGAAAGCTAAGTTGACTAAGGTTCGTAAGATGTATAGTTAAATAAAAGGTAAGCTAATTGCTTACCTTTTATTTATATTTATTTTTTTACCAATTAAGATTTCCATTAACCCAAAACTTAGTTTTGACATCAACGACTTTACTGTTGGATATTTGTACTATTGAAGCTAAATAAAGACCTTTACCTGTGCTTATATGGTCACTTTTTGTAATGTTTGGTAAGCTATGATTTTTTGAAATATTTATTTTTAATGGTATCAAATATTGTTTTACAAAAGGATTATTTTTATTTAAAGCTTTTACAGTATTAAGCTTTTCTCCGTTTCTAAAACACAAGACGAAATCTTTATTCCAAATAACACTATAGTAAACAGTAGCACTATAGTAATCTAAAGAATAAAATATATCATTTTCAGTATTATTAAAAGTATCATGATTTCTTAGTGAGTAGTTTCTACCATTACTCAACATTTTGAGTATCCAAAAATCAGCATAAACACCGTCATTTATAACCAATTCATCTCTTATCCTTTTATTCTTTATTTTATCATTATGCTTCAACTGTTGTTCATATAATATGTGCAAGTGGTTTTCCGTACCCTTTTCTAGTATAGTCTCCATACTACAGCAATTACTTAAAAGAAGAGAGAGAGAGAGAGAGAGAGAGAGAGAGAGAGAGAGAGAGAGATAAATATATAGGTATTAAATTTTATCATCAATAAGTTAAGTCCAACTTCTATAAATATAGTAAAAATCAAAACCCATCTGTTATTTACAGATGGGTTTTGCCCTAACTAAACTAAATTAACCTTAATTACAACCGCTTAAAATAATAACTAAGATCTCCTACTAAAATTATAAAAACGTTTATTGCTTTTATATACAGTATTTACGTACACAAATTAGTTTTGGATTTTTAGAATTGAACTTTTAGTAAATTTTAACAGAATACTAAATTGTGATTTCTTCTTAAATAAGAAAGTTTTAAAACATTTAAAACAATTCTATATTCTGAAACGAGTTCAGAATAACAAATCAATGGTTGTCTGAGTAGTTGGTTAATTTATTTAAGTGCATTTTTTGCTTTGTGTAGATTGCCTGGCATTCGCAGGAATAACAGAAAATACTACAAAGACTTCGCCTCTTCCCAAAACACATCCATTTCAGAAAGTGTCATATCCTTAAGCGACTTGTTTAAATCTTTAGATTTACTTTCAAGATACTGAAAGCGTTTAATGAATTTTTTATTGGTGCGTTCTAAAGCATTCTCAGGACTAACCTTAAGAAATCTTGCATAATTAATCATTGAGAATAATACATCACCAAATTCACTTTCAATAGCATCTTGGTCGCCTTTTACAATTTCAACTTTAAGCTCTGCAAGCTCCTCCTCTACTTTTTCAAAAACTTGTTCTGGTTCATCCCAATCAAAACCAACACCAGACACTTTTTCTTGTATGCGATTAGCTTTTACCATCGCTGGCAAACTTTTTGGCACACCTTCTAAAACACTAGTTTTTCCCTCATTTAATTTAAGTTGCTCCCAATTGCGTTTCACCTCCTCTTCATCCTTAACCACAACATCACCATAGATATGCGGATGACGACTTACAAGTTTATCACAAATACTATGGCAGACATCTGCAATATCAAAGTCGTTAGTCTCACTACCAATTTTGGCATAGAAAACGATATGTAATAAAACGTCACCCAACTCTTTTTTTACTTCATCCAAATCATTATCAAGTATGGCATCTCCAAGTTCGTAAACTTCTTCGATAGTTAAATGACGTAATGATTCTAAGGTTTGTTTTTTATCCCACGGACATTGCTCTCGCAACTCATCCATGATGGTCAACAAACGCTCAAATGCTTTTAATTGGGCTGCTTTATCAGGCATATTTATTCTTCTTCGTCAGAAGTCTTTTCTTTGTCTTCTGTTTCTAATACTTCTAGAAGATCGTTTTTTTGGAGTAAATTATACCATTGCACCACCTTTTTAATATCTGAGGGATAAACACGGTCTTCATCATAATCTGGTAATACTTCAAAGAAAAATTCTTCTAAAGCATCCTTGCTATCCTTATGGCTAATAGTTGTTAGCTCACCTTTCTCTTTATCCTTAACCTTCTTTAGCACATCCTTTAAAGGCACTTCTTCTGTTAAGGTATAAATTGCTATTTCACTTAATATACTAATGTTGCTATGTGCACCTACAGTAATACGTTTTTTATCAATTAATGATTCTACTACAGCACCTGTTCTAGTCTGTGTTACGATTTGAAATAATCCTGGTTTCCCAGAAATGGATAAAATTTTATCTAAACTCATATATTTTGTATTAGCGCTTTTTACTCATCGCAGGAAAACGCATTTTATAATCTATGTTAATCTTGCCTTTTGATATGTTGGTTAACTTGCCTTTTATTAAACGCTTCTTAAATGATGATAATTTATCAGTAAATAAAACTCCTTCAATATGATCGTATTCATGCTGAATAACTCTAGCTATTAAACCCTCGTATTCTTCGACATGTGTTTCAAAATTTTCATCTTGATATTGAATTTTAATCTTAGGTTGTCTAAAAACGTCTTCCCTTACATCTGGAATACTTAAACAGCCTTCATTAAAAGCCCATTCATCACCATCTTCCTCTAATATCTTAGCGTTGATAAAGGTCTTTTTAAAGTTTTTCATCTGCTCTCTATCTTCCTCTGAAAGATCTTCATCGTCAGAGAATGGCTCTGTGTCTACCAAAAATATACGGATAGCCAAGCCTATTTGCGGAGCTGCTAAGCCTACACCAAATGCACCATACATAGTCTCATACATATTTTCTAGGAGTGCATCTAACTTAGGATAATCTTTATCTATTTCCTTTGCCTTTTTCTTTAAAACAGTATCGCCATAAGCAACGATTGGTAAAATCATAATTGGTTTATTTTCGGTTGCAAAAATACAATTCTTATTTAAAAATTTGAAGCCAAATAACTTTGTAAAATTAATGTGGCGCTAATCTCATCAATTAACGCTTTATTTTTGCGTTGTTTTTTCTTTAAACCACTATCAATCATTGTTTGAAATGCCATTTTAGACGTAAAACGTTCATCTACGCGTACAACAGGAATTTGAGGAATAGCTTTTTCTAATTGAACTAAAAACTTCTGAATAAAAACCTCACTCTCAGATGCTGTATTATCCATTTGCTTAGGTAAGCCTACAACAAATTTATCTACATTTTCATTTGAAATATACTTTTTCAAAAATTCAATTAAACCTTTAGTGTCAACTGTTGTTAAACCAGATGCAATAATCTGCATCTCATCTGTAACAGCTAAACCTGTTCGTTTAGTACCAAAATCTATAGCTAAAATTCGTCCCATATTTGGCAAAGGTAATGCAATAAAAAACGCTCCTTAATAAAAAGAAGCGTTTTTAAAAATTAGCTATCAATTAAACTCTGATTTTATTAGCCTCTATAAGTAAATCATTGTATTAATCATTTATTAAGACACTATTGATTTAAATAGGTCACATTTTTCTTGCTAAATTTCTAAAAAAGAAAACTACTTAATTAAGGGGAAAAGAGCTTTCTAAATTAGCTATTAATTAAATTCTAAGATATTTATTAAAAACACCGATCGACTTAATTACCATTAAGACAAAGCTTTACCTAATAGGTTACATTTTTTTGAAAAAGTTTTTTAGCTTACATGATTATAAAAGTATCTTTGAAGCATAACTTATAATTACTGCAATGAAACAACTACAATCTATTATAGAAAATGCTTGGGATGATCGTTCTCAATTAAAAAATGAAGTCACAATCAACGCTATTCGTAATGTCATTGATCTTGTAGATGAAGGCACATTAAGAGTTGCTGAGCCTATTAAAGATGGATGGCAGGTTAATGAGTGGGTTAAAAAAGCTGTCGTACTTTATTTTCCAATCCAAAAAATGGAAACTTTTGAAGTCGGTATTTTTGAATATCACGACAAAATCCCATTAAAACGTGGTTATGCAGAAAAAGGAATCCGTGTCGTACCTCATGCAGTAGCAAGACATGGAGCCTATATATCTTCTGGCACTATCTTAATGCCAAGCTATGTAAATATTGGGGCTTATGTAGATGAAGGCACTATGATAGATACTTGGGCAACGGTTGGTAGCTGTGCACAGATTGGTAAAAATGTACATCTTTCTGGTGGTGTTGGTATTGGTGGAGTTTTAGAGCCATTACAAGCCGCTCCTGTAATTATTGAAGATGGCGCCTTTATTGGGAGTCGTTGTATTGTTGTTGAGGGAGTCCGTGTAGAAAAAGAAGCTGTTTTAGGTGCAAATGTAGTATTAACTATGAGCACTAAAATCATAGATGTTACTGGTGACGAACCTATTGAAACGAAAGGTGTTGTACCATCACGTTCTGTTGTGATACCAGGAAGCTATACAAAGAAATTTAAAGCTGGTGAATTCCAAGTGCCATGTGCATTAATTATTGGGAAACGCAAAGAGAGTACAGATAAAAAGACCTCTTTAAATGATGCTTTACGTGAATATGATGTAGCCGTATAAAAGATAATCAGTATTAGTTTGCAATAGGAAGTGCTAACTCAAAATAACTAAATAAATAACTCTTAGAGTTTGAAAGTTTTAATCATTCAACAAAAAATGATAGGTGATGTTTTAGCTACAAGCATTTTGTTTGAAGCTATAAAACACAAATATCCAAATTCAGAATTACACTATGTGATTAATTCTCATACGCATCCTGTTGTTGAAGGAAATCCTTATATAGATAAATTCCATTTTTTCACTTCTGAATACGAAAAGAGTAAGATTAAACTATATAAGTTTGCGAAAGCATTACAAAAAGAGAATTATGATGCTGTAATAGATGTCTATTCTATATTTTCAAGTAATTTAATTTCTTTAATATCAAAGTCTAAAATTAAAATTTCAAAGTATAAATGGTACACTTCATATATATACACTCATACGTTTAAAGAGGCTAAAACACCAAAAACTAACGCAGGTTTAGCCATTGAAAATAGGTTACAACTTTTAGAGCCATTAGGTATCGATACAACACAAATTGTAAAGCCTAAAATTTATCTTACAGATTCTGAAAAGAATAAAGCACGTGAAATTTTAGAATCTAATAATATTCAACTAAATCAACCTCTTTTTATGATTGGCGTTTTAGGTAGTGGCATTACTAAAACATATCCTTTTGAGTACATGGCAAAAGTGATTGATGAAATTGTTATAGCACAACCTAAATCTCAAATTTTATTTAATTATATCCCTAAGCAAGAAGAAGACGCCAAAACTATTTTAGAGATGTGTTTGCCAGAAACAAAAAAAAAGATTTACTTTAATGTCTTTGGTGAAAATCTTCGTAATTTTTTAGGATTAACATCCCATTGCACTGCGCTAATTGGTAATGAAGGAGGTGCTACTAATATGGCAAAAGCTTTAAATATACCAACATTTACAATCTTCTCTCCTTGGATAAAAAAAGAGGCTTGGAATATGTTTGATGATAACAAACAAAATGTTTCTGTTCACTTAAAAGATTTTAAACCAAAACATTTTTTAGACAAGCCATCTAAAGAATTAAAAGAAAACTGGAAATCATTATATAAAGTCTTTAACCCTGTTTTATTAAAGACTTCACTTCAAAAATTTCTTAAATATATTTAGCTCCTATAGCTCTAAGACGCTTTAATAAAATACGTTGCGCTTCTAGTGAGTGTAAATTAGATTTTATAAAGCGACGCTCCACTTTCTTTTTAGCATAATGATGAAACCAATCTGCTAATGGGAAAAAATCGCGATGCCCAAGACCATCTATAACGATTAATTGAATGGATGTATCTTTCAAAATTTTTACACAAATATTTCTAGCTCTCAAATCACCAACAAAAACTTTATGCTCTATCATTTGTTGTTTTAAACGCTTTAATTCATTAATAATAGTCGCATCTGAAATAGGCGAATCTTCCATCTCTAAATAATGGCGTAATGTTAATGATATTTTTTGTGATGGTTCGTCTTTAATTAAATCATAAACAAAACCTGTACCCAAATTTGTGCTGATTTCTCCACGAAATTTCGAATAGAACGGATATGAAAACTGACTCGTATCTTTCTTTTGTATTTTACTATAGTAATTTATCTCTTTATATAAGTGGTCTTTGGCTATTTCTGGCTTTCCAATTTTTATACATAGGTTAGTGTTTTCAGGATGATGATAACATTTTCTGGCAACACCTTCTGCTATATACAGACTATCATTGAGTTGTACCATTACCCTAATTTTTCTATTCCAAAAGGAGTTCTTATTACTTTTTCTGCTTTTGTAATTGCTCTTATCTTCTCATTTTTGGCAACCATTTCTGGTTTTGCATAGCTTCTTGCATGATCTAAATGTATACAAATAGCGCTGTAGCGAATCTGTTTAGCTTTAATACCATTATTAAACATTCGCTCACCAAGTTCTCTATCTTCACCTCCATATTGCATACGCTCGTCAAAACCATTTACTGCAATAATATCCTTTTTCCAACCAGAAGAATTGTGTCCATTCCAAGTAGCGGTTGTTGGTGTAAATTTATTGAGCACCTTTTCTTTGAGTCCGCTTGCTGTAATTTTGTTAGTCTTAAAAGACGATTTTAATCCATTAGACTTTAACCAATTAATATCAAAACAGCTTTGTTGTTTTATGTCTGATTCAGAAATTAATTTAGAAATATTCATTGGTAGCTTAAAATAACCACCAGATAAAAAATAACCAGCCTCTCTAAAATCCAAATGCTTTTGAAGAAAATCGTTACGCACAACACAATCTCCATCTGTAAAAAGCACATAATCTGCATCACATTCTAATAATGCTTTATTCAAAATTTTTGTTTTCTGAAAACCATTATCTTCGTGCCAGACATGCTTTATAGGAAAATTGACTGTAGTTTTAAATACATCAATAAAGTGTTTAGTTTCTTCAGTAGAGCCATCATCAGCAATTATGAGCTCAAAATTTTTAAAATTTTGGCATTCAAAACTCCACAATACTTTTTGTAACCATTCAGGATGATTATAAGTACTTATAACAACAGAAATTTCTATCAGATTCATTACAACAAAAATACTATTTTTACCAAATCTATGAGCACCTCAACAATTAAACTCTCTGGAGTCATTATAACTTTTAATGAAGAACGTAATATTGAACGTTGTTTACAGTCGTTGACAAAGGTAGTCGATGAGATTATTGTTGTAGATTCTTTTTCTACAGATAATACAAAAGCCATTTGTAATCGCTTTAAAGTAAAATTTATTGAACAAAAATTTCTTGGTTACATAGAACAAAAGAATTTTGCTTTAAAACAAGCCAAATATAACCATGTTGTATCATTAGATGGTGATGAAGCGTTATCTGAAGCACTTCAAAAAACAATAATAGATTTAAAAACCAATTGGCAATTTGACGGTTATTACTGTAATCGTTTCAATAATTTCTGTGGGCAATGGATAAAACATTCTGATTGGTACCCAAATAAGAAACTCCGTGTTTTTGACAAACGTAAGGGAGAATGGTGCGGTATAAATCCGCATGACAATGTGCAATTGCATGATGCAACTACAAAAAAAAGTTATTTAAAAGGTGACATTTTACATTGGACGTATAGAACTTATAAGGAGATGGATAAGAAAACAGCGTATTTTTCTACCATTGCAGCTAAAGCTTATTTAGATAAAAATAAAACGGCTCCATTAACTAAACTTATATGGAATCCGTTTTGGGCTTTTTTTAAAGCCTATGTTTTAAGACTTGGTTTTTTAGACGGTTTAAATGGTTTTAGAATTTGTTATCAAACAGGTAAAATTACGTATTTAAAATACTCAAAACTGAGAACCTTAATTAAACAGCGGTAAGCACTTTACTTTTTCTTCTTCCAAAATTTTAATTTATTTTTTAAACGACGTCGTCTCCAATAACGGTTCTGAAAATCTTGGGTCTCTTTCCACATTAAATTAAAAACAGTACCGTAAGGCTCATTACAACATTTTGCGTACTCGTCGCTCATCGTTTCAATCATAGATTTATGCGTCGTTAATTTTGCGAAGTTTTTTATACGCTCGCTTAAATCCATAGTCTTAAAGTCCATTCTGTTAAGATCTACTAAATAAAAATTGTAAACGTCGTCTAACTTTTTAATCAAAGTGTTTCCTGGAGAATGGTCTAAAAATTTTACATTTTTCTCATGCAGTTTGTAAGTAAATCTTGTAAATGCTCGTAAAATAGCTTCGTGATCTGGAAATTCTAAATCCTTGGTGAGCTCTCTATACGTTAAATCACACTCTAATTGCTCTGAAATATAGTAACTCTTATTAAATAAAAATGGTGTTTTAAACTCATAATATGCCACTGGTTGTGGCGTACCAATATCTAATTTTATTAGCTTATTCGCATATTCAAAAGAGCGTTGCGCCTTGCTTTTTCTGAAAAAATTATAAGCAATTTGATTAATAACATTAGGAATTCTAAAAGACTTTACATTAAAAATATAAGGGGCAATTTCAAAAAGCTTTAGTGAGTTTCTATCTTGATTTCCGAATGGAGTTCCCTTAGTATCGTAATGCTCAATACTATCATCTAAAAGCGTTTCGAGAGATATAAAATTTTGATGTATTTTTTTAGTTCTGTGCACGCAGCAATAGAGTTTTATTTTGTCTACAAATATAGTTTGATTTATTAATACCTATTGAACTTTAAAATAATCCTATTTTTACAATCTAATCTTTACTTTAAAATGCAACCAAAAGGAATTTTCGTTATCACTTCTGTATATCACATCTTGTTATCGATACTGCTTATTGAAGAGCGAAAACTTAAAAATAATGTCTTAGTCATTGTTGAAATAACACCAAATATTGAATCATTAATCGCAGGCCTAAAAAAAACCGAGTGGTTTGATGATGTCATTTTAATGATCGGTAGAAAGAAGCAAAAAAAACGTGCCGGAAAATTCACCTACACCTTCAATAGAAAAAAGATTGTCGATTTAATAGATGCAGAAAATTCAGGATTAAATACAATCAAAAACGGCAATGATAATTTTGACGTTTACATCTGCTCACCAGACTCAGCCAAAAACTATTTCATGTATAAGTATAAAAACCATGATAAATACATGATTGAAGATGGCTTAAAAAGCTATGTAACCGAAGCACCAAGCTTTTCTAAAAAGTTAACAAGCTGGTTAGTTAACAGGCCAATAGTCAATGGATTTGATAGACGTATTACAAAAGTCTTTGCAACCACTCCTAATGATTTACCAGAAGAACTTAAAGTAAAATCTGAGAAATTAAACTGGAAGGAGACTTTAAAAAATTTGAGTCCAGATAAATTAAATATATTATCCTCTGCTTTTTTACCAGATATAGATCTAGATACTGAATCCTTATTTCCAAAAGATAAAACCAAAAGTATCATTTTAACCCAAACCTTAAATGAAGATGGCGTTATTGAGCACGAACAAGAAAAATTAGACATCTGTATAGACTTTATAGACCAAGCAAATACAGATATTATCTACATAAAACCACATCCTAGAGAACGAACGGATTATAAAGTCCTCTTTAAAACGGATTCTAGAATCATTGTGTTGCCGAAACTTTTTCCGGCTGAATTGTTGAACCTTCATCCCAATTTAAAGTTTAAAAAAGCATTTACAGCCTTTTCAACAGCAATTGATAATTTAGAACATGTTGAAGAAAAAATAAGTCTTGGACATGCGCATTTCAAACGAAAATAAGATGACGTACCTAAGATTAACAAACATTATAGTATTTTTACGTTAAACACCAAGTTACATGCAAATTTTAGAGCTTATTGGAAGGCAAAAAGAACTTTTTAAAGATGATATTGATGCTAACCAAAAGCAATTAAAAACGATCGTTTCAGCTTCAAGATTTTTAGTTATTGGTGGAGCTGGCTCTATTGGGCAAGCAGTCACCAAAGAAATCTTTAAACGCAACCCTAAAAAACTCCATGTTGTAGATATAAGCGAAAATAATTTAGTAGAACTGGTAAGAGATATTCGCAGTTCGTTTGGATATATAGATGGTGATTTTAAAACCTTTGGACTAGATATTGGATCTCTTGAATATGATGCGTTTATAAAATCGGACGGCAAGTACGATTATGTTCTAAACCTGTCTGCGCTAAAACATGTGCGTAGTGAAAAAGATCCGTTTACATTAATGCGAATGATTGATGTCAATATTTTTAACACCGACAAAACTATTCAACAATCTATTGATAATGGTGTGAAAAAATACTTTTGTGTTTCTACAGATAAAGCAGCTAACCCAGTAAATATGATGGGAGCTTCTAAACGTATTATGGAAATGTTTTTAATGCGAAAAAGCAAACAAATCCCTATTTCTACTGCCCGTTTTGCTAACGTTGCCTTTTCTGATGGTTCTTTACTTCATGGTTTTGACCAGCGTATAAAAAAGCAACAACCCATAGTAGCACCAAATGATATTAAACGCTACTTTGTTATACCAAAAGAATCAGGTGAACTCTGTTTAATGTCTTGCATCTTTGGCGATAACCGAGATATATTTTTCCCTAAGCTTAACGAATCGCTTCACTTAATAAGTTTTGCAGATATCGCAGTTAAATATGTAAAATCTCTTGGATATGAGCCTTTTCTATGTGATACAGAAGATGAAGCAAGAGCTTTAGCGAAAACATTACCAAAAGAAGGTAAATGGCCTTGTTTATTTACAAAGAGCGATACGACTGGCGAAAAAGATTTTGAAGAATTTTTTACAGATAATGAAACATTAGACATGAATCAGTTTATCAATTTAGGTATCATAAAAAATGAATTAAATGTAGATGATAATAAACTCGAATTGTTTGAAAAAAAAATTAACGAATTAAGGTCTAATAAATCTTGGAAAAAAGACGATTTAACCGCTTTGTTTTTTAAAATGATTCCTGATTTCGGACATAAAGAAACCGGAAGATATTTAGACCATAAAATGTAATTGATGCACCAAGATATAATCACACTTATACGCGATATTTATAAAACCGAAGATTTTATTCCGCTTCACGAGCCTAGATTTAGAGGCAATGAAAAAAAATACATTAACGAGTGTATTGATTCTACATTCGTTTCTAGTGTTGGGAAATTTGTAGATCAGTTTGAAGCTTCTGTAGCCAAATTTACAGGTGCCAAATATGCAGTTGCCATGGTAAATGGCACTGCTGCATTACATATCGGTTTACTATTAGCAGATGTAACATCTAATGACGAAGTTATAACACAGCCACTAACATTTGTAGCAACCGCAAATGCGATTAGTTACTGTAGTGCACATTCTGTTTTTGTAGATGTAGATAGAGATACAATGGGTCTATCACCAGAAAAACTTAAATATTTCTTAGAAAAAAACACCTCTATTATTGATGGTAAATGCATCAACAATAGCACAAAGCGCATTATAAAAGCAGTTGTACCCATGCACACATTTGGCTTACCAACGCGTATCGATGCCATTGTTGAAATTTGTAACAAACACCATATTAATGTTGTTGAAGATGCTGCTGAATCCTTAGGAAGTTATTACAAAAACAAACATACTGGGACTTTTGGTCTGGTTGGAACTTTGAGTTTTAATGGCAATAAAACCATTACTACTGGTGGTGGTGGCATGATCATTACAGATAACAAAACACTCGCAGAAAAAGCAAAGTACATTACCACTACTGCTAAAGTACCGCATCCTTGGGAATACCATCATGATGTTACAGCCTACAATTACCGTTTACCAAATCTAAACGCAGCTTTAGGTTGTGCTCAAATGGAATCCTTACCAAGTTTTTTAGAATCTAAGCAGAAACTCTCAAAAACATACAGCTCTTATTTTAAAGATAATGACGCTATTAATTTTATAGAACCAATTTCAGAAGGCCTATCAAATTTTTGGCTAAATGCTATTGAATTAAAAGGTTTAGAGGCACGAAATGAGTTTCTTAAAACCACTAATGAAGCTGGTGTAATGACCAGACCTATATGGAAACTAATGAACTCACTACCTATGTATAACTCTGCACAATGTGGTAATCTCGATAATTCTGAATATTTAGAAAATAGAATTGTAAATTTACCTAGTAGTGTTATTTAAACTAAAAATAATATAGCGTAATTACATTTGTAGATATTGCTAAAAAACCTTGAAGAAAAAAGGTTAGCATCTATCATTTAACCAAATGACGACCAATTAAGAAATGACATATAACATTAGATTTAACAAGAAATAGGAAAGTAATTAGATAGTAAAATGTAATGCAATGATTAAAGATATTTACATAATTGGTTCAGGTGGTTTTGCAAAAGAGGTCTATTGTCTTATTGACGCAATAAACAGTAAGAATCATACTTTTAATATCTGTGGATTTATAGATAAAAGCGATACAATACAGGATGAAATTTTTGGTCTACCAATTATTAACGAAAACACCTTTCTTCAAAGTCATAATTTAGTCGATTTAGCGATCGGTATTGGCGATCCGCAAATCATTAGAAAATTAAAAACGATATACAATAATTATAATTTCCCAAATCTTATACACCCTAATTTTAATGGTTATTTAAAAGAAATTAAGTTAGGCAAAGGAAATATCATTACAAGTGGCTGCAATTTTACTTGTGACATAAAAATTGGATCTCTAAATGTTTTTAATCTAAATGTCACTTTAGGGCATGATTCTGTTATAGGCGATTGCAATGTTGTAAATCCAGGTGTTAATTTAAGTGGTGGTATTAAAATTGGCGATAATAACCTTATAGGATCTGGAGCAACCGTGCTTCAAAATTTAAATATAGGATCTAATTCAATTTTAGGAGCTAGCTCTCTTCTTACTAAAGATTTATCATCAAACACATTATCCATAGGAATCCCATCAAAACCTATTAAAGATATATAAAGAAGTCATCTATGAATTCAAATAAAGTAATCATTATTGCAGAAGCTGGTGTTAACCATAATGGAAATGTTGAGTTAGCAAAACAAATGATTGATATTGCCGCAGATTCTGGTGCTGATTATGTGAAATTTCAAACATTTATTTCAGAAAAAGTTATTAGCAAACATGCGCAAATGGCGGAATACCAAAAGAATAATACTGGTAAATCTGAAAGTCAACTAGAAATGGTAAAGCGATTAGAATTAAGTCACGAAGAGCATCATTTATTAATTCAGCATTGTGCTCTAAAAGGCATCAATTTTCTCTCAACCGCTTTCGATTTAGAAAGTATCGATTTTCTGAATAAATTAAATATCGCATTATTTAAAATACCTTCTGGTGAAATCACAAATTACCCATATTTAGAGAAGATTGGAAGCCTAGGAAAGCCAATTATTATTTCCACAGGAATGGCAACTATGGAAGATATAGAAAATGCTATCAACGTCGTTACAAAAAATGGTGCTTCAATAAACGATATTACCATATTACATTGTAACACAGAATATCCTACACCAATGCACGATGTTAATCTAAAAGCTATGCAAACTATTGCAGAACGTTTTAAAGTTCCTATTGGTTATTCGGACCACACTCTTGGCATAGAAGTTCCGACTGCTGCTGTTGCTCTAGGAGCAACCGTTATTGAAAAACATTTTACTTTAGATAAAACATTAAAAGGACCTGACCATAAAGCATCATTAGGACCTATTGAGCTAAAAAATATGGTTTCTGCGATTAGAAATATTGAAAAAGCACTTGGTAACGGTACAAAAGAACCAACACAAAGCGAATTAAAAAATAAAGATATTGCTAGAAAAAGTATTGTTGCGAGCAAAACTATCTCAAAAGGTAGTCTTCTAACCGAAGAAAACATTACGACTAAACGACCTGGTAATGGGATTTCAGCTATGCAATGGCCAAACATTATAGGTACAATAGCAAAAAAAGATTACCTTGAAGATGATTTAATATGAAAATAAACATCGCTATAATAACAGGTACAAGAGCAGAATATGGTCTCTTAAAACCATTAATTTCTGCTTTAAATAAAGAGACGAATGTAAACCTTCAATTACTAGTAACTGGTATGCATTTATCAGAACTCCACGGCAACACAATAGAAGAAATTGAAACCGACGGATTCCATATTACAGCTAAAGTTAACAGTCACATAAATAATGATTCTGCTATAGGTATCTCAACGTCTATTGCACACACAATCAAAGGTTTTTCTGAAATATTTAAAACTCTAAATACAGATTTAATTATGGTTTTAGGTGATCGTTCAGAGATTTTTGCAGTGGCCACAGCAGCTACTGTTAAAGGTATTCCAATTGCACATATTCATGGTGGTGAAACTACGGAAGGAGCATATGACGAAGCCTTTAGACATGCTATTACAAAAATGAGTCATTGGCACTTAACCTCTACTGAAGTTTACAGAAAACGAGTTATTCAACTTGGAGAACAACCCAATTCTGTATTTAATGTTGGTGCTATAGGTATTGACAGTATTATTAATTTAGATTTAATGTCTATGTCAGAATTTGAGAATTCTATCGATTTTAAATTGAACAAAAAAAATATATTAATTACATTTCATCCTGTAACATTAGAAAAAAATACATCTGAGGTACAATTTAAAGACTTACTTTCTGCTTTAGATGACTTGGAGGATGCTACTTTAATTTTCACAAAACCAAACTCAGATAAAGACGGAAATATTATTATAAAACTTATTGATGATTATGTTTCTAAACACAAGTATAAATCTGTTGCATTCACATCTTTAGGACAGCTGCGTTATTTATCAGCTTTACAATATATGGATGTTGTTGTTGGCAACTCTTCTAGCGGAATTGTTGAAGTTCCTTTATTCAAAAAACCAACCATTAATATTGGAGATCGTCAGAAAGGGAGATTAATGCCTGCAAGTGTTATAAATTGTGAACCTAATAAAACTGCAATAAAGGAAGCACTAGAGAAATCATTTTCAGCAGCATTTTTAAACAGTATTAAAAATCTACCAAACGCTTATGGTAATGGCACAGCAACTCAACAAATTTTGGATATTATTTTAAATCAACCCATACCAAGTATTAAAAAATCATTCTTTGACCTAAATTGATTAAAATGTCTGACCAATATATTATATCATCAAAAGCAACTATTAAAGACGCACTTATTAAGCTCGACTTATCGTTGGGTAAAGCATTATTTATTACTGATGATAACCATAAAATTTTAGCAAGTCTTTCTGATGGAGATATTAGACGTGCTCTAATTAAAGGGCATTCTATTACAGAACCTGCCTTAGATATAGCGCACAAAAGCTTCAAGTTTATTCAACAAAACACAACTAAAAAAGAAGAGCTCGAACAGTTTAAAGCAAATAAAATAACACTAATTCCAATTATGAATTCTGATATGGAATTGGTGAAAATCATAGATATTTCTAAGATTAAAGTCATGCTTCCTTTAGATGCAGTAATTATGGCTGGCGGAAAAGGCTCGCGTTTAATGCCACTTACCGAAAACACACCAAAACCTTTATTAAAGGTTGGAAATAAGCCCATTATTCAGCACAACACAGATCGCTTGGCCTCTTATGGTATTAGAAATATAAACATTACGCTGAATTATTTAGGTGAGCAGATTATTAGCTTTTACGAAAAAAACAATGAACACCAAATTCAATTTAATTATGTTAAAGAAGACAGCCCATTGGGAACAATTGGTGCACTTAAACTCATAAAAAAATTTGAAAACGACTATATTCTTCTCATGAATTCTGACTTATTAACCAATGCAGATTTCGAAGATATTTTTAACAATTTCTTACTGAAGGAGGGAGATGCCTTAATTGCTACAATTCCATACAAAGTAAATATTCCTTATGGTGTAGTTGAGACAAAGGGAGATTATGTTACCGATTTAAAAGAAAAACCATCTTATACCTATTACTCTAATGCAGGTATTTATATTTTCAAAAAAGAGTGTTTAGATTTTGTACCAGACAATGCATTTTTTAATGCTACAGATCTCATCGAAGTTCTCATAAATAAAGGTAAAAAAATCATCAATTACCCAATCTTAAGTTATTGGTTAGATATCGGTAAACACGAAGATTTTGAAAAAGCACAAGAAGATATAAAACACATAAGATTGTAAGATGAAGTATTTAGTCATAATTACAGCTAGAGGCGGTAGCAAAGGCATTCCAAAAAAGAATATAAAACATCTCAACGGTAAACCTCTGATACAATACAGTATTGATGTTGCTAAAGGTATTTCGGACATAGAAGATATTTGTTTCACCTCAGATAGTTACGAAATTATAGAAGTTGCTAAAAACGGTGGTTTAAAAGTCGAATTTAAAAGGCCTGAAGCATTATCTACAGATACAGCAAACTCTAGAGATGTAATGCTTCATGCTTTAGGTGCTTATGAGAAACTTCATAATAAAATTTATGATGCTATTATTCTTCTGCAACCAACCTCACCTTTCAGAACATTAGAGCAAGTAAAAAACTGTATTAAATTATATACAAATGATTTAGATATGGTGGTTTCCGTTAAAGCAGCTTCTGCAAATCCGTATTATAATTTATATGAGGAAGAGAGTGGTTATTTAGAATCTTCAAAAAAAGGAAACTTTACCAGACGGCAAGATTGTCCTGAAGTTTGGGAATTTAATGGCGCTATTTATGTTATAAATTGTAACTCACTTAAAGCACAAAGCATGAAGGCTTTTAGCAAAGTGAAGAAGTTCGAAATGTCTGAAGAAACATCAATTGATATTGACACTCCATTGGATTGGAAAATTGCCGAATTCCATCTTCAAGACACTAAGTTATAATAGCATTATAAAAAGCTATTAAAGGGTTTTAAAACCTACTTCGCATATCGTATCTTTGCAATTCTAAAAACAGAATAGTTTTTTTCATAACTCACAGTATTAATGTGACAAACAAAACATGAACCATAAACAAGCCATAAAACATAACATCTTTAATATCATTTCTCAATCTGCTGAAGAATTAGGAGTAGAAAGTTATGTTATTGGTGGTTTTGTTCGCGATTATTTATTAGAACGTGGCACTGCAAAAGATATTGACATTGTTGCTGTAGGTAGTGGTATAGAATTAGCAGAACAAGTTTCAAAAAATTTACCAAATCAACCAAAAGTTCAAATTTTCAAAACATACGGTACAGCTATGTTGCGTTATGATGATATTGAAATTGAATTTGTCGGTGCACGCAAAGAAAGCTATAACGAAGATAGTAGAAACCCTATTGTAGAAAATGGTTCATTAGAAGATGACCAGAATCGTCGCGATTTTACTATCAATGCATTAGCTATAAGTCTAAATAAATCTAATTTTGGGGAACTATTAGATCCTTTTAATGGCATTAGCGATTTAGATAAAGGAATTATTAGAACTCCTTTAGATCCTGATATTACTTATAGCGACGATCCTTTACGTATGATGCGCGCTATCCGTTTTGCAACGCAACTCAACTTTAAAATTGAAGAAGCCTCACTCAAAGCTATCACCGATATTAAAGACAGAATTAAAATTATTACAGAAGAACGTATTGTTGTAGAATTAAATAAAATTCTAGAAAGCAAAACACCTTCTATTGGTTTTATTTTATTAGAACAAACAGGTCTTTTATATTATATTTTACCAGAACTAACAGCTCTTAAAGGTATTGATGAGATTGAAGGCCAGAAACATAAAGACAACTTCTACCATACCTTAGAAGTTGTGGATAATATAGCCCCAACAACCAATAATCTATGGTTAAGGTGGGCTGCCTTATTGCATGACATTGGTAAAGCACCTACAAAGAAATTTCATCAAAAAATTGGTTGGACGTTTCATGGACACGAGTTTGTGGGTTCTAAAATGGTCTATAAACTATTCAAACGTTTAAAAATGCCACTGAATGATAAAATGAAATTTGTTCAGAAAATGGTATTTATGAGTTCTCGTCCAATAGTTCTAGCTACAGACGTTACTGATGCTGCAGTTAGACGCTTGGTGTTTGATGCTGGTGATTATGTAGATGATTTAATGACGCTTTGTGAAGCTGATATCACAACTAAGAATCTAAAGAAATTCAATAAATATCACAATAATTTTAAATTGGTAAGAGATAAAATTATTGAGGTAGAAGAACGCGACCAAGTGCGTAATTTTCAACCACCTGTAACAGGTGAAGAAATTATGAAAGCTTTTAATTTAAAACCATCTAAAGAAATTGGTATTATAAAAGAAGCTATTAAAGAGGCTATCTTAGAAGGTGACATACCAAATGAATATGAAGCAGCTTTTAAATTAATGGTAGATAAAGGCATAGCATTAGGTCTAAAAACAAGTAAGTAATGCTAAAACTCGTTAGAACAAATTCTAAAAATAAAGACTTCATCTTTTTGGTTAAAGATCTAGACGCGTTTTTAAAAATTGCAGATGGAGATGAACACGATTTTTATAATCAATTTAACTCTATAGATGCTCTAAAACATGTTGTAGTAGCTTATCTAAATAAAAAGCCTGTTGCTTGTGGTGCAATTAAACAACTAACAAAAGAGCATGTCGAATTAAAACGTATGTTTACTAATGAAGCAACACGAGGAAAAGGTATTGCAACTCTAGTATTAAAAGAATTAGAAGACTGGGCAACTGAGTTAAATTATAACACTATTGTTTTAGAAACTGGAACTAGACAAAACGAAGCTGTTCGGTTTTATAAAAAGAATACATATCAAATCATCTCGAATTACGGGCAATATAAAGATGTTGAAAATAGTCTTTGTTTTGAAAAAAATATTAAAAAATGAAAAAGCGCTTTAGAAAAACAGCGAAGGTTGCTTTGGTACTTATCTATCTAGTTATAATTGCTGGTGCAGTTGTCCGTATGACGGGTTCTGGGATGGGTTGTCCAGACTGGCCTAAATGCTTTGGATATTACATACCACCAACAGAATTATCAGAACTACAATTTAAACCAAATCACGAGTATAAAAAAGGTATCGTAATTATAGTAGACGAAGAATTACAGGTCGCAATAGAGAACTTCACATCTAATGATGCACTTAACTTAACCCATTGGGAACCTTACACTGCTCATGATTATGCCGTATTCAACCCACTTCACACTTGGGTAGAATATATCAATCGTCTTTTGGGTGCGCTTTCTGGTATACCAATACTAATATTCACCATAATGTCTATATGGCTTTGGACCGATAAAAAACGATTTCTATTACTATCAATTTTCACAGTTATTGGAATGGCATTTCAAGCTTGGCTTGGCAAAACTGTTGTAGATTCTAATTTATCGCCATATAAAATAACGATACATATGGTTATGGCATTGGTAATCGTAGCTGTGATTTTATATCTCATTTTTAAATCAAAAACAACGTTTAAAAATCAAACATTTGATAAACGCTTTAAAAATGTGCTAATCATTGCAACTGTATTAACACTAATACAAATAGTTTTAGGTACACAAGTTCGACAATTTGTAGATATTCAGAATAAATTGAATGGTTCTTTTAATTGGGATATAACAGCAATTGCACCATTTAAATTTTATGCACACCGTACGTTATCTATCCTGGTATTAGTTTTAAATTTGTGGCTATTTCAACATAATAGAAAATTTAATCTAGGTTATAATAAATTTAAGTTTGTTTTAATTTGCATAGGCTTAGAGATTGTAACTGGCATAGTTATGTATTATTTCAATTTCCCTTTTAGCACGCAACCATTGCATTTAGTAATTGCTGCTGTGTTGATTGGTATTCAGTTTTATATCATTTTAGAAAGTAGTCGCAGAAGCCCTTTAAAAACTGTTACGACTTCAACATAAATTGTATCTTTGCAAAGGATTAAAAATGAACAATGATTTATAGATTTAGAGTCATATTAGATAATACTTCGGAAGACGATGTGTTTCGCGATTTAGAAATTCGTGAAGGTGATACCATGGAAGACCTTCATAATATCATTACGCAATCTTTTGGATTTGACGGAATGGAAATGGCTTCATTTTACGTGAGTGATGACCAATGGAATCAAGGTGAAGAAATTGCCATGATGGATATGAGTGAATCTGGTGCTACAGTAAAAATGATGAGTACCACTATTATAAATAGTCTTATACATGAAGCGGCAACTCGTTTAATTTATGTTTACGATTTCATGAACTTATGGACATTCTATGTGGAACTTGGAGAAATTGTTGAAGAAGCAGAAGGAACAGATTACCCAAATCTAATGTTTGTAAATGGACAAATACCAGACGAAGCACCAGAAAAAACATTTGAAGCTGAAGAAGAAGATGACGACTTTAATGAGTTTGAAGATGGTATTGATGACGATGACTACCAAGACATGGATTTTGATGAAAATTGGAATTAACTAATATAAAAATGATCTAAACATTCAATATTTAGAATCTTTTTAAGCGATTTGCATATTCGTATTATCGTTTAAAAAATACTTTAATAAATAAACACTTCCATCCAAAAAGGGAACAAAACAGAGTATTACCAACCATAAAAATATTGACAAACCTTTCTCTGTTTTTAGCATCAGTACTAAAGAGGTTAATAGTAGTATCATCCAACATATTACCACAGCTATAATTATAAATGGTCCTATCATTATATTTGGTGCTATGATTTATATCATAATTAAGTATGAAATTATAAACACAAACATTTCATTATTTTATTTACACATTGTATAATATTCATAAATATAATTCATACTAAAACTAAATTTTAGTGTAACAAATAAAGACGGGTCTCGTCTTATCTAAATAACCAATCTTGCATAATCATAATACCAACTATTAAAAAGGTGTTTCATTTGCAAATAAAATCAATCATTTTGGAGCCAATCCTAACAATTAATAATCTTACTAAGAAATTCGGTTATCTAACCGCTGTAAAAGATTTAAGTTTTACAATCAATAAAGGAAATGTATATGGTATTTTAGGACCAAACGGAAGTGGTAAATCCACAACCTTAGGTATAGTCTTAAATGTCGTTAATAAAACAAAAGGTGACTTTCATTGGTTTGATGGTAATACGACAACACATGATGCCTTAAAACAGGTTGGTGCTATTATAGAGCGACCAAATTTTTATCCGTACATGACTGCTGAGCAAAATCTTAAGCTTGTTTGTAAAATAAAAGGTGTAGATCAAAGTAAAATAGAAGAAAAACTAGGTGTTGTAGGTTTACTAGATAGAAAAGATCATAAGTTCAGAACGTATTCTTTAGGTATGAAACAGCGTTTAGCAATTGCCTCTGCATTACTAAATGATCCTGAAATATTAATTTTAGATGAACCTACAAATGGTTTAGATCCACAAGGAATTCATCAAATACGTCAAATTATAAAAGATATTGCAGCAAAAGGCACTACTATTTTGTTGGCTTCTCACCTACTCGATGAAGTAGAAAAAGTATGCTCTCATGTTGTGGTTTTAAGAAAAGGCGAAAAACTATATTCTGGTCGTGTAGACGAGATGACTAGTAGTCATGGCTTTTTTGAATTAAAGGCTGAAAAACACCAAGACTTATTAAATATATTAGAAAATCATTCAAATTTTGGTAAAGTAAAAATTGAAGATGATTTAATTACTGCGTTCTTAAATGAACCAATGTCTGCGCCAGATTTTAATAAATTAATGTTTGATAAAGGCATTTTATTATCGCATCTCGTAATGCGAAAAGAAAGCTTAGAAGAACAGTTTTTACAATTAACTGACGACTTAGAAACTAATCAAAAAATAGCATAATTCCTTTCACGGAATAATGTAAAACCAATCCATATATGTTACGTCTTATACAACTCGAATTACAAAAACTTTGGCTCAATAAAATTAGTAAAATCTTAATTTTTGTATCCTTTATATTACCATTTACAGTCCTAATCTTATCATCTATTAAGATTAATTTCTTTGGCTTTTTTACTCTAGAATTAGGTGAATTAGGCATATTCAATTTTCCAATTATTTGGCATATCACAACCTTTTTTGCATCATACTTTAAATTCTTTTTTGCCATTGTGGTTGTAAGTATGATAGGCAACGAATACAGCAACAAAACACTAAAGCAAAATCTTATTGATGGTCTTAGTAAGAAAGAATTCATTTTATCTAAATTTTATACCATTGTATTCTTTTCACTTTGTGCAACAGTATTAATAGGTGTTGCTACATTTTTAATTGGCCTCTACTATTCTAGCTATACTGAAACTTCAATAATCATTAGAGAAATAGACTTCTTACTAGCCTATTTCGTAAAGCTTGTAGGCTTTTTCAGTTTGTGCCTATTCTTTGGAATGCTAGTTAAACGCTCTGCATTTGCATTAGGCTTCTTAGTGATTCTATACATATTTGAATGGATAATATTTTGGGGAGCTTTCGAGGTATTTGGCAATGCTGATACGGCATTTAAGGTTAAAAACTTTTTACCGTTAGAATCTATGTACAAACTTATAGATCAACCTATTCAGCGTATTATAATGACTAAATTCCCAGATAAAGGTGACTTAGCTTACGACTATGCAGTACATTGGTATGAAATAGCTATTGTATTAGGCTGGACAGCACTTTTCGTATTTTTATCTTACCGATTATTAAAAAAGAGAGATTTGTAATATCTTTGATAGCTATTGCTATTAAAATTTCAATACTATAACTAGGATTTTTAACGTTCAAGTTGTTATATATTGTAATGAAGTTGTACGCTATGTGCATCAAAGATGTTATGAAAAAGATAGGTTTTGTTTTTCTTCTATTGGTTATTTGTGCCTATTCGTTTGGGCAAAACGAAGCCTCGTATTGGTATTTTGGGCAAAATGCTGGTTTAAGATTCAATGCCCAAACAGGAACAGTAACGGCTATTACAGACGGACAATTAAGCACTTTAGAAGGTTGCACCTCTATTTCTGATGAAAATGGTAATCTGCTATTTTACAGTGACGGCCAAACCATTTGGAATCAGAATCATCAAATAATGCTTAATGCAAATTATTTTGGTGGCACAGGTTTATTAGGTGATCCGTCGAGTACTTCATCTGGTCTTATAGTACCAAAACCAGAAGACCCAACTAAATATTATATTTTCACAGTAGATGAACCTCATCACCAGAATGCTGAGGTTTATCCGAACCAGTTTACAGGTGCTTACGATAGTGGAGGTTCTGTACCAAGTGCTGATGACGGTTTTAATAACGGCTTCAACTACTCATTAGTAGACATGAATCTAAATGGTGGATTAGGTGACGTAGATACAGCAGAAAAGAATGTGCCTTTAGTTACTTATGACCCAACAAATCCCTTAGAGGCTTCCTATAAATGTTCAGAAAAAATTACCGCAGTTAGAGCAGAAGATTGTTCTTCATTTTGGGTGATTACACATTTTGGTGATTCATTCTATGCTTTTAAAATAGACATTAATGGAGTAAGCACCACACCAATTATTTCTACTGTTGGCCCTAATATTCCTATTGAGGGCTATAGACGTAATGCTTTGGGTTATTTAAAAGCTTCGCCAGATGCATCAAAAATAATAGTATCGCATTTTGGAGAATCTACAGTTACAGCAGGTGATGCTGGAGGTGGTATTTATCTTTTTGATTTTAATAATGAAACTGGGATTGTTTCTAACAGCATAGAGTTGTATAGCCCACAAAATAATAATAGCCCTTATGGCGTAGAATTTTCTGCTGAAAACAGAAAAGCCTATGCAACGATTGGTCTAGGAATAAATGGTGGTGGACCAAGTCAAGTATTACAATGGGATTTAGAAAGTCCTAACATTCAAAATTCACAACAAATCATTCACACATCAATAAGTATAAGTGCTGGTGCTTTACAGTTAGGAATAGACAGACGTATTTACAGAGCACAACTTAGCTTCAGCGGAAACCTAAATGTAGCACGATATCTTGGTGTAATTAATAATCCTGAAGCAGATGGTTTGGCTACAAATTACGATGAACAAGGTGTGCTTTTAGATCTAGGTGGCTTTACTCAAAATAGAAGTCGACTTGGGTTACCGCCTTTCATTCAATCCTTATTTAACTCTCAAACAGACATAATTAGAAATGGTATAAGCACCACAGATTTAAGATTGTGTATAGGAGATAATTACACCTTGCTAGCAGACGATATAGTCGGTGCAGATTATGCTTGGTCTTTTAATGGTGCACCATTAACAGAAACAACCTCTCAGTTATTTGTGGATACTCCTGGTTTTTACGAAGTTTTTATTGAACCTAATAACGGAGACTGCCCAATTGAAGGTGCAGCCGTAGTTGGTGTTTTTGATATTCCGGTTGCAAATCCACTAACAAATATAATTGCGTGCGATACCAGTGGTAATGATGGGATTTTCACGTTTGATTTTACAGATAAAAATTCTGAAGCGTTACTTACACAAGATGCCGATCTGTATAATGTGCGCTATTTTGAAACTTTAACTGATGCCAATACTTTTGAAAACGAAATCAGTTTCCCTTACACAAACACAAGTAATCCTCAAACCATTTTTGTACGCGTAGATAATGTGGACAATACCAATTGCTTTGACGTTAATAGTTTTCAGTTAGAAGTATTTAATACTCCGCAAATTGTGCAATTAAATACTATTGAGTTTTGCGATAATGAAGGTGACGTTATGGATGGTGTAGCTACAGTAGAACTTGGAGATTTAATACCGACGATAAGAGGTGCTCAAGATGAAGTAGCGACTGCAATTAGTTTTCATCCCAGCCAAGCTGATGCAGATAATAATACTGCTAATCTGCCATTAACACATACCAATACAACACCATTTAATGAACCTATTTTTGTAAGAATTGAAAACACAACGAATACGACATGTTATAGTACTGGTAGTTTTAATATTATTATTAATGCTATTCCATTAGCTAATGACATTTCAATAATTCAATGCGATGAAGATGGTATTCCAGAAGGTTTTACAACCTTTAATATTACTAATTTCACAGATGATATAACTGGTGGAATACCAAATATGACTGTGCAGTTTTATGCATCGCTTATCAATGCAGAAACTGAGACTAACCCTATTAATAGTGATGCTTTTGACAATTTTCTTAACCCTCAAATAATCTATGCTCGTGTTTCAAATACTAATACAAATTGTGTAAACTTTAGTGAAGTTTCTTTAGAGGTAAGTACAACATCTTCTAATAATGCAACAATTGAGCTTTGTGATAACGATGGGACCGAAGATGGCTTTATAAACTTTGATCTTGCCAATTCTAACACTATTGTTTTAGCTGGCTCACCTGCAGGACTAGATGTGCAGTATTACGAAACCTATTTAGATGCTTTGGTAGAAACAAATCCTATTGGACCAAACTTTACGAATACAACTCCTTACAATCAAACGATATATGCACGGGTAGAAAATTCTAATTCTTGTTATGGCATAAGTGATATAGAACTCATCGTCTTCGAATTACCTAATATAGAAATACAAGACGAAACCTTATATTGTCTTAATTCATTTCCTGAGACTATTATTTTAATTGGTGGTGTTATAAATGATTCACCAAACAACTATTTTTATGAATGGTCAACTGGTGAAGATACTGCAGAAATTGAAGTTAATGCACCTGGTAATTACACCGTAAGAGTCACAAATACTAATGGTTGTTTTAAAGACAGAACTATAAATGTTGAGCCTTCTAATATCGGAACAATTACAGATATTGAAGTTGTTGATGCAACACAGAATAACACCATTTCGGTCTTTGTAAGTGGTGAAGGTGATTATGAATATGCTTTAGATAATCCTAGTGGACCATACCAAGACAGTAATACGTTTCAAAACATTTTACCTGGACTATATACGGTCTACGTTCGTGATAAAAACAACTGTGGTATTGTTGAAGAATTGATTTCAGTTATAGGTTTTCCTAAGTTTTTTACACCAAACGGAGATAACACTAATGATTTTTGGCAAGTAAAAGGTATTACGTCTCAATTTCAACCTAACACTTCTATTCTTATATTTGACCGCTATGGTAAACTTATTAAAGAGTTAGACCCACTAAGTCGTGGTTGGGATGGTACATTTAACGGCGCCAATATGCCAGCTAGTGACTATTGGTTTAAAGCTACTTTACAAGACGGAAGAATATTTACAAGTCATTTTGCACTCAAACGATGAATATAAAAAAAAATAATTTTCCTAAGTTAATACCAAGCTTTTACTTTGTGTTTTTTACAGCTTTAATTGGCTATGCACAACAACCAAATGACTGTCAAAATGCGGTAACTGTTTGTGGCAACTCTAGTTTTAGTCTAGATGTAAATGGTATTGGCACGCAAGAGTTAAGTAATTCAAACACATGCGCAAGTCAAGAAAATAATAGTATTTGGTTAGAAGTCACGATTGCTAACCCAGGAACTTTAGCGTTTACATTAACGCCAGGAAGTACGGATATTACTGAAGATTATGATTTTTTTATCTTTGGACCAAACGTAACTTGTGGAAATATTGGCCAAGCTATTCGGTGTTCTACAACAAATCCTGCAGCAGCAAATCAAGGCAATAATCTTACAGGCTTAAATGCAACAGATCCAGATCCCGACGAAGGTCCTGGTGCAGATGGAGATAGTTTTGTTAGTGCTATAGATGTACTTGCTGGTCAAAGTTATTTTATAGTCATAGATAGACCAATAGGTACTAGTCCTTTTTCTTTAGAATGGACAGGTACAGCAGCATTCCCAGACAATCCTAGCAACCCTGTTTTAACAAATCCGAATTTAGTAAGCTTACCAGATTTTGATGTTTGTGATAGCTTAGCTCCTTATGACGACGCTATTACTCAAATTGATTTTACAACGTTAACTCAAGATATTATTAATGGTGAATCTGACGTTGTTATTTCTTACCATGCCTCAGAAAGTGATGCAAATATAAATGCCAATGCTTTGGGTAATATTTTTAATACGACTAACAATTCTCAGAGAATTCATATTAGAATAGAAAACACAACTACGGGCTGTTTTGTCTTAAATGACGTGACTGTTAATGTTACCGTGTTTAATGATTTTAATACTCCCACAGATTATGAATTGTGTGATGATGCTATAGATGGTGATGACCAGAATGGATTAACCACTTTTGATTTGAGTATAAAAACGCAAGAAATAATCACTAATATTGCCAATGCCAATTATACAATTTCTTATTATCTGAGTCAAATTGATGCTGAAACACCAGCTAATCCGTTACCCTTAAATTATACGAATACAGCACCTACTCCAACTGAATTATTTGTAAGAATTGTAGATAATATAGAGGGCTGTGTTGCTTTTACCTCTTTTAATATAATTGTTGCTCAAAAACCTATAGCCAATGATGTTTCTCTAATTCAGTGTGATGAAGACGGCATACCAGAAGGCTTTACAATATTTAATATAACTGAAGCTTTTAACGAAATTACTAATAACAGTACCACTACTACAATAACCTATTATCTATCACAAGTTGATGCTTTAAACGACGTTAACGCTATTGATGGTAACGTTTTTCAGAATTTTCTTAACCCACAAATTATTTACACACGTGTTACCAACCCTAGTACTGGATGTTTAAATTTTAGTGAAATTTCTCTTGAAGTAAGTACAACATCTTCTAATAATGCGTCTATTGAACTATGTGATACTGACGGAACAGAAGATGGTTTTATGAGTTTTAATCTCGTGGATTCTAATACTATTGTTTTGGCTGGTTCACCAGCCGGATTAGATTTAAAATACTACGAAACGTATGACAATGCTTTATTAGAAATAAACCCTATTGGTCCTAACTTTACGAACACCATAGCTTATAACCAGATCATATATGGTCGTGTAGAAAACGCTAACGCATGTTATGGTATCAGTGAGATCGAACTTACAGTCTTTGAATTGCCTAATATTGAAATTGAATCAGAAACCTTATACTGTCTCAATGCTTTTCCTGAAACTATTGTTTTAGATGGTGGAGTCATAAATGATGCACCAAGCAACTTTTTTTATGAATGGTCTACAGGTGAAGATACTGCTGATATCGAAGTTAATTCTCCAGGAACTTACACCGTGAAAGTCACCAATACTAATGGTTGTTTTAAAGATAGAACTATTACAGTTTTACCATCTAATAGTGCATCAATTACAGATATTGAAGTCGTTGACGCGATACAAAATAACACAATTTCGGTGATTATAAGTGGTGAAGGTGACTACGAATATGCTTTAGATAATCCTAATGGACCTTACCAAGATAGTAATGTATTTCAAAATGTATTACCTGGTTTATATACCGTTTTTGTTCGTGATAAGAACAACTGTGGTGTTGTAGATGCGCTAATTTCTGTTATTGGGTTTCCTAAATTCTTTACACCAAATGATGATGGTGATTTTGACACATGGCAAGTAAAAGGGATTAGCTCTCAATTTCAAGCTAACTCAGTTATACTTATATTTGATCGCTATGGGAAACTTCTTAAAGAATTAGATCCACTAAGTAATGGTTGGAATGGCACATACAATGGTACTGATATGCCAACGAGCGACTACTGGTTTAAAGTTACTTTAGAAGATGGTAGAACATTCACTAGTCATTTTACTTTGAAGCGGTAAATTAAAAAACACTAATTTAGTTTTACCAAAACACAACTTTGAAACGTACCTACTACATATTATGTTTTATTATTTTTGGCTCAACCATCCCTATAATTGCGCAAGATGTAGCCTTATTTCAACAATTTAATGGACGTTACGACTATACTGCTATTGGCAACACACTTAATATTGTAGAAAATGGACCAAATAATATCTGTGAGATACTAAACACTTCATCTGCTGCTCTAAATTTAAATACAAATCAAAATGTAGTTGCTGCATATTTATATTGGGCTGGTTCGGGCAATGGTGATTTGGATATTCTATTAAATGGTATTCCTATAACTGCTGAGCGCTTATTTGATGACGGAATAGACGCAAATCGGGTGTTTTTTGCAGCCTTTGCAGATGTTACTGACATTATAACAACCCAAGGTAATACAACGTATACACTTTCTGATTTTGACCTTTCTGATGTTATTGGTCCTTATTGCCCATCAGGCACAAACTTTGGTGGTTGGGCAATAACCATAATCTATGAAGATAGTAACCTACCGCTTAATCAACTTAATGTTTATGACGGTTTACAAAGTGTACCAACTTTTTTAAGTATCACCTTAGATAACCTAAATGTTTTAGATAACGAAGATGCAAAAATTGGTTTTGTAGCTTGGGAAGGCGATAGAGCACTTGCGGTAAACGAACAACTCACTATTAACGGAAATGTTATTAGTAATTTACCATTAAACCCAGCAAATAATGCCTTTAATGGTACAAATTCATTTACTGGTGATACCGATTTATATAACATGGACATTGATGTTTATAATATCCAAGACAATATAAGTATTGGTGATACATCTGCAACTATTGCACTAACATCTGGTCAGGATTTTGTAATGATTAATAATATTATAACCGTATTAAATAGTCAATTACCAGATGCTACAATGACTATTAACGACTTCATTGTAAATTGTGGAGATAACAGTATAGAACTTTTTTACACTGTAAATAATTTTAATAGCACAGCACTATTACCTGCAAATACACCAATAGCTTTTTATGTAGATGGTATTTTAATAGGACAAAGCCAGACTGTAAATGACATACCAATAAGTGGAACTGAAAGTGCTGTAATAACAGTAACAATTCCTGATGAAACAGATCCTAATTTAACAATAATAGCAGTTGTAGATGATAATGGTACTATGAGCGGCATAGTAACCGAAATTAACGAAGACAACAATATTACGTTTGAAGATATTGAATTACTAGTTATACCTGAAACAACTATTTTACCAGAACTTACAGGTTGTAATGAAGGCTTTAAAACTTCAACATTTAATTTATTTGAAGCCCTTGAAAGTATAGAATACGATGACGACGCTATATCTTTTTATAATTCTTTAGAAGATTTAGAAACAGCATCTAATTCTATTTTAGACCCAAGTAATTACAATAATAATTCTAGTCCAGAAATTATCTATGTAAGATTTGAAAGTCCTCCCTGTTATGAGATTTTTCAGGTTCAACTTAATATAGAAAATTGTCCACCTTATATTCCAGATGGGTTTTCACCAAACAATGATACCTCTAACGATTCGTTTAATATACAAGGGTTATATGACATTTTTACAGCGCATCAACTTCAGATTTACAACCGCTATGGCGATCTAATTTTTGAAGGGAATAATAGTAAACCTTGGTTAGGTATAACGAATAGAGGATTGAATAACAAAGGTAACCTTGTACCTGTTGGAACTTACTATTATATTCTCAACTTAAATGACTCAAACTATAAGCCCTTTATAGGTTGGGTTTATGTGAATTATTAGTTGTTGATTTTATAATTAATAACCTATTAAAAGTCAGTTATTTGCAGAAAATAGTCCTCTACTTCACTATCAGAGCAACAAATTATAGTCTTATTCTGTATAAATGTTAATATTATGCGCTTTTCATCGTATTATTTTGCACTTAAGCTATTATAAGTCTATTTTTACATTCAACAAAAGGACAAGTTAGTGTTAGCCCTAAATCTACCCTCTCTTAAACTTTTTAATTAACCGCTAAATATGTTTAACACTAAACAAGCCATTGGCTTTATTTTGTGCTTTATTTGTAGCATTTCATTTGCACAACAAATAACAGTAAATAATGGAGTTTCACCAGAAAGTTTAATCGAAAACACGTTAATACAAGGTTGTGTAGAAGTCTCTAATATTTCTTCACCTATTAACGGAAATACTGTAGGCTTAGGAAGTTTTGGTTTTTTTGAGCGAGGAACTTCAAGTTTCCCTTTCGAGAACGGTATAGTACTAACAACAGGAAACGCAAATTCAGCCGGAAATTCTCAAAATAATTCAACTTTAAATGATGGAAACAATAGCTGGACAACTGACAGTGATTTAGAAACAGCGCTTGGTATTACCAACACTTTAAACGCAACATCCATAGAGTTTGACTTTATTTCAATTTCAAATCAAATACAATTCAATTATATATTAGCTTCAGAAGAATATTTTGGGAATTTTCCATGTCAGTATTCAGATGGTTTTGCTTTTTTAATTAGGGAAGCTGGTAGCAGTAATCCTTATGTTAACATTGCTTTAATACCTGGTACTACGACACCAGTAAACACAAATACAGTACATGATGAAATCGTTGGATTTTGTGATGCTGCAAATAGTCAATTTTTTGAAGGTTATAATTTAGGTGATACCAATTACAATGGTAGAACGGCTGTGCTATCTGCTGTAGTAGCAATTCAACCCAATGTACAATACCAAATTAAATTAGTTATTGCTGACCAAACAGATGAGAATTATGACTCTGCCGTATTTATAGAAGGTAATAGTTTTAATGCTACTGTAGATTTGGGAGAAGATATAACTACATGTGCAACCAATGTCCTTTTAGATGGAAATATAGAAAACTCACAAGCAACCTATATGTGGTATTTTAATGATAGTTTAATCTCTGGTGCAAATCAACCAACATATAATGCGCTACTGACAGGAAACTATCGTGTTGAAATATCTATTCCGCTTTCAGGAGGAGCGTGTAACATAGAAGATGAGACTAATATCACATTAAGTTCTACACAATCTTCAGGTCCTATTACAGATTTTGAAGTTTGTGATGATTTAAGCAATGACGGTTTCGAAATTTTTAATTTAAACACAAAAGATGCTGAAGTTTTAGCTAGTGTACCGGCTTCAAATTATACAATTTCTTATCACTTAACTAATACTGAAGCAGAGAATGGCACTAACGCCATTACAAATCCGATTCAGAATACATCTAACCCACAATTAATATATGTAAGAATAGAAGATATTGATAATGGCTGTTTGGCTTTTTCATCATTTAGCGTAATTGTAAATGAGTTACCTACTATTGTTGCCCCTAGTCCATTAGATATTTGTGATGACCAAACTGCTGACGGTTTTACAACAATAGATTTAAATATTAAAAATGACGAAATTACTAATGGGCAAACCAATTTAGTAGTTACCTATCACAGTTCACCTTCAGATGCTGCATCTGGCAGTAACCCATTACCAATGCCTTTCGTAAATACCAATGTTAATGAACAGGTATTTGTTAGTGTGCAAAACCCACAAACAGGTTGTATTAGCACAACGGCTTTAGATATTACTGTTTTAGACAATCCAGTTATCAACACGGATAACCATTATATCGATGCTTGTGACGCAGACCATGATGGTTTTACTGATTTTGATTTAACATCTATTATTCCAGATGTTCTACAAGGCTTAACAGGTGTAACTGTAACATTTCATGAAACTAATGAAGATGCGCTTTCTGGGGCAAATCCAATTACAAATGATAGCAACTATGCAAATATTGCTATTAATGAACAAATTATTTTTATCCGAGTTGTAAATGATGCTACTGGTTGTGCAGCTATAACACCAATAGAAATTCATACTAACTTATTATTAACCGCAACCAACATTAATAATATAACAAGTTGCGATGTAGATAATGACAATAATGAAGAATTTAATTTAGCAAGTATAGCAGTAGGTATTATAAATAATTTAGATACTGTTACTGTTCAATTTTATAACACAGCAGATGATAGAGATAATCAAATAAACCCAATAGATCAGAGTATTCCTTTTATTCCTAACAGTAATCCACAAACTATTTTTCTTGGTTTGGCTAGTGATACTTGCGATGATATTGCCGAAATAGAGTTTATACTAGTTCCTGTACAGGAATTTGACCCCATAAATAATCAAACCGTTTGTGATGAAAATCAAGATGGATTTACTACCATAAATTTATCGCAGTTTGATGCTGAGGTTACCGATGGTATGCCTGATTTTACAGTCACTTATTTCTTATCTGAAAGTGATGCTTTGGCTAGCTCAAATGCTTTACCTAATTTTTATACAAATACTATAAATCCTTTTACCGTTTTCCCAAGAATTCAATCTGTAGGCACAGGATGTTTTGATGTCAATGCATTTGATATTACAATTTTAGAAGCTCCAATAACTACAACTCCATCTCAAATTATTATTTGTGATGATGACCAAGATGGATTTTCAATCATAAACCTTTCAAACGTAATTTCAGAAGTTGTTGCAGACACCAATAATCGTAGTATTACTTTTCATAATAGTTGGTCAGATGCAGATACTAATTCTGATGCAATACCAAACGAAATAACTTTTAGTGCGACAACAGGATCTGTTTTTATTCGTGTTACAAATACAATTACTGGCTGTCATTCAACCGAAGAATTATCTGTAATTATAAACACACTTCCAGTTTTTCAACCAATAACAAATTATAAAATCTGTGAAGACAATAGTGATGGTTTTGGAGACTTTATTTTCAATACTAAAGATATAGAAATATTAAACGGTCAAACAGGAAAACAAACGCTTTATTACCTTAATCAAAATGATGCCGATAATCGTATTAATGTTATTGATAAAGATATCCTTTATCAGAATACTAGTAACCCACAAACCATATTTGTTAGAGTAGAAAACCTATCGGACCAAGAGTGTTACGGAACATCTAGTTTTATAATCGAAGTAGGCACAAACCCAGTCTTTAATGAACCTACAAACTGGTTTGTTTGTGATGATATTAGTAATGATGGTTTTGAAAATTTTGATTTATCGACCAAAGTCACTGAGGTTTCTCAAGGTATCCCAGATAACTTAACCATCACATTTTACACCTCGCAGTTTAATGCTGAAAACAGTATAAACCCATTACCAAACGATTTCACAAATACGGTTAATCCACAACAAATTTATGTTCAGATAGATAATGGTACGATTTGTAATTCTATTACGTCTTTTGAATTAAATATAATTCAAGTCCCAGAAGTCAACCAATCTCAACCAATGGTTCAATGTGATGAAGATTATGATGGTTTTGTTGAATTTGACTTAACTAATGCTGAAGTTGACGTTTTAGATGTAAGACAAGATGATATTGAAATTACATATTTTGAAACACTAGACAATGTAGAAGCTAACACTAACATTATTTCTAATCCTGAAGCTTACATTAACACAAGTAGTCCACAAACGGTATTTATAAAGATTACAAATACAATTTCTAATTGTTACGTTGCAGTACCTATTAATTTGTCTGTAAACTTACCACCAGCAATTAATGATTTTGAAGTCTATGACATTTGTGCAAATGATACTAACACTTTCGATTTAACTGAAATTAATGAAACGCTAATGGATGAAAGCTTTAATGTCTTAATTAGTTATTATACAAGTGAGGTAGATGCACAAGCAAACACTAATGTGTTAGACACCGATTACACGTATCAATCCAATAATGACACATTATTTGTTCGTGTAGAATTTAGTACTACACATTGTTTCTATATCTATGAATTTAATCTAAATGTAAACCCGTTACCAACGGTTAACCAACCTAGTGATTTGATTGCTTGTGATGACAACTTTGATGGTATTTTAGAGTTTGATTTAACACAACAAAACTCAAGTATCTTAGGCAGTCAAAACGCAACACAATTTACAATTACCTATCATAATTCTGAGCTACAAGCCAACGAAAACAACACACCAATAGATACCGATTATTTTGCATTTAATAGTGAAGTTATTTATGCGCGTCTAGAAAACAATAGCACGGGTTGTTATAGTGTAATGCAGTTTTTAGTTGTTATAAATCCATTACCAATAATAGATATTGAAGACCAAGTTATTTGCTTAGACAACTTACCGCTTTTAGTATCTGCGAACACTAACAATCCAACAGATCAGTATTTATGGTCTACGGGTGAGACAAGTTCAGAAATTGAGATTACAGCAATTGGAATTTATTGGGTGAGTCTAACAAATGAATTTGGTTGTGAAAACACAAGAACATTTAGTGTGTCAGAGTCTGAAGCTGCAACTATTGAAGTTACTGAAACTATAGATTTCTCAGACCCAAACAATATAACAATTACAGTTACTGGTATTGGCGATTACCTTTACCAGCTAGATGATGGTATTCCACAAGAATCACCAGTATTTGAAAACGTTGGTTTAGGCTACCATACTATAACTATTATAGATATTAATGGCTGTTCTGAAGTTACTGAAGAAGTTATTGTTATAGATGCACCTAAACACATGACACCAAATGACGACGGTGATTTTGACACATGGCATATTAGTGGAGTAGAAACGCTTCCTGGTACTATAATCTATATTTTTGATCGCTATGGTAAAGTACTTACACAACTAGGCTCTAATACATCTGGATGGAATGGCACCTATAATGGTAATAAAATGCCTGCTAGTGACTATTGGTTTTTAGCCAAAGTACAACGTGGTGGCGAATCCTTTGACGTTAAAGGGCATTTTACTTTAAAGCGCTAGTATACTTCAAATTACTATAATGTTAAGAACCTCTAACTTTATTAGGTTTTAGTTACTTTTTCATATATTTAGCTAAAAAAGAAGAACTCTATTTTCTCAAGAGTTATAATTTTTGAAAAAGAACTAATGAAAAGGAAAAGTTTTTATTTACTTCTCTTCTTTTTTACGCACTTGTGTTTCATATCTGCGCAACAAATTGTTACAGATAATTCTCAACAACCTAATCAACTTATACAAGATTTAGTAGGAGATAATTGTGCTACTGCTTTTAATATTTCGTCTTCAATTAACGGTAATATTAATAACATTATTAGTTATGGTTCTTTTGATCGAGGCACATCTAATTTCCCTCTCCAAAGTGGTATTGTATTATCTACAGGTAGTATAACATCTGCAGGAAATACAGTTATTGGAGAAGATTTAAATGAAGGTGAAATTAATTGGGAAACAGATCCAGATGTATTAGATGTTTTGGGTATTGACCAAACACTAAATACAACGTCTATTGAATTTGATTTTATTTCTGCTAATGATTTTATAGCATTTAAGTACATTTTTGCTTCGGACGAATACCAACAAGACTACCCTTGTAATTTTAGAGATGTTTTTGCTATTCTTATAAAAGCCGCTGGCACAACAGATCCGTATGTTAATATAGCTTTAGTACCAGGAACAGATACAGACATAAGTACCAATACCATACATCCAAATATTGAAGGTTTTTGCCCACAACAGAACCAAGATTATTTTCAAGGTTATAATGTTGGTGGCACAAATTTTAATGGTCAAACAACCGTCTTGACGGCTAATAGTTCCATTATTTCAGGACAAGCTTATCGTATTAAATTTGTAATTGCAGATCATATAGATGAACGTTTTGATTCAGCTGTTTTTATTGAAGCTGAAGGTTTCGGTGGTTCAATAGATTTGGGTCCAGACCAATCTATTTGCGGTAATGATACGGTACTAAATGGCGACATTAATAATCCTACAGCAATCTATACTTGGTTTTTTAATGGTGGTTTAATTGCTGGTGAAACTAATCCAACACTTCAAGTTAATCAATCTGGTACTTACAATGTTGAAATATCAATACCTGTAGCTGGTGGAAATTGTACATTAACCGACACTATAGAAATTGAAATTATCCCCTTTCAAAATGCAGCTCCAATAGAAGATATTAATATCTGTGATGAAGCACCAAGCGATGGTATTTATGATTTTAATTTTAGTGCACTAAAAGATGCTGAATTGCTTTCCCAGCTCCCTACTACAAATTATATTATAAGTTATCATCTTAGCCAAGATGATGCCCAAAACAATACAAATACTATTGTTGGCATTTATCAAAACACTGCAACTAACGAGGTTGTTTTTGTAAGAATAGAAAGTGTTGATGGCAGTTGTTTACAGTTAGGTAGTTTTAACATAAATGTTAATGCAGCCCCAATAACCACTGAAGTTTCAGTAGATGTTTGCGAAGGCTTTATAAATGATGGAGGTTTCGAGATAATCGCTTTAAGTTTCTTTGATTTTCAAGTATCTGATTTTGAATTTAATAGAACAATAACCTATTTCCCAACTGAAAATGAAGCTATTAACAATGAAAATTCAATTACTGAAACCTCTGAAATAATTGGTGATCCTGAATTTGTTTTTGCTAGAATTGTAGATGATTTTAACGGTTGTTTTTCTGTAGGAAGAATACGTTTAGACTATCAATCTCCACCAGATATAGGTGTCGAAAGATTCATTTACAGTACGTGTACAGATCCTGACTTTTTTGAATCTAATAATGGAATTGACGAGGTCAATTACCAAAACATAGTAGCGTCTTATGATTTAACATCTATTGTTGGAGAAATAGAAGATGCATATCCTGGTATCACGTTTAGAATATTAGAGTTTCCACTAACACCACCACCAACTATTGTTACATCTTCACCAGCTAGGACTATCGCCTTAGGTGTATCAACAGGTGACTTTTGTGAAATTGTAATTCCTTTAGAACTGCATAAAAATCTTGTATTTAACGTTCTTCAAGACGAACGGATAGTTTATGGATGTGATGATGCTTCTAATGATGGTATTTTAGATTTCAATTTAAATGATGTCATCGAAGAATTACAAAGCGGTTATGATATTGGTATTAGGTTTTATGAAAATGAAGCAGATAGAGATAATGACCAAAACCCATTAGATTTAGATACAAACATTACAGTAACAAATGCAGAACAAATATTATATTTAAGAAGTACTTATAACGATTGCGAGCATTTTTCTCAAGTTGAATTAAGTATCAATCCTAAACCAAATTTTCAACCTCAGGTTACAGAACGATGTGGTAATTTTAATACTCTAACAAATACCACTCAAATTGCAATAAACCCGTTATCTAATATAGCAAATCAAGGGGCTGTAGGATTTAATGTTAAATTTTATATCAGTGAAGCAGATGCAAACAATCAAGAAAATGAGATTACGAGTGCTTTCGACGTTATTGGGAATTCACAAATGTTCTATACAAGAATTATAAATCAAAATACCGGATGTTTTGATATCTCTACTATACTTGTTAATCTAAGCAATAGTATTGATGACCAAACTATTGCGCCTATAATAATTTGTAATGAAGACCAAGATGGAGATTACACTATAAATTTAGAATCTGTAATCTCAGAAATCTCTCAACAGATTTCAGATTTTTCATATACGTTTTACAGAACTTATGATAATGCTGTTGGTGATCGTGACCCAATATTAAACCCTCAAAGTTATACAACAGCAACTACGGAGCTATTTATAAAAATTGAATTAAACAACCAGGATTGTGTCTTCATTATAAGTTTTGACATCCTTATTTACAATGATCCTCAACTAGGTCCTGTAGATGATTTTATTCAATGTGAAGTCAACCCTTTACAACCTGCTAATTTTCTTTTCGAATCTAGAGATGCTATAATTGTTAACGGACAAGAAAACATAGAAGTACTCTATTTTACAACCGAAAATGATGCACTTAACAATACCAACCCTATTGATAAAACCATAGATTATCAGAATATTTCTAACCCTCAAATCATATATTTTAGAATTCAGAATAGTGATGAAAATTCGTGCTTTAAAGTTGGCGACTTTCAGATCGAAGTTAGAGAAGCTGCTATTTTTAATCCTCCCACAGATATTTTTACTTGTGATGTGAATCAAAATGGGATGGTTACTGTAGATCTTAATGATATAGTTACTGAAATCACAAATGGAAGTCCTCAAAATTTAGAGGTTAGTTTTCATCTTACTCCTTTAAATGCTAATTTGGGTACTAACGCTTTACCACTTAATTATACCACGAGTTCTAGTCAACAACAAGTATATGCACGTATTGAAAACACTAACTCTGGGTGTTACGAGGTGCTTCCTTTTTATATAAATGCATTAGCGCTTCCTACTGTAACCGAAGGACAATTCTTAGTTACCTGTGCTGATAATTTTCAGCTCTCTCAAGAATGGGATTTAACAGCTACGGAACTTCTAATCCTAGAAGGACGTCAGTTTAGTATTAGTTTTAATTATTTTGAAAACGAGCTAGATTTGGTGACTGATACTAACGAAATTCTAAACCCTGAAGCTTACACAAACACTTCTAGTCCGCAAACAATCTTTGCTAAAGTCACTAATAATACAACAGGATGTTTTACTGTAGCTCCATTTAACCTTGTGCTTAATACTCCACCACCAATTAATGATTTCGGAACCTTTAATATCTGTGAAAACACAACAAATAGTGTCGATTTATTAGAGGTCAATCAAGTACTTTTAGACAATACATTTAATATATTAGTGAGTTACCATATTAGTGAAGCTGATGCAGAGAATAATATAAATCCTCTAAATACAGACTATAACTATACCAATACTACTGAGACCTTATTTGCCAGAGTCGTATATAGTACAACACGTTGCTATGCCGTTTACCCTTTTCAGTTAGTTGTTAATCTACTACCTATTGCTAACCAACCTAATAATTTAGTGGCTTGTGATGATGATACAGATGAACTTTTAGAATTTAATCTATCTGCACAAGACGCAGCTGTTTTAGGTGGGCAAAATCCTGATGAGTTTTCTGTGACTTACTTCAATTCTCAGACTAATGCTAATGATGCTATAAATCCTCTTGAAACTGATTATTTAGCGTCTAATAATGAGGTTGTTTTTGTTCGTATTGAAGATAACATAACAGGGTGTTTTGATAGTACACAATTTTCTGTGGTGGTTAATCCGCTACCTATAATAGCTATTGAAGATCAGGTAATTTGTTTAAATAATTTACTCCTTGTTGTTTCTGCTGACACTAACAATCCTACTGATAGCTATTTATGGTCTACTAATGCAACGTCTTCAGAAATAGCAATTACCGAAATTGGCACTTATTCTGTAACCATTACTAACGCTTTTGGTTGCCAAAATACAGGTACATTTAATGTTACCGAATCAGAATCTGCAACTATAGAATTAACAGAAACAATTGATTTTTCGGACCCAAATAATATTACAATTACTATAAGTGGTATTGGTAATTATCTATACATTTTGGATGATGGAGAACCACAAACCTCTAATGTTTTTGAGAATGTAGCATTAGGGTATCACACCATTACTATAATAGATTTGAATGGCTGTGCTCAAGTAACAAAAGAAGTTGTGGTCGTTGATGCCCCTAAATTCTTTACTCCTAATAACGATAATCAGAATGACACTTGGCATATCGTAGGTATTGAAACACTTCCAGGAAGTATTATTTATCTATTTGATCGCTATGGTAAACTCATTAAACAATTAGGCTCAAACACTAGAGGTTGGGATGGCAGATACAATGGTAACGATATGCCATCTAGTGACTATTGGTTTTTGGCAGAAATAAGACAAGGAGATATTTCTTTTGAAGTAAAGGGACATTTTACACTGAGACGATAGTCCTAGTTTAAGATTAACATAATTTATGAAATCTAATCATTATCTGGTTACTATCTTTGCGTTTTCTAAAATCATAAATGAAGCAAATATTAGCATTATCTGCCTTATTACTTTCACTATTTACATATTCACAGAATATTTTTGTAGATAGCCAAACCCTTACTCCACAACAACTTATAGAAGACATACTTATTGATAGTGATTGTATAACAAATATTACAGTTACAAATGTGGTTGGAGGTGATTTTAATGGAGCTGATCAAAGTTATGGCTTTTTTGATGCAACAGGTACAACGTTTCCGTTTCAAAGTGGAGTTGTTTTAAGCACAGGAAGATTAGCAAATGTTCCTGGACCTAACAATACCCTTAGCGATGATAATGCAACAGGTTGGATAGGTGATGAAGATTTAGAAATAGCTTTAGATGAAACTAATACAATTAACGCTACTATACTAGAATTTGATTTTACTTCCGTAGCAACTCAAATAAGCTTTCGTTATCTTTTTGCTTCAGAAGAATACCAAGAAAACAATCCAAATAGTTGTCAGTTTTCAGATTTATTTGGGTTTTTAATCAGACCTGCCACGGCACAGACTCCGTATGAAAATATAGCGCTAGTTCCAGACACTAATATACCTGTAAAAGCAACTACAGTTACTCCTGGTGTTCCTGGATCTTGTCCTCCACAAAACGAAACGTATTTCGGTTCTTATAATGGTGTTAATTCACCTATAAATTTTAATGGACAAACTGCTGTCTTAACAGCTAGAGCAACGGTTATACCAAATCAAACATACCATGTGAAATTGGTAATTGCAGATGAGCAAAACTTTAGATTTGATTCTGCTGTATTTTTAGAAGCTGGCAGCTTTCAGTTATCAACAGACTTGGGTCCAAATAGACTTATTATAACAGAAAATTCTCTCTGCGAAGGAGAAACTTTAGACTTAGTTGTAAATGAATCTGGCTCGCCATCTTACGATTGGTTTAGAGACGGTGTTTTAGTACAATCTACTCCTACTGGCTGCATTAATTGTGGTATATATACTGTTACAGAAGCAGGCACTTATACTGTAGAAGTGGGACTAAATAACACTTGTATATCTTTCGGAGATGTAGATATTGAATACGCTCCACTCCCTGTAGGCCAAGATTCTATTTTAATTGAATGTGATAGTAACCAAGATGGAATAACAACCTATAATCTTTTTGAAGCGGAAAGCGATTTAACACCTAATAATGGTTTATCAGCAGTCGCTAATTTTTTCATCACGGAAGCAGATGCATTAGCAAATATAAACCCCATAACTACGGCCACTAATTTTGAAAACACCGATCCCTTTCAAACTGTTTTTGTGCGTATTATAAACCAAGCTGATTGTAGTATTGTTGTACAGTTAGAATTACAAACTTCAAATAATAGTATAACAATTCCAGATTTAGGAGGTTGTAATGAATCTGATCTTGATGGCTTTGGAATATTCAATTTACCAGATATTGAAGGTTCAATTCTCAGTCAAATACCAACTAATGCAGATGTTACCTATTATGAAACAGAAACAGATGCATTAAATGGCACAAACGCTTTACCAAATAGTTATGAAAATATTACTGCGGACTCTCAAACAATATTTGTCAAAATAAATAACAATAATCAGTGTTTTGGTATTTCTATAGTAAATTTAGTTGTGCTTTACACCCCTGTTTTACAGGCTGATGAATCTGTGTTTTATTGTATAAATACATTCCCAGAAACCATCACGCTTTTTGGTGGAGTTCTTAATGACTCACCAAGTAATTATTTTTATGAGTGGTCTTTTAATGGAACCCTAACAAACGTTACAACTTCTTTTAATGAAGTTAACGAAGTAGGCACTTACACGGTTTCAGTAATAGACCCAAATGGCTGTACTTCTAGTAGAACTATTACTGTAAACACCTCTGAAACAGCCACAATAGATGGTATTACAGTTGAAGGTATTGATCCAAATAACACTGTGACCGTTAGCGTTTCTGGCGCTGGTTTTTATGATTATGCTTTAGATGAAATTAGTGGCTTCTACCAAGAGAGTAATACATTCACAAATGTTTCTGAGGGTTTGCACACGGTTTATGTTAGAGACAGAAATGGTTGTGGTATCGTTGAAGAAACAATTTCCGTGTTAGGTTTTCCAAAATTCTTTACTCCAAATGGAGATACGGAAAATGAAACATGGCGTGTTATTGGTACGAGCACACAATTCAATTTAATAGAAACCGTTCAAATATTTAATCGCTATGGTAAACTCATAACTGAGCAAACTACTTTAAGTGGTGGTTGGGACGGCACATTAAACGGAAACAACTTACCAAGTGATGATTATTGGTATGTCGCTAAATTTTTAGACGGCAAAACGTACACTGGTCATTTTGCGTTGCGACGTTAATTGATTTCTGCTAATCTTATTCGTAACTTTGTTTTATGCGTTTTAAAATTGAATCAGAATTTAAGCCTACAGGAGACCAACCCCAAGCTATAAAGCAATTAGCGAGTGGTATTGAAAATAAAGAAAAGTACCAAACACTTTTAGGTGTAACTGGCTCTGGTAAGACATTTACCGTTGCTAATGTTATTGAAGAAGTACAAAAGCCAACCCTTGTTTTAGCTCATAACAAAACGTTAGCAGCACAACTATACTCTGAGTTCAAACAATTTTTTCCTGAAAATGCAGTTGAATATTTCGTATCCTATTACGATTATTACCAACCCGAAGCTTACATCCCAGTTTCTGGTGTTTATATAGAAAAGGATCTATCTATTAATGAGGAAATTGAGAAGATGCGATTAAGCACTACTTCTTCCTTATTGTCTGGTCGTCGCGATGTTATTGTTGTCGCTTCTGTATCCTGTTTATACGGTATTGGAAATCCTGTTGAGTTTCAAAAAAATGTGATTTCAGTAGAACGCGATCAAATTATTTCGCGTACCGCATTATTGCATAAGTTAGTGCAGAGTTTATACTCGCGTACAGAAGCTGAATTTAAAAATGGAAACTTCAGAATTAAAGGAGATACGGTAGATGTATTTCCTGGCTATTCAGATAATGCATTCCGAATTCACTTTTTTGGTGATGAAATTGAAGAAATTGAAGCCTTTGATGCGAGAACAAATGAAATTATTGAGCGTTACGACCGCCTAAATATCTATCCTGCAAATATGTTTGTCACATCACCTGATGTTTTGAATGGAGCCCTAAAAGATATTCAAGATGATTTAGTAAAACAACACGATTATTTTAAAGGTATTGAAAAACACCTTGAAGCCAAACGTTTAAAAGAACGCACGGAATTCGATTTAGAGATGATCCGAGAGCTAGGCTATTGTTCTGGAATTGAAAACTATTCGAGATACTTAGATGGCAGAGCACCAGGAACGAGACCTTTCTGTTTACTCGATTATTTTCCTGATGATTATTTGATGGTAGTAGATGAAAGTCATGTTACAATTTCGCAAGTACATGCCATGTATGGAGGGGATAGAAGTCGAAAAATAAACTTGGTAGATTATGGTTTTCGCCTACCAGCTGCTATGGACAATAGACCTTTAAAATTTGAAGAATTTGAAGCACTACAAAACCAAGTGATTTATGTAAGTGCCACACCTGCAGATTACGAAATGCAAAAAACTGACGGTATTTTTGTGGAGCAAGTGATTCGCCCAACAGGCTTATTAGATCCCATTATTGAAGTAAGGCCAAGTTTAAACCAAATTGACGATTTAATAGAAGAAATTCAAGATCGTGTGGAAAAAGACGAACGTACTTTGGTTACAACATTAACCAAACGTATGGCTGAAGAGTTGACAAAATATTTAACGCGTATTTCTATTCGCTGTCGCTATATCCATAGTGATGTTGATACGTTGGAACGTGTAGAAATAATGCAAGATTTACGTAAAGGTGTTTTTGATGTTTTAGTGGGAGTTAATTTACTTCGTGAAGGATTAGATCTGCCGGAAGTTTCTTTAGTTGCCATATTAGATGCAGATAAAGAAGGTTTCCTGCGTTCTAACCGTTCTTTAACGCAAACTGTTGGTAGAGCTGCAAGAAACTTAAATGGTAAAGCTATAATGTATGCTGATAAAATTACAAGGAGCATGAAACAAACTATTGATGATACTGAGTATCGTCGCGAAAAACAAATTGCCTATAATACAAAACATAACCTTGTACCTACAGCATTAAATAAGAGTTTAAACAGTGCATTATCAAAAAATTCTGTGAGTACTTATAGAACCGAACTTGATGCTAAAATAGCGGCAGAACCAGAAAGCGAATATCTAACAAAAGGTGAATTAGAAAAGAAAATTAGAGAAAAGCGTAAGAATATGGAGCAAGCTGCAAAAGCATTAGACTTTATGGAAGCGGCACGTTTTAGAGATGAAATTACGGCTTATCAGGGTAAATTAGAAGGATTGAAAGTGAAGTAGTTGAACTTGTTCCTTACTAAGTCTAGAAGTTAAAATCTAAAATCACTTACCTACATATTGAGCATTGACTACTAATTATATTGCACCTTAAAGATATCAATCAGAAAATCTGGTGGCACTATTTTATTAGGAAAACTATCCATTAAATCTAACACACGATTAATAGACTCGTGACTTAAACCCATTCGTAAACCAAAGTTGTGAATTTTAACCAACTGTTTAGGTGCGACTTTATGATCCAAGTTCATTAAAAGTACAAGTCTGTGAAATTGTACAATACGTTCACTATGTGTTTTTAAATGCACATAATTAACAGGGTGCATAAATAGATATTCAAAATCTTCTTTAGATATATCTAGTTGTTTAGCGATACTGAATAAAAATTTATATTCAATAGTCTTTATATTTTCATCTGTTTGAGCGAAAGCAATCATTTCTGATAATAAGCTCAATTTTTCAGCACGGTTAATCATTATTAAAGGGAATTATTTATAATGTAAAGTTACAGAGATACATTATTTTATTGTCGTTGATATCTTGTATCTTGTCGAAAAATTAAATGTATTTTATCGGAATTTTTTAGCGTTGGTCATGTCAGTACAGTGGCTGTAATTAAAGACTGAAGTACCTTTAAGAGCACTACATCTTGTTTTTCTAACAATTAACCTCTCAAACATGCGCTTTAACTGATTTCAGAATTTGATATAATTAAAATAAGCTCTAGTAAACTGCTTTTATTTGAGAAATTTTACAAAACATAAATCAGTTAACTTTAAATCAGCTTGCCATAACATCTTTTAATAACAAATAAATTCTCTTAATAAGAGCCATTAAATAAAATTACTATGACTAATAATGACATATTTAAGAAACTAAGAGTTGCGCACAAGCTAAGAGATGATGATATCGTAAAGATTTTAACCTTGGTTGATTTTAGAATTTCTAAAAGTGAACTCAATGCTATGTTTAGAAATGAAGACCATCCAAAATTTATGGAATGTGGAGATCAGGTTCTAAGAAATTTCTTAAATGCCTTAATTATTCACCTAAGAGGTCCTTTACCTAAGAAAGGTGAAAAACCAAATACAAACAAACAAAAAAAGAGCAACGATTAACGTTGCTCTTTAAAATAAAACCTAAACTCCTCAATTCGATTTAGTCATCTTTACAGGAATCTTAAACGACTTAGTATCGCCACTAGCTGTCTTAGATATCTTCTGATAGTTTAAACGACTCTTAATGTACTTTTCTACTGATTTGTTATCAGTATCCACTGATAATACCACAATTTCATCATTTTGATTTATGAAAATAGCAACCATGGCATTGACTTCTTTGTCCAATTGAAAATCAGGATTTTTCAATAGTTCTCCAACAGTTTCAGTGATTGAAGCTGGTTCAGCTTTTTCGATCGGGTTTGTACTTGCTGTGAGTTCACTACTAAACGTAATCGCTACGACTAGTACTAACATTTTTAATGTTTTCATAATTATTTGTTTTTATAAGATTGATACTTAATAGACGCCTAATTACTAAAGCAGTTACAGTTCTTAACACTGTTTAACATTGGTTATCAAATATTTAACACTAATGTTAAATATTAAGAAAGGACTGCCTGTACTTTATCTGCAGCTTCTTGAAATTCTGTTGCACTCATTACATCTAAACCAGAATTATCAATTAATTCTTTAGCGATGTCTGCATTAGTTCCTTGCAAACGCACAATAATTGGCACAGAAATATTACCCATGTTCTTATAAGCATCAATAACACCTTGTGCAACACGATCACATCTTACAATACCACCAAAAATATTTATTAATATGGCTTTTACAGCAGGATCTTTTAATATAATACCAAAGGCTGCTTCTACTCTAGCAGCATCTGCTGTACCACCTACATCTAAAAAGTTTGCTGGCTCACCACCTGCTTGCTTTATTAAATCCATAGTTGCCATTGCTAAACCAGCGCCATTTACCATACAACCAACGTTTCCTTCTAAGTCCACATAGTTTAAACCTAAAGCGCCTGCTTCAACTTCAATTGGATTTTCTTCACGTAAATCACGTAATTGTGCTAAATCTCTGTGTCTGTATAAAGCGTTAGCGTCTAAAGTAACTTTAGCATCTACTGCCATAATCAAATCGTCACTTGTCTTTAAAACCGGATTGATTTCAAATAAAGAGGCATCAGATTTAACATAAGCGGTATATAAAGCGGTAACAAATTTTGTCATTTCTTTAAAAGCTGTACCAGATAAACCTAAATTAAAGGCTATACGACGCGCTTGAAAAGGTAAAATACCAGTTGATGCATCAATTTCTTCATTGTGTATTAACTCTGGGGTTTCTTCTGCAACTGTTTCAATGTCCATTCCACCTTCTGTAGAATATACAATCATATTTCTACCTGTTCCACGATTTAATAACACAGACATATAATATTCTTGTGGCTCATTTTTTCCTGGATAATAAACATCTTCGGCAACTAAAACTTGATGGACACGTTTCCCTTCTGCTGAAGTTTGAGGTGTTACCAAATCCATACCTATTATTTTTCCTGCAATTTCTTCAACTTCATTTAGGTTTTTAGCCAATTTAACGCCTCCACCTTTTCCACGTCCACCTGCATGAACCTGAGCTTTAATAACATGCCAACCTGTTCCTGTCTCAGCAGTTAATTGCTTTGCTGCATCTACAGCTTCTTTAGCACTTTGAACAACGATTCCGCGTTGAATACGTACTCCAAAACTGCTTAATAATTCTTTTCCTTGATATTCGTGTAAATTCATTTTTATCAGAAATTTATTTCGTTGAGCAAAAATACGATAGTTAAGCGTTTTTGCCAATAGTTTTCATTATTGATTTAAACTCTTAATATTTAAAGAAATAATAAGTACTATTTATCATTTTTATTGCTGTAAAATATTTTAATCTTTTAAACGCTTAATTACTGAAAACGCTTTATCTACTAAGTAGTCCTCTACGACCAAAGTAAACTCATTGGTTGTAGAAACAACCTCATATAATGTGATTTTTTCCCAAGCCAAACGTTTAAAAATTTGGTAGTATAAACCAGCTATTTTTGAGTTTCCTTTTGGTAAGTAGATACTAATGGCACACAATTTATCTTGTAACCCAATTTGAGTTTCATTTTTAAATGCGTTTAAGATGCTTCCTTTTTCCGAAGTAGATATAATAATATTACTCTCAAACATACCACGTGTAAACGCATAAAAAATCTGATGATTACTACTCATTTTTTCTAAAACTTGAGTATGACTATTTATCAATGTATTAGAGTTCTGAAATGTAAAGTCGCTTAAATTTGAACGTACTGTAATATCACCCAAATTTTTAAAAACCTTTTTTAAACGAATAGAATTATCAAGATTCAAAGGGTTTTGTTGGCGTCGTAATGCCATCATAATTGCTCCATCTTTGACGGGTTTCCGAAGCATTTCAGAAATAGGCTGATTTAAATCTTTTGCTAAAGCAGAAAAATTAATGATTTGTCGTGATAAGCCTTCCTCTAAAAAAGGACTAGACATTATTATTTCCTGAACACAAGAGGCTATTGTTTTCAATTTGTTAATTATTTAACATTTTGTGCTAAATTAGTACAATTTTTTAATTTTTATGTTTTTAATTCGACTTACATATATTTTTGATGCTCTATACATATTAAGATTTATAACCAATGAAACATAATACCTTATTAAAGATTGCGAAAGACTTTGGAAGTCCTATTTACGTTTATGATGCTGAAACTATTGTTAGTCAATACAAACGACTAACAAATGCATTTAGCAAAGTGAAAAAGCTGAAGCTGAATTATGCAGTTAAAGCACTCTCTAATATTTCTGTTTTAAAATTATTTAACTCGCTTGGTTCTGGTTTAGATACTGTTTCTATACAAGAAGTACAATTAGGTTTAAAAGCTGGCTTTAAACCAGAGGATATTATTTTTACACCAAATGGAGTATCACTCGAGGAGATTGAAAAGGCAGCTAAACTAGACGTACAAATTAATATAGACAACCTTTCAATTCTAGAACAATTTGGTACTAAACACCCAAAAGTACCAGTTTGCATTCGTATTAATCCGCATGTTATGGCTGGTGGAAATACCAATATTTCTGTTGGACATATAGATAGTAAATTCGGAATTTCAATTCATCAAATTCCACTTTTATTACGTATTGTAGAAAACACAAAAATGAATATCAACGGTATTCACATGCACACAGGTAGTGATATTTTAGATATTGATGTCTTTTTATATGCCAGTGAAATTCTATTCGAAACCGCTAAGAATTTTAAAAATCTAGAATTTATAGATTTTGGTTCAGGATTTAAAGTACCTTATAAAATAGGTGACATTGAAACTAATATTAAAGAATTAGGCGATAAACTATCAACGCGTTTTAATGAGTTTTGTAAAGCCTATGGCAAAGATTTAACCTTAGCTTTTGAGCCCGGTAAATTTTTAGTTAGCGAAGCTGGAGTATTTTTAGCTAAAGTAAATGTGGTGAAACAAACAACATCAACCGTTTTTGCTCAGATAGATTCTGGTTTCAATCATTTAATACGACCAATGCTATATGGTTCTCAGCACGAAATAGAGAATATCTCAAACCCAAAAGGGTGTGAACGTTTTTACTCAGTGGTTGGCTACATCTGTGAAACAGACACATTTGCAAATAATAGACGTATTTCTGAAATAAACGAAGACGATATTCTATGCTTTAAAAATGCTGGAGCCTATTGTTATTCTATGACTAGCAATTATAATTCGCGGTACAGACCTGCTGAAGTATTAGTCCACAAAGGTAAAGCTCATCTTATAAGAAAACGTGAGACTTTTGATGATATATTACATAATCAATTAGAGATTACGCTCTAAAAACCTAAAGCGTTAGATTTCTCCAAGTTATGTCATAAAATTTCTTACCTTTATAATAACCAATTAGTTACGAATTAATTACAGTAGAAAGTTTACTATTTCTTAAGTCTATTAGTTGCATATGTTATTGGTTAGCTATTAATATTAATTAACTAAATCAATACATTATGAAAAAACTAGGTTTTTTACTTCTTATTGTACCCTTCTTTCTGATGGGGCAAGACGACTCAAGCAGCATTAACAATGTAACTCACATTGAAGTAAAAATTGGACATGAGGCTCAATTTGTTGAAGGTGTAAAAATGTACAATAAATGCTACTCTGACAATAGCGGTGATGCAAAATGGAATTTTTGGAGACAAGTTCAGGGGACCAATACAGTTTATGCTGTTACAGATATGATGGAAAATTGGGCAGAAATGGATGATGAAAATGATGAAGCAAGGAACAAGTGCCGTAACTTATTTCCAGATTTTGTTTTACCTCATATAAAAGAAACAAATTATATGATTACTGAGACTATGCCAGACATCAGCAACGATTCCACAGAACCAAAGGATAAAGTTTGGGTTACTTATTTTAGAGTAAAAAATACAGTAGATTTTATGTCTGTAATAAAAGCTATTTCTGGTGAAATTAAGAAAGCAGAAGGTGACGAGCGTGCTTATTGGTATTCTGTAGTTGGAGGCTCTACTGAATCAGCAGATTACATGGTGGCTTGGACATTTGATAAATATGCTGATTTAGACAAAGATATGGACGGTGTTTGGCAGATTTACGAGAATGTGCATGGTAAAAAGAAAACCGAAGAAATGCGTACAAAATTCAGGAATTCTCTTGATAATTCATGGGGATATATATATGACAAAAGTGATGACATGTCTAAAACTGACTAAAATAGACATCTCTTTATTAAATATAAAAAAGCGTTACTTAGTTGGTAACGCTTTTTTATATTTTTAAACTTCTATCAATTCTTAACTAAAAAAGGAAAATGCCACCAATCAAATCAAAAAGAATAGAATCTATAGATATTCTAAGAGGTCTCGTCATGGTTATTATGGCTCTAGATCATGTTAGAGATTACTTTCATATCAATGCCTTTTCTGATAATTACCCTGAAAATTTAGAAACTACAAATATTATCCTTTTCGGCACACGATTTATTACGCATTATTGTGCGCCTGTATTTGTATTTCTTGCTGGTACATCTGCATTTTTATATGGACAAAACAAACCCAAAGGACAGCTTTCAAAATTTTTAATCTCACGTGGATTATGGCTTGTTTTTGTGGAAATTATAATCAATAACTTTATTTGGTGGTTCGATGTTAACTACGGCTTTATTCAACTTCAAGTGATTTGGGCTATAGGAGTATGTATGCTAGTTCTAGGCTTAATTATTTATCTACCTAAGCGAATTATACTCTTTTTAGGATTACTTATTATTTTTGGGCATAACGCTTTAGACGGCATCATAAAACAAGGTGATAGTTTGGGGTCGATACTTTGGTATATGTTTCATCAAGCTCAAGGGGTTAGTATAGGTCAAGGTCATTTTTTAAGGTTTTCCTATCCTTTATTACCTTGGATTGGTGTTATCCTACTAGGCTATTGCTTTGGTGAATTCTATAAAAAAGATGCTTCTGTCACCTTTAGGAAAAAATGGCTTTTATACATAGGCATATCGGCTACAGTCTTATTCTTTACAATGAGAGGGTTTAATTTTTATGGTGATTTAAGTCCATGGGCATATCAAGAAACAAAAGAAAAAACGATAATTTCATTCTTTAATGTCACAAAATATCCGCCTTCATTGGTATATATTCTTATCACTTTGGGGCCTGTACTTTTATTTTTATACTTTATTGAAAGTATTAAAAACGCAGCTACTAACTTCTTGCTAGTCTTCGGACGTGTGCCTTTCTTTTATTACATATTGCACGTCTTGATAATTCATATAGGAGCTATAATAGGGTTATTGCTTACTAGAAAAGATTGGAAACTCATGATACTAGATAATGAAACTTTTGTTTCTGGTAAATTACAAGGCTATGGCTATTCATTATTTACTGTATATCTAGTGTGGATTGCTATTGTTTTGCTTTTATATCCTATTTGCAAAAAATATATGACGTATAAAGCCAACAATAAAGACAAATGGTGGCTTAGTTATTTGTAATTTTATGACATCAATCTTAATCCAACTCATTTTACCATCCTAGCATGAAAAATTTTATCAAAAAAAATCATTTTACAATTTGTTTTTTTATTTTATTTCTATTCTCAAGTTTAATTTCGTTCGCACAAGGCACTAGGTTACTACGTCAACCAGATATAAGTGCGACCCACATTACATATGCTTATGGTAGTGATCTTTGGGTTTCAGAATTAAATTCTCAAGAAGCCAAGCGCATCACCTCTACCGCAGCCAGTGAATCTAATCCTTACTTTTCACCTGATGGCAATTGGATTGCATTTAGTTCTAACAGAGCGGGAAGAAACAATGTTTATATCGTTTCAAAAAATGGTGGAGAACCAAAACGTTTAACATGGCATCCGAGTGGATCTACAGTTAGAGGGTGGACAAATGACGGAAAGCACATATTATTTGCAAGTGATAGAGACACAGCACCACGACCATATAACAGACTTTACACAATTTCTATTGAAGGTGGCGCACCTACATTGTTAACCAAACAATGGAGTCACGACGGTTCGTATTCACCAAACGGAAAACAAATGATTGTTGATAAAATGGATCGTTGGGATATAGAATGGCGTGCTTATAGAGGTGGACAAAACACACCGCTTATTATATTAGATTTAGAAAGTCAGAATGAAGTTTTACTACCTCATGAAAACACAACGGATATTCAACCTATGTGGCTTAGAGATAAAATTTATTTTTTGTCTGATCGCGATTTAGTGGCTAACATTTGGTCTTTTAATCCTGCTTCTAAAGTACTTGAACAAATTACAAAATTTAAAGGCTCTGATATTAAATGGCTAAATGGTCATAATGATACTTTAACTTATGAGCGTGATGGATTTTTGCATACTATAACTATTTCAACTGGTAAATCAACACAATTGAATATTAATGTGGTTGGAGATTTTCCTTGGACAGAAACAAAATGGGAAGATGTCTCCAACTCTACACGTTCTGCATCACTCTCTCCAAACGGCAAACGTGCTATTATGCAATCTCGTGGAGATATATTTACGGTTCCTGTTGAATTTGGAGATTCTAGAAATATTACCGAAACGTCTGGCACAGCAGATAGGAGACCGATTTGGTCACCAAAAGGAGATAGAATCGCTTGGTTTTCTGATGCTGACAGAAAAGGGTATGCTTTAATGCTATCATCACAAGATGGATTGTCTGAACCTGAAGCAATTTCAATAGGAAAATCTAAATTAGGTTGGAGTCCAAGTTGGTCACCAGATGGCAAACATATTGCTTTTGTAGATGATGATGTACGTTTGCGTTATGTAAACTTAGAAACCAAAAAAGTTAAAACCTTTGATATTGGTGGCAATAATTTAGAACGTGGAAGTATCGAATTAAAATGGTCGCCAGATAGCAAATGGATTGCCTATGAAAAATCTGCTTCTAATAACTTTAGACAAATTTATATCTATTCCATAGAAAAGGATATTTCAAAACCACTTACAGATCCTTTTGCAGATTCTTTCTCTCCTGCTTGGGACTTAAATAAAAAACAACTTTACTTTTTGGCAAGTACGGAAGTCGCTCTAGGTTCAGGTTGGGCTAATACAAGTTCAATGACTGCTGACCCTTCCTACTCTGCTTATGTTGTCAATCTAGATGCTAATGATGATTCGCCTTTTAAACCAAAAAGTGATGAAGAAGACGTAAAAGAAGACGTAAAAGAAGAAGAAGAAGAAGAAGACGAGGAAAAAAATGATGACAAAAAAGAAGACAAAGACTCTAAAGAAAAAAAAGAAGATAAAGCGGAAACAATGCATATAGATTTTGAAGGTATTGGAAGACGCACATTGGCATTACCTATGCCATCAAGAAACTATGGTTATATAATTGCTGGTCCAAAAGGCTCTATCTTTATTTCTGAATACACGCCAAACGGAAGAGGTGCTACGCTTCATAAATTTAGTCTCGAAGACCAAGAAAGTAAAGAATTTACTTCTGGAGCAAACTCAGTTTCTGTAACGTCTAATGGAAAACACATGTTAGCGCGTTTAAATGGTAGTTGGAAAGTTATTAAAACCAGTGGACCTAATGCTAAAGGTGCAAAAGGTCTTAAGGTAAATCTTCAAATGAAATTAGACCGTTCTGCGGAATGGGAGCAAATGTTTGAAGAAGCTTGGCGTTATGAGCGCGACTATTTTTACGACCCAAATATGCACGGTCGCGATTGGAAAGTCGTTTATAAACGTTATGCTCCTTTGGTTCCTTTTATTAAACACAGAGCTGATTTAACCTATATTTTAGATCAAGTTAATGGTGAATTATCCGTTGGACATAGCTTTGTACGTGGTGGAGATTATCCTGATGTGGAACGCACAATAACGGGTTTACTAGGTGCAGATATTACACCAAATGATGGTCACTGGCAAATTGAACGTATTTACACTACAGAAAATTGGAATCCTGGATTAACAGGTCCTTTAGACGCTCCTGGTTTAAATATTAAAGAAGGCTATTATATTGTTGGCATTAATGGCAATAAAGTAAAAGCTGATGAAAATTTTTATAAATATTTAGATGGCACCTCTGGTAAACAAACCATTCTTCATATTAATGATAAACCTGAATTTAAAGGGCATTGGACAGAGATTGTAGAACCAATACGAAGCGAAAACTCTATAAGACAACGTACTTGGGTTGAAGATAATCGCAAATTAGTTGATAAACTTTCAAATGGTCGCCTAGGTTATATTTGGGTTCCTAATACTGGTGGTCCTGGCTTTGTATCATTTAACCGTTACTATTTTGCACAACAAGATAAAGAAGGAGCTGTTATTGATGAGCGCTTTAATGGTGGTGGTTTATTAGACGATTATATGGTCGATTTAATGACACGTAGTCTAAGAGCAGGTTTAACAAATGAAGTTCCTAATGGAAAACCTATGAAACTTCCGGCAGGAATATTAGGACCGAAAGTGTTATTGATTAATGAACTTGCTGGTTCTGGTGGTGACTTTTTTCCTTGGGTATTTAGACAGCAAAACGCTGGGAAACTAATTGGAATGACAACTTGGGGAGGTTTAGTAAAATCATCAACACATTATGCTTTAATAGATGGCGGAAGCTTAACTGCCCCAGATAATGCTGTGTTTGACCCAATAAACAACAAATGGATTGCTGAAAATATAGGAGTTGCTCCAGATATTAAAGTTAGACAAGACGCGAAAGCATTATCTAATGGAACTGATCCACAACTCGAAAGAGCTGTTGAAGAATTAATGAAGCAATTAGGCATTAAAAAAGAAATAAAAAAACCAAAATTTCTACAACCAGCAAAAGGAAATTAAAATAAAATAATGACAGGATTAGATTTAGTTATGGTATTTGCCATTATCCTTTTCGCGAGATTAGGAGTTAGGTTGGTAACGCGGTATATTAAGATGAAAAATGAAGATGATACTGATGAAAAGAATGATACTGATGAAAAGAATGATTTAAGTAATTCTTAATATTAATATTAAGAATTATACAAACAATAAAAACTTTTGTGCTTTAGTATATTTTTTTTACGCTTTTCTTTACACATAGATAAGAGTAAGTTAATTATTTTTTGTCTTCTTTAAAGGTGAGTTTATTGTGTATTTTTTAATATCAAAATTTACTTTATTTACCCTAGTTTTAGACATCGGTAAAGTTTTATTAACGAAAATTAAATCATCATTGGGTTGCTTGTCTTTAAAGACCTCTTGCGTAAATATTTCTCTAAACTGGTAACCTATAAGTTTAGACGCCTTATTTATTATAGCACCAGATAGGTCTTTTATTTTCTTAATTTTATAAGTAAAATCAGTTAACGTTACATTTTTAGGGTCTTCTGAAATACCCGCAGACCAATCTATGACAGTAACCTTAACCATATTAGACTCTACTAAATCAATGTTTTTTATAATTAATTTATTATTGTTATAACGTAGCTTAAAGTTACTTTTTCTTTTAATTGTACTAGCATCAACTGGTTTATTAAAAGTGATATAAAAGGACTCATCATTTGGATTGAAGTTAAACTCTTCAACCTTAAAAGGATTAGGTTCTTTAATAATAAATCGATTATTAAATGTCATATAATTAAGATACATCTTATCACCTATTGGTTTGTATTCTAAATTAACTTCAAATAATGTCGCGTTATTTCTGTAAGTAGCATCCTTTGACATATTAACAAAGACATTATCCTTAGACCTATTAGAAACATAATCGTTATTACTAAACACCTTATATTCTAACTTATAAATTGCAAAATCCCCTTTAGAAATATAAATTTTGCCAGCTCCCATATATCTAGAGTTAGGATTTGGTTTAGAAATAAATTCTATTTCGTAAAGTGGCGTATCCTCTATATATTGAATTTTAACTAATTTAAAATTATGGTTAAATACAAAATCGTCTCTAAAGACATATATAAAAGAGAATGTGTTTACATTATAATTTCTAATCGGATTATGTATGTTAAGAATACCTAATTCATTTTGTATATCAGTCCCTAATTTCGCAGCATTATTAGTATCTAATAATTTTGATTTTCCATAAATACTATTTAACAGCAATGTATCTTGAAAGAAATCCTTATTCAAGTCATAAGAGTATATCGCAGTTCTATTATCATAAAAACGTAGTTTGTTAGTGTTAAAACCAGCATCAAAACTTTCTAAGATAGCCTCGTTAAGATTAAAGTAGGTGTTATTTACGAGTTGGTAGTCTCTGTAATAACTAACATAAGAATGAGGTGAGTTTGGATAGTTGGTTGGTATCTTACCAATAGCATTTTTAATTATTGTCTGTTCTGATAGTTTTGGACCACCTGAACTTGCTTTTATAAGGACAGCGCTTAACTCTTCAACTTTAGATTTTAAATATAAAATATTGATTATTTTAAAATCTAAGGTTTCAACTTTTACTTTAAGCGTTTCATAACCAATTGAAGATATTATAATTGAATTACCTTTTTTATTGTAAGATATTGGTAATCTAAAATTACCCTCTTCATCAGCTATAACTCCATTATCAACATTTTCGAATTGAATAGTTGCGTAGGAAATAGGATACTTATTTTCAATATCAATAACTCTACATAAATATTCTTCTCCTCCTTGAGCCTCTGTTAAAGACAGGCTTAAAAAAAATAGAAAGCAAATAATATATTTTATTCTCATTACTATACTAAATTTCTATAAAATGCTTAAACTAAAACAATATACATATAAAGCACAAATGCTTTTGATTTTTCAGCGTCTTAATTAGAGAAAACTAAATCAGCTTAATCTCGCACTTTCCCTGTAAAATGATTCACTTTAGGGTTCATTGGGTTTTCTGTTGTTCTTCTGTAAATGACTAATTGTCCGCAGTGCCAAATAGCATCTGCAATTGGGCCATTAATCTGATTCCAAAATGGAATTTCTTGTTCTCCAAAAATAATTTTGAATTGAGAAATATCATTACTTTCTCTAAGAATATCAGCAGCAGTTTTGAGGTTGTTCAAAGTGGAAGATCTCATAACTTCATAAGTCAATTCTTCTTTTTCGTCTCTTGAATTTGGTTTTTTAAGTGTAGAATTAACTATAATTTTAGACAAATCATAAATATGTTTTATAGTCTCTTGCGATGTTCTTCCATCATCATTAGCCTTATAAGCTAAATCTTTTTCAGCTAACCCTTCTGATGCCCAATAAAATCGAAAACCTAAAGCATCTAGCATACGTGCTGCCATTGTACCAGCAGTAAACTCTTTCGCATATTCTGGCACTTCATAATAAGGTAATTTTTGATCCTCTTGAGAAAAGCTAAATTGAGTACTAAAAGCAAATAATATAACACTTAATAATCTCATGATTTAATCTTTAATTTTATTTGAATTTGGAACTGGATTCACACCGTATTTATCAAACAAATAAACCAAACTTGTCATTGTTGCCGCACCCAATTCTAACTCACGTTTATTAACATGTTCAAATGTATCATTAGCCGCATGATGGTGATCAAAATAACGCTGTGAATCTGGTCTTAATCCTGCTAAAACATTTGTTTCAGACTTTAAAGGACCTACATCTGCTCCACTTCCTCCTTTTTCAAAATAATGAATTAAATAAGGTTTAAATAAAGCTTTCCAACCCAATATTTGATTAAAATTAGTATCATTAGTTGCAAACGAAAAACCTCTTGGCGTAAAACCACCAGCATCACTTTCTAAAGCAAAAATATGATTCTCATTTTTTTCTTTCGCTACTCTGGCATATTCGGTTGCACCTCGTAAACCATTTTCTTCGTTCATAAATAAAACGACCCGTAGACTTCGTTTTGGTATAATTCCACTTTCTTTTAGTAATCGTAATACGTCCATAGATTGAACAACTCCAGCACCATCATCATGAGCACCATCACCTAAGTCCCAAGAATCTAAGTGACCACCAACAATGATATATTCGTCAGGGAATTCACTCCCTGTAATTTCGCCAATAACATTATACGATTGTACGTCTTCAAATTGCTTACAACTTTGTTTAAAGTAAAACTGAAGATTAGTATCTTGTTTTAATGCGTCACTCAATAGATTTGCATCATTTGTGCTTATTGCAGCAGATGGAATGCGCTGTGATACTAGCAAATCACCATAGCTCATACTCCCTGTATGTGGATAATCATCATCTCGTAAATTCATAGAACGCACAATAACTCCAGTCGCTCCATATTTACTAGCTTCCATTGCGCCAGCGTAGCGTTGATTTACACAACCACCATATGCATCAAACGTGCTTATTAAATCCGCCTGCATTGGCCTGTTGTAAAATACTATTTTACCTTTAACCTTTGCTTTTCCTAAACCTTCTAATTCTTTAAAATCTTTTACTTCTATAACTTGTGCTTTAATGCCGTCTTCACCTGTTGCAATTGAACCACCTAAGGCACAAATATTAACTTTAGTTATAGACCCAGAACTTTCTATATAAGCCATTTCTTTTTCTCCACGTTCCCATTTAGGTACCATAACAGGTTGCAACCAAACTTTATCTAATCCTAATTTTTCAAGTTCAGCTTTTGTATATTGAACAGCAAGTTCCGCATTTTTAGAACCCGACAAACGACCACCAATAGCATTAGATAAATGCTCTAACCAATCATAACTTTTACCATTTGTTAGCGACGTTTTGTAAATGTCTTTTAAAGCTTTTTCATCTGTCTGCGTAAAGCCAAATGAAAAAACAACACATAGAATTAAGGTAAATACTTTAATCTTCATTTTTTAATTGTTGTTTGTATAAATCAATATTTGCTTTCTCCTTAGCAGGCAGGTCAGGTTCTTTAATATCTGTATAGGTTTTTAACGTATCGTATAAAATCTTAGCAACAAGATAGCGAGCCGTAGACTTATCATCTGCAGGAATATTAAACCATGGTGCATCTGCTTTAGAAGTTCTGTTTAAAACATCTTCATAGCAGTTCTGATAATCATCCCATAGTTTACGTTCTTTTAAATCGTCTGGTGAAAATTTCCAGTTTTTTTCTTGTTTATTTAGGCGTCTTAATAACCGATTTTTCTGTTCGTCTTTTGAAATATTCAAAAAGAATTTAAAGATGATGGTGCCATTGTTAGCAATATGCTTTTCAAAATTATTTATTTCTTCAAAGCGTTTATCCCAAAAAGCATCTGTAACATCTTCTACACTCTTAATATCTGGCATATTCTCATACATTAAATATTTAGGGTGTACACGTGTTACTAGTACATTTTCGTAATGCGTTCTATTAAAAATACCAAATTTACCTCGTGCTGGTAACGCAACATAATGCCTCCATAAATAGTCTTGTTTTAATTCAATATGCGTAGGTTTTTTAAAGCTGTGTGCTACAATACCTCTAACATTAAATTCTTTAAAAACTTCGCGAATTAAACTATCCTTTCCTGCAGTATCCATCCCTTGAATACACATTAAAACAGAATATTTACCATGAGCATACATAGCATTCTGTATATCTGCTAAATCTTCACTAACTCCCCTAAGTGCTTTTTGAATCGTTTTTTTGTCTTCGTCCAAATCTAATAGAGTTGGCAAATCTTTTATTTTGATTTGTGAAGAGATTTTAAAATCATGGCTATTAATATCCTTCATACTATTTTAAATTTATTTTGAAGCAAAAGCTTTTACATCACTTTCGCTAACATCCTTACCTCCTAATATAATTAGGCGTTCAACGACATTACGCAACTCTCTAATATTGCCTGTCCAATCATAATTCTGAAGTAATTTTATGGCTTTATGAGAGAATGATTTTTTTGCTGTGCCTTGTTGGCTAGAGATCTTATTAGCAAAATATTCTATTAACAATGGAATATCTTCGCGTCTGTCATTTAAGGCTGGTACTTCAATAAGAATAACAGCAAGTCTATGGTATAAATCTTCTCTGAAATTACCGTATTCAATCTCCTTTTTAAGGTTCTTATTTGTTGCAGCGACTACTCTAACATTGACTTTAATATCCTTGTCACTTCCAACACGTTGAATGCGACTTTCTTGCAATGCACGTAATACTTTGGCCTGGGCAGATAAACTCATATCACCAATTTCATCTAAGAAAATAGTACCACCATTAGCCGCTTCGAACTTACCAGCTCTATCTTTTGCTGCAGATGTAAATGCTCCCTTAACGTGTCCAAATAATTCACTCTCAATTAATTCACTTGGAATTGCTGCACAATTCACCTCTATCATTGGCCCTTTAAAACGTTCGCTTTTTTGGTGTAACCAATGTGCTACAAGTTCTTTTCCTGTGCCATTAGGTCCTGTAATTAAGACGCGTGCATCAGTTGGAGCGACCTTATCTATCATATCTTTTACACGATCAATATCAGCACTCTTACCAATCATTTCGTAGTTTTTGCTAACTTTCTTTTTTAGCATTTTATTTTCTACTACAAGTTCTTTTCTATCTAGAGCAATGCGAACCGTGTTTAATAACCTATTTAAATCTGGTGGTTTAGAGATATAATCAAACGCACCTAAACGCATCGTATTTACAGCCGTATCTAAATCGCCATGACCAGAAATCATTACCATTGGTATCTCTGGCTTAATTTTTTTAGCAGCTTCTAATACCTCAACACCATCCATTTTAGGCATTTTAATATCACATAATACTAAATCATAATCGTCTTTCTTTATTTTCTCGATACCTACCAAACCGTCTTCCGCTTCTTCAACTTGATAGGTATCGTTTTCTTCTGAAAGGATTTTTACTAATACTCGGCGAATTGCCGCTTCATCCTCAATTATTAATATTTTTGGCATCTCTATATTTTAAATTTTATTCCTGATCTCATATAAAAAGAATTTATATTATCTAATTCGAAGATATTTTCTCTATCATCGTTTCTTAACACATTATTAAGTCTAAAAGTGTATCCAAGATACGCATATAAGACTAAATTTTTTGTTAAAAAATATTCATACCCTAAACCACCAACTGCAATAGATAATGAGATATTATCTACACTCTGACCATTAACTTGTTGCGAATTCTGTAAGTTAGCGAAATAACCATCTAACCCTACAAAGGTCTGCAGCATATTGTTTTTACTAAAATAATATTTAATATTAGATTTTGGTATACCAGCGCTAAAAGACAATTTATCATTAACCTGTCTAAAATAACTAACAAATGGTAAAGGAAATGGTATACCAGCTGTGGTATTATAAGTTAAACCTAAGATTAGTTGGTAAGGTTTATTAGCAGATTCATCATCTCTTCTATCATTAATTGCAAAAACACCACCATTCAAAAATAAATCATCACCTGTGATTCTCTCTGTTAAGGTAGATGCGATTCTAGGATTAACTTTAAGTCCAAATCGCCAAAACTCACTGGTTTTAAATGTGTAAGCTATATTTAAATCTATAACAGTTATAGTTTCTAACAGCGATCTATCAAAGGGGTAATCTTCTTCAAGATTTAGTATAATCCTATTATATTCTGCTCCTATCACAAGATAATTATCCTTTTTTAATTCGATAGGATAATTAATTAATGCCCTTATGCGCGTGTACTGATCTTCGGATTTAGTTTTAGGAATAAAAGAATACTCCAAACGTGCTAAATCTGTGAGTTGTGCCTCTGCAAAATGAAAAGAAAACAACAAACCAAAAGTTAAGATAGTATGACATTTTAAAAAGCGTAAAAACATATATCTTATTTTTGAATGATATGAATATCGCGCTGAGGAAAAGGAATCGAAATATTATTTTCTCTAAAAAGACGATCTATCTCAAAACGAATATCACTTTTTGGGAATTGAGCTTTAAAACTATCTCCGATAGTAAATATCAATTTAAAATCTAGAGAACTATCACCAAATTCTGTAAAAATTACATTAGGTTCTGGACTTGATATAACATCTTCATTTGTTCTTGCTGCCTGAAGTAGTAATTTTTTAACCAATTGCACATCGCTTCCATAAGCCACACCTACAGTTACGAATTCCCTAGTTGTACTTCCATTTTGCGTCCAATTATACAAACTATTAGTTAAGTATAGATGATTAGGGATCACCAACACTTTATTATCTATAGTTACGGCTCTTGTGGTTCTTAATTTAATTTCTTCAACACGGCCAACTTTGCCTTCTAGTTCAATAATATCACCAACATGAACAGTTTGATCGACTAAAATAAAAATCCCAGAAATAATATCTTGAAACAAAGTTTGAAGCGCCAAACCAATACCAATTAAAAGCGCTGCAGAAGCTGCAAAGACAGCGGTAACATTTACTCCAACATTGTGTAAAGTAATTAGTAGTATAATAATGTAAATGAGCCACCTAAAATAGCCATAAACAACATTAAACTTCGTCTTTTCTTGTTTTGGAAGATTTCTTGTTATGAGTTTTAATAGTATTCTTAATATGACTGTCGTAATAAAAATTACGGTAATTATAACTAAAATATCAAAAATTGAGATATTGATATCCTTACCAAAAGTCATGTTTTGACTTAAAAAACCTTTAATAGATTCCCAAGCATCACTTTCAGTAATAGTTTGTTCAATATGATCTAAACCTTGAATCATCAATTAATATTTCAACCATTTAAAGAGTTCTTTATATGTAGGCTTTTTACCGTACATTAAAATACCAACTCTGTATATTTTAGCCGCAAACCAAACCGCTAAAATAAATGTACCAATGAGTAATACTAGTGATAAGCCTTGCTGCCATAATGGAACACCAAAAGGTATACGCATTAACATTACTACTGGTGACGTAAATGGAATAAAAGAAAATACGGTTGACACTGTTCCATGAGGATCTTCTATAACCGTAAATACACCAACATAAACTGCTAAAATTAAAGGCATAAGAATTGGCAACATAAATTGTTGCGTATCTGTCTCATTATCTACTGCGGCACCAATTGCTGCGTAGAGAGAACTGTAAAGTAAATAACCGCCAATAAAGAAAAACATAAAAGCTACAACGAGATTAGCTAGTGGTAAATTACTAATTGCTGTGATTAAGTTTTCTGCAATTGCTTGAGCGCCTTCTGCCTCAATAGCTTGGTTAACTAACTCTTGTTGTGGCGTATTGACTTGCGTCATATCAATTCCAAAAATTGCAGTAACAATAGTTAGTAAAACACCTCCTAAAATTACCCAAATCACAAATTGAGTAATACCAGCTAATGAGGTTCCTATAATTTTACCCATCATTAATTGAATAGGTTTTACAGAAGAAATAATAACTTCTATAATTCTGCTTGTTTTTTCTTCAATAACACTTCGCATTATCATGTTACCATAGATTATGATGAACATAAATAATAAATAGCCTGCAGCTCCACCAAATGCTAGTTTTACAACGTTGTCTATTTTAGAACTCTTCTCTCCTTCAAAACTTTCTTGTGCAATATCAATATTCGATTTAGAAGCTTCAATCTGCGCAAGTGTCACTCCATCTTTCTGAAGTTTCATTTCTCGTAGTCGCTTTTCTATTTTTCGCTCTAAGCCAGAAATGACTGTTAACGATGGTGAGTCTTCTGAGTAGAATTTTATAGTTTCAGAAATAGCGTCGATTGAATCTGACTTACCAATATACAATAGACCGTAATCTTCTTTTTCCCTAACTAAATTTTTAGCATCCTCTAGACTTAACCCATTGAGTTTTGTATATACTGTATTTTCAGTATTCTCAAAAATATCAAACAAAAAACCAGACTCATCTAATATAGAAATTGTACGTTCTTTGTCATTATTTAACTGAGATAAATAGGATACTACAGCAATAAGCGCAATCATTATTAACGGACTTAAGAACGTCATTATAATAAATGACTTATTCTTAACCTTAGTAAGGTATTCTCGTTTTATGATAAGAGGTAAATGATTCATTATTAATTATTTTTTACAGTTTGAATAAAAATATCGCTTGCTGAAGGGATCACTTCAACAAAGTGATGCACTTCTGCTTTAGCAGTTAAAAATGATAACAAATCATTTGGAGAACTATCTGTGTTCAATTTAATATTAAACTTAATATCATCATTTAAATTTTTGAATGTAGCAGGAAGCACCTCAAACTTACTTTTTATCTTATCTAAGACTAGATCTCTATTTGATGATTGTAACCCAACTTCAAAAGTATTTGTTTTAAACTCACGTTTAATGTCAGTTAATTTTCCGTCTAAAACTTTATTCGATTTATGAATTAAAGCAATATGATCGCACAATTCTTCAACAGACTCCATACGATGTGTAGAAAATATAACTGTAGCACCTTCATCTCTTAATTGCAAAATTTCATCCTTAATTAAATTCGCGTTAATAGGATCGAAACCAGAAAAAGGTTCATCAAAAATCAATAATTTTGGTTGGTGTAAAACCGTAACAACAAACTGTATTTTTTGAGCTTGACCTTTACTTAGTTCTTGGATTTTTTTGTTCCACCAATCACCTATCTCTAATTTATCAAACCAATATTTTAATCTTGTTTTTGCTTCAGATTTACTTAAGCCTTTTAACTGTGCTAAATACAAACACTGCTCACCAACCTTCATAGACTTATATAAACCACGTTCTTCAGGTAAATAACCAATATCTCTAACATGTTCTGCCTTTAATGGCTGACCATCTAATAGTACAGAACCTTCATCTGGCATTGTAATTTGATTAATGATACGGATTAAGGTTGTTTTACCTGCTCCATTTGGACCTAATAATCCAAAAATACTTCCTTTTGGAACGGAAATAGAGACATGATTTAATGCTTTAAAGTCTCCATAGTTTTTAGACACAGAATTAGCGACTAATAAGTCATTCATATATAGCGTGATTTTATAGTAGGGTTAGTACGTAAATATATTAAATGTTAAAGAATTGAAGAACATTTAACACTAATAGTTATGCTTTTTTTTATGAGAAATGAATATGATTTGCTTTAAAATACAAAACCCACCCTTATGGTTAGATAAGGATGGGAAAAAAATTGCTATGAAAAAGAAAAATTACCGCTAATTAGCATTAGCGATAAATCAAAGATAATATTTTTTCTGAATTAGAACCTTTTATGAAAACATATCTTTTACTTTTTCAAAAAAAGATTTATCCGAACTTTCTGGTTTAGGCTCAAAATGCTCATCTTCCTTAACACTTTCAAAAAATTCTTTCTGTTTTTTACTTAAAGTCTTTGGTGTCCAAACGTTTACATGCACTAATAAATCACCTTTACCGTAGCCATTAATACTAGGAATACCTTTACCTCTAAGTCTTAATATTTTACCAGATTGTACACCTGCCTCTATCTTAATTCTAACTTTACCACCAACCGTATCAATCTCTTTAGACGTTCCTAAAATTGCATCTGGAAGGCTCACATACATATCATAATGTAAATTATCGCCTTCGCGTTTTAAAGTTGAATGTACCTCTTCTTGTATGGCAACTAATAAATCTCCTGCAATACCATTTCCTGGTGCATCGTTACCTTTTCCTGTAACTTTAAGTTGCATACCATCCTCTACTCCTGCAGGGATTTTTACTGTAACAGTTTCTTCCTCAACTCTTAGACCTTGTGCATCTGCATCAGCAGGTTTCTTGTCAATTGTTTGACCAGCTCCACCACATGTTGGACAAGCCGAAGCCGTTTGCATACGACCCAAAATAGTATTGGTCACCCTAGTGACTTGACCAGCACCGTTACAAGTACTGCAAGTTTTGTAGGTTGTGCCAGACGCTTGTTTCTTGCGCTTTACCTTTATTTTCTTCTCAACACCATTAGCAATATCTTCTAAAGAAAGTGTAACTCTAATTCTTAAGTTACTCCCTTTTACAACACGCTGTCTTCCGCCTCCACCGAAGCCGCTAAAACCGCCTCCACCACCACCAAAAATATCGCCGAACTGACTGAATATGTCATCCATATTCATACCACCTCCACCACCACCAAAGCCACCTCCGCCATCAAAGGCTTGGTGACCAAATTGGTCGTAACGTGCTTTTTTGTCTGCATTACTTAAAACTTCGTAAGCTTCAGCTGCTTTTTTAAATTTCTCTTCTGCTTCTGTATTATCAGGATTTTTATCCGGATGATATTTTAAAGCCATCTTACGATACGCTTTTTTTATTTCTGCATCAGTAGCACCTTTAGTAATACCTAATATCTCGTAGTAATCTTCTTTCATGTTTACTGCCCACAAAAGTGGGTATCTTTTAATTCATTTCCGCAATAGCGAAAAACTATACTTTTATATTATTGTCCAATAACTACTTTAGGAAAACGAATCACTTTTTCTCCTAATTTATATCCAGGCTCAACAATATCAATAATCTTTCCTTTTAAATCGTCACTTGCCGCAGGAATTTGAGTTACTGCTTCATGATTATCTGCGTTAAAAGTATCTCCTTGTCTTACTTCAATTTTAGACAAGCCTTTTTGTTCTAAAGTATTTACCAATTTATTGTAAATTAATAAGACTCCTTTGCGCAATTCTTCAGCCTCTTTATCGTCTTCTATATGCAATAGAGCGCGCTCAAAATCATCTAAAACGGGCAACATAGAAATCATTAAATCTTGGCTAGCTGTTTTAAATAATTCTATACGTTCTTTACTTGTTCGCTTTTTATAATTTTCAAATTCAGCAAACAAACGCATGAATTTGTCTTTTTCTGCGAGTAATTGGTCTTGTAATTGCTCTTCTACAGACCTTGTATCTAAGGGTTCAGCAGTTGCTGTTGCTGTATCTTCTATTTGTGGTTCTTCAACCTCGTTTTTTTTATCTTTTTTACTCATTTTGAGCTGTCTTTTTAAACTAAAATTTAAATCTTTGATTTACAGATGGCAAAAGTACTGCCATTATTATAAAAATGTCAAAATGTCATTAACATTTTTTTATATATGTTAAGCTTATCTTATTCTTAACTTTGCGAATTAAAACAAAACTAAAATAACACTTACATGAAAACATCATTTTTAAAAATTTTCGCAGTTATAACACTAATTGCAACGACAAGTTGTGCTGACAAAGCCAAAGAAGCTGAAACAAAAGAAGCAGAAGCAGCTGCAGTTGCAGAGGACGCAGCTATAAATTACAATGTTAATACAGACACGTCTATGATTGAGTGGACTGGTTTTAAACCAACAGGTTCTCATAACGGAGCTATTGCCATTTCTAGAGGTAATATACAAGTAAAAGATAACGCTATCGAAAGTGGAAAATTTACGTTTGACATGAATAGTATTACTGTAATAGACATACCAGTTGAAAAAGAAGGAAATGCTAAATTAGCAGGTCATTTAAAAGGTGCTGACTTTTTTGATGTTGAAACGTACCCTATTTCAAAATTTGAAGTTACTAGTATTGAAACTGTAGATGGTATAACAATGCTTTCTGGTAACTTGACAATGAAAGATGCTACAAATAATATCAGCTTTCCTGTAAGCACAGAAATGAAAGATGATCTGATGATGCTAACAAGCGATACCTTTACTATTGACCGTTCTAAATGGAATGTAAAACATGGTTCTAAATCGTTTTTTGATAATTTAGGTGATAAATTTATCAACGATGATATTGAATTAAAAGTAACTCTAGTAGCTAACAAAGGGTAATTAAACTTCAGTTAAAAATTAAAAAAGCACTTACATTTCTGTAAGTGCTTTTCTTTTCATAGCAATTCTATTTCTAAAATTGCCTCGCTATTAATTTACTATCATCAACAATCAACATCTAATTAATAGCTACTTGTAGTAATGTGTCAAACAAACACTAAAACTTATTTAGGCATTACTACAGTATCGATAACGTGAATTACACCATTGCTTCCTGCAACATCTGTAGCTGTAATTTCACTATAATTTCCTGCTTGGTCTTTTAGCCAAATTTTACCGTCTTTAGACATCACTGTTAATACAGTTCCATTTAAAGCTTTTAGTTCTACTTTTCCGTTTCCTTTCTTTAATGCTGCAACAACGTCGCTTGCCATTAATTTACCAGGAATAACATGATATGTTAATACGTTTGCTAATGCTGCCTTATTTTCTGGCTTTAATAGATTTGCTAAAGCATCTTTATCAATTTTTGCAAAGGCACTGTTTGTTGGTGCAAAAACTGTAAAAGGACCATCTCCTTGTAAAGCATTAACTAAATCTGCAGCTTTTAAAGCAACTACTAATGTTGAGAAATCTTCGTTACCTACAGCAACATCTACAATTGTTTTTTGAGCCGTAGCTGTTTGTGTAAATGTTAATGCTACAAACGCTGTTAAAATAAATACTAATTTTTTCATGATTTTTTTAATTATCGATTAAATTATTTAATGCACTTATCTTATTTTTTAAGTGCTTTCATTTATATTTACACAGTGATGTTAGATATGGATGAGCATCACTTTACTTTTGGGAAATCTTTAACATTAATGCAAAACGACAGCAAACTTATTGAACTTTTAAGAATCAAGGATGAGCGAGCGCTATCAGCATTATATGACAAATATTCTGGCGCCATTTATAGTGTTATTTTAAAAATGATAAGAGATGAAGGCAAAGCCCAAGATTTACTTCAGCAAACATTTATGACCGTTTGGGAAAAGGCAGAAAGCTACGACATTAACAAAGGCCGTTTTTATACTTGGGTGTATCGCATTGCGAAAAATAAAACGCTAAATGTGCTCAGAAAAAATAATCCACTCATCCAAACCGATGATTTTAGTGTATATAATAAAAAAGAAGAGGCTATTAGTATAGACCCAGAGTATTTAGAACTCAATGGTGCTGTTTCTACATTAGAGGCACATCACAAAGAAGCCATAGAGCTCGTTTACTTTAAAGGTCTAACACATAGAGAAGCACATAAAGCAATGAATGTACCTTTGGGTACGTTTAAATCTTACATAAGACAAGCCCTAAAAAAGCTTAGAGAAACATATGTAGAGACTTTAAGTTTCATGTTACTTATACTAAACGCGCTATGATGATGGATAAGAAGACGCTATTAGAAGACGGATTATTAGAGCAATACATGCTCGGAGAACTCAATGCAAAAGAATGCGAACAAATTGAGCAATTACTTCTATCTGATACCGAATTAAAAGCGCATTTTAACTTACTCGAAGAAGATTTTGAGCGTATCGGTTTAGAAAACACGATTGCTCCACCAGAATTTGTAAAGTCACAACTTTTAGACGCTATAAAACCACCAAAATCTAAAGACACTCTAATTGTTGCATTACAAAAAGATACGAATACTAAATTCTATTTAGGTATTGCAGCAAGTGTTACAGCGCTATTGTTAGTTGGTAGTTTTTGGATGTACTCACAACTCAATGATGTACAGCAACAATTACAAACCGTAGAAGTTAATAACACAGAGTTAAATACCACTATAGAAACATTAAACACAGAATTAGAACGTAACAATACATTTTTCAAAGGTATTGTAAACGCTGACACCGAACAATACATTTTAAGTGGCAATGATTTAATGCCAAATGCTAAAGTGATCAGTTATATTAATCACAAAGCAAAATCTGTAGTCATAAACACAGAACGCTTACCAGAATTAGATGCAGACCACGACTACCAAATGTGGGCAGATGTAGAAGGAGAAATGATTAATATGGGCATAATCTCTAAAGACAAAACCCTAATGACCATGGCGTATATAGACCATACAGAATCTCTAAACATCACAATAGAAGCTGCTGGTGGCAATGATCACCCAACAGTAGAGCGCTTGGTTACTAATGTGTATTTAAGGTAGTTTTTTGCTTTTTATCTTCTAAAATACTTGACTTTACGTATAAAATTCTTCTCATTATTTATTAGCTTTATGAATTCTAAGAAATGTTTTATTCTCAAGATATCTTGGGATGAGAGTAATAGATATTGTACGTAGAGAGTTGTATAGCATGTAGAAAAAATCTATTTAATATGTCAAGATTTGAGTTTGCAAAATTCCTTGAATAGTTTAAAAAAAAAAATTGATACAAATAAATCTGAATGAAAAAACATCAGTCTTTCCGCTTTTTTGAAAAGTATGATTGCGAACACAGAAGATATTCAAGATTTTTGTGAAAATATGGAAATGGATATTGATGCTGAAAAACCAACATGGAAAAAGCTTTATGCAAATTCTAAAAGATGATTAGATTTATGAATAAAACTTATAGTTTATATCTAAACGGAATTCTCACTAAATGGAATTAAAAAAAACATATTAGAAATGTTTTATGAACTCAACAAAGTGAATGAATAGAATACAAAAACACAATATAGATACTTTTTACTACAGTTTGTCAAGGATGTTAGAAAGAGCAGCTTATTATGGGCTTCGCACATTAATACTTCTATATATGACTGGAGAAATCCTCAAAATGGATAGCACTAGAGCATTGATTGTTTATGGTTGGTTCGCAGGTTCTATACTGTTTTCTCAAATTATTGGTGCATTACTTGGAGACTTGATTATTGGAAATAAAAAAACACTAATCATTGGTGTTGGACTTTTTGGATATGTATTATGGAATAAGAAAACCACCTATAGTAATAAATAAAATTAATTACTGTCTAATACTTAAACTAAGTTAGGCAACATTTGAAAAAAAAATACACTGATAGTATTACTAAAAAAAGTAATAATTTTTTATTAAACAACTAAGCTAACACAAAATGATTCACCTAATAGTAGGCAACACAGGTTCAGGAAAAACCACTTACTCCAACGAGTTAAAAAGAAGAATTAATGGTATAATCTTCTCAATAGACACTTGGAATAACACGTTATTCATACCAGATAAAAAACCAGATGACAGCTTAGATTGGTTTCTAGAAAGAATTGAAAGAGCAGAACACATTATCGTAGGTTTAGTGACACAGTTAGAAAACTCAAAAACAGATACCATCTTAGATTTAGGGCTTTCTAAATTTGAGCATCGTGAGAAATTTAGAAAATTCGCAAAGGCTAACGGCTATGAATTAAGAACTCATTTTTTAGACATTTCTAAAGCAAAGAGGCTAGATAGAGTGCTAAAAAGAAATGAAGAAAAAGGAACTACATTTGAGTTTGAAGTTACTAAAGAAAACTTTGATTTTATGGAAACTTGGTTTGAGAAACCAACCGAAAACGAAATGATTGGCGGAGTTGTAATTACAGACTAAACAATGAACTAATTTAAAGGTGAATTAAAGAGGATTACGCTCTTATAAAACTCTAAACATTTAAAAGGCTACAACAACAAATCCTCTAAAGCAGGTCTTAAATTTGCAAACTTAAAATTAAAACCTTCAGCTTCTATTTTATGGGAGCTGACACGTTGACTTTCAAATAATAGCATGTGCATTTCACCTAAAACGAGTTTCATGGGAAATTTAGGAATGTTAGGTAAAACTAATGGCTTGCTCAAAACACTAGCTGCAACCTTAGTTAACTCTTGGTTACTCACTGGATTTGGTGCTACTGCGTTGTAAATACCTTCAAAATTATTTTGTAAAGCGTGTATAAAAAGTGCTGCTAAATCCTTGACATGAATCCAACTTTGCCATTGTTGCCCACTTCCAAATGCTGCACCTGCACCAAATTTCATAGGTTTTATAATTTCTGGTAAAGCACCACCATCTTTGGCCAAAACTAAACCAATTCTAATTTTTGCAACCTTAATTCCTAAGGTTTCAAAACCGTCTATAGCTGTTTCCCATTGCTCCACAACTTCACCTAAAAAACTATCTGAAGTTTGTATATTGGTTTCGTCGTAATAGTTAGTTAAACTCGTTGGATAAATACCTATAGCACTAGCCGAAACAACGTGTTCTATTTTATAATTATATGCTTCGATAGTGTTTTGTAAAAGCTGAGCGGTTTTGGTTCTACTTTCAAGAACTTCTAGTTTATAAGCATCTGTCCAACGTTTAGAAATAGAAGCACCAACCATATTAATAATTGCAGAAACCCCTTCAAAACAACTGTGATCTATTTCGTTGTTGTTAGGATTCCAATAAAAACCTTTATAATTAGCCGTTGTACTAAGTTTAGATTTTGAAGTCGTTAAATAATGAACATTAATTCCTTCTGCATGACATTGTTTTACAATCTCCTGCCCAATTAATCCTGTTGCTCCTGTTATTAAAACGGTCATCTTTATTCTTTTTGTAAAGGTACAAAAGGTAAAAACCGAAAGGATTGAATTTAGTTTGGATTTAACGTTTAAAGTACTCGTCAATACCCTACTATCGGCTCGAGTGTTTCGAGTATGTAAGAAATGTATAGAAAACCCTTATTACTTCGGAAGCTTCTCTATACAAAATTCTGAAAACGGAATTTCACTCGAAGTGACAATAAGCAACTATTTAAGCCTTTTTTAGCGCTCGTAACATTTAACTCACTATTTGTTCGTTGAATACTTCGTTGCCCTAAGCATTTCACGTTTTCCAGGAGGACCAGGCAATCGCTCTACTGTAAAACCAACCGCTTGCATTGCTCGCCTTACGCTTCCTTTTGCGGAATAGGTTACTAAAACACCATTATTTTTAAGCACATTAAACATGATTTCAAAGATGTCTTCTGTCCATAAATCAGGTTGCACGCGTGCTCCAAAAGCATCAAAATATATGATATTAAATTGGTTTTTAGCATTTATATCCTTGAAGAGTTTTTGCTGTTTTTCTAACTGAAAACTAGAAGTGATTTGATGATATTCTTCCCAAGATGTTTCATGTAGTTTTTCAAAAATAGCATCATGTGTTTTTGAAATAAGCTCAACATAATTGAGTTGTTCTATTTCCTCATTCTGAACAGGATAAGCTTCTACTCCAACATAATTAATATTCAATTTTAATTTTTCGGCTTCAATTAAAGTTAGAAATGCATTGAGTCCTGTACCAAAACCTATTTCTAATATTGAAATAGCACTAGATTCTGAAGCATGTTCAGAATCACAAAAAGTTTCAGAATAAAAAAGCAAACCATGTTTTAAAAATACGTGGTTTGCTTCTTGTATGGCACCATGAATAGAATGATATTGCTCATTCCAATCTTCTATCTGTATGGTTTTAGAACCATCTGATGTGGTGATTATTTTTCGTATCAATACTTATAGAATCAGTAATTTTTTAATTTTAGGAATTGGCCCTACGCATTCTGTTTTATGGCAACTCAAACAATTATTAATTGCCGCATTGTAACGCTCTTTTAGCTCAAAATTAGAGCGTGTGTCTGTGATCGCCTCTTGTGATTCTATAAAAACATTTACAAAACTATTCCAAGCTACAGTTCTACCTTTACCTTTTGTCATTTCAGCAGAATGCAATGTCATTAAATCTAAAGACATAGAAACAGGTGCTTCGCCTGCAACAATCTGTTGTTTTAACTGCATATTATAGGCATACATGGCATTCATAAATCCTGCCATTTCAGAGGGTTGATACATCTGATATTCTACTTTTTTAACTACAGGCACATCTGTTTCTTTTTTTTCGTCTTTACAACTCAAAAAAAACAAACCAACAATAACAGATATAGCTATAAATCTATTGCTTAAGTAAAACTCCATCAGCTTCAAAACGGTATTCAAATTTAGGAACTGTTATTGCAGCGATTTCTTCTTCAGATTTACCTGCATCTTCTGCATAGTGTCTTAATTCATCTACAGACGTTTCCGTAACAAACGCTTTTCCGTTCACTACAACATCTCCTTCTGCGTTTAATGGCATAAAGAAACCGTAATCTTTAAACTTTACCATCACTTCATTTTGACCATCCATATCTAAAGTCATCCAACAACCCTTTTTAGAACAAACTTCAACAATTTTTGCTGACATTTTAGAATTAATAGTATCGCCGACTTTCAATGTTTTATAATGATCCATCATACGATCAGATGTTAAAGCATCTGCATCTGTAATATCCATACCAAAAGAGGCATAAGCCATCTCTTTACTTTGTTCTCCTTCTACTACAATGTCTTCATTTTCTGTGGTTTGCTTTTCATTTTTACAAGAAAACATAGCCAAACTAAAAACTAATAATAAAACCAACTTCTTCATATTTATTTACTTTAAATTAATTTTTTCGTAAAACAAATTTACATATTTTATGATAATATTACCTTTTTTTAACGGTTATCATTATGTATTTTTGCAAAACATAAACTCACCCATTTAATGACAGAAATGAACCCTAACGAAATCGATATAGTAAAAGCAGAAACTTCTAAAATTAAAAGTGTTGATTTTAGCAACCTTACTTTTGGCCGTGTATTTAGCGATCACATGTTTGTTTGCGATTTTGAAGATGGTAAATGGCAGACACCTAAGATAACTCCATATCAAGCTATGACTATTGATCCGTCTGCTAGAGTGTTTCACTACGGACAGGCTGTTTTTGAAGGTATGAAAGCCTACAAGGATGATGATGGTAAAATTTTTCTGTTTAGACCAGACCAAAACTCTGCACGAATTAATAAATCCTCAGCACGTTTGGCGATTCCCGAATTTCCAAAAGATTACTTTTTAAATGGTTTAGAAACGCTATTGAAATTAGATAGTGATTGGATTAAACCAGGTTTAGGAAACTCACTTTATATACGTCCTTTTGTTATTGCTACAGAACCTGCGATTTCTGCATCGCCTGCAGACACTTATCGTTTTATGATTATATGTTCACCTGCTAAAGCTTATTATAATGAGCCTGTACGTGTTTTATTTGCTGAAAAATTTAGTCGTTCTGCAGATGGTGGAGTTGGTTTTGCAAAAGCAGCTGGGAATTACGCAGCTCAGTTTTACCCAACGAGTCTGGCTCAGAAAAAAGGATTTCAGCAGATTATATGGACTGATGCTTCTACACATCAGTACCTAGAAGAAGCTGGTACAATGAATATATTCTTTAGAGTTGGCAATAAATTAATCACAGCACCAAATAACGACAGAATTTTAGATGGTGTAACTCGTAAGAGTGTTCTTCAGCTTGCAAAGGACATGAATATGGATTATGAAGTGCGTCGTGTAAGTGTAGAAGAAATTAAAGAAGCCGCTAAAGACGGAAGTTTAAAAGAAATTTTTGGTACAGGTACTGCTGCTGTTATAAGTCCGGTTTCTGCTTTTGAACATGGTGGTGATGTTTTTGAAATTTCACCTGTTGAAGATTCCTTTGCAAAACTTTTTAAAGATACTTTAATGCATATTCAACACAACTTGGCTGAAGATGCTCACGGTTGGAGACACGAAGTAATATAATTACACATTTAGTTATATATAAAAGCAGCCTCTAATGGCTGCTTTTTTAGTTTATGATTCTAAAATCTCTTTAATATTAGGCTTAAAGTAGTTTGGTCCTTTTAGTACTTTACCATCTTCTCTGTAAATTGGTTCACCATCTTCACCTAACTTACTCATATTACTGCGCTGTATTTCTTCAAAGACTTCTTCTATCTTATGTTGCATGCCGTGTTCTATAATTGTGCCACAAAGTATATAAAGCATATCACCTAAAGCATCTGCAACCTCGACAAGATCATTTTCCTTAGCAGCTTCTAGGTATTCTTCATTTTCTTCGCGCATGAGCTCGTAGCGCAATAGATTTTTATCTAATCCTAAATCGGCTTTTGGTGTTTCTCTATGTCCTATTTTAAAAGCGGTATGAAATGCTTTTACAGCATTGATTTTATCTTGCATATCTATTTAGTTTATTAGTGCACTAATTCTTATTTTTGCATAAAAATAAGGAGATGTTTAGTAACGGTCAATTGATTTTTGGAATTTTATTTTTTATAGCTTTTGCTATCATAGTTGGTTTTCAGTATCGTAAGGATCTTCCTCTTCATAAAAAATACTATAAAGGTACCATCTGGGTGCTTTTAGCCTTTATTGGTTTTATTGGTATGATTGCTGCTGTTAAGTTTGTTTTTATGTAAAAAATATTTATTTAACAGTTAGTAGAATAGGATTTTCTATTAATTGCTTGTTTTATAAGTAAAATGGAATGATAATTTTCTTAACAATTTTAATTTTAGTACTAATTAATGGCCTTTTATTAAGGTTTAGCACAAATAAAAAGCAGCCATAAATTATATGACCGCTTTTATTATTTATAGAATTAAATCAACTCTAATTCACATCTGGTAAATGGTTATATTTTTCACTGTAATATAACATTTGCTGAGAATACCCTCTAGGCTGTGTCACTTTAATCGCTATAATTCCACCAGCATCATTTAGTTCTGGTACTAATACAGGATTTACAAAACCACTATAAGGCGCAGCTGTAAATTGCTTATTACGTTCTAAAACCTCAGCATGAATTGCTTGGTCTACTTTGACTCCATAACCTTCAACCAAAGCTTCGACTGCAGCATAATCACCTTCAGACTTTATACGCTGTGTTTCTCTTAGTAATTGTCCGAATATATCATGTAATTTATCGTAATCATTAATATTGAAATACGTTTTTCCGTCTCTAGTTACTTTTTCAATAACATTATCTGCTAATCCTTTTTCGTAAGCCCAAGCCGAAACCCATTGCCTGTTTCGCATGTGCGCTTCTTCAACATCGTCACCGATATTCAAACGAATTAATTGCGTCATTAACCCATTTCTAATATAACCATCGAAAGCAGCCACTCCTATTTTTTTCCAGTCTTCAACTAATCCTAATTCTTGTAATTTTGGATTGTATAAATAATAAAGTCCAACCAAATCAGCACGACCTTCTTCTAAAGTAGATGCATAATTCTTTAACGTTTCTTTTGTTTCACCAACACCTTTATTTAATTGCCCAGAAGCATGGCCAACAACTTCGTGTAAAGCAGTATGTAACTTGTCTGCTAATCCGCCATATTCTTCTTCAAGTTTTAGTTCTTCCTCATCATGTACAAACTCTTTTAAACGCCCTGTACTTCCTGCATTGGCATAAGCGTAAGTAATGTTTCCTAGAGATACAGACTTACTTCCTACCTCTGCTCTAATCCAGTTAGCATTTGGCAAATTCACACCTATTGGAGTACTTGGAGACGCATCACCAGCTTCACCTGCAACGTTCACCACTTTATATGTTACACCAACAACATTCTTCTTTTTATGCTCGTCCATTAATGGTGAGTTATCTTCGAACCATTGTGCGTTTTCAGACAATACTGCCATTTTTTTAGACATATCAAAGTCGTTGATTTGTACGATTGTTTCATACGACCCTCTATAACCTAATGGATCATTATATACTTCGATAAAACTATTTATGTAATCTATATTACCTGCTGTTGCAGCTGTCCAAGCGACATTGTAATCGTCCCAAGTTTGTAAATCACCAGTTTTGTAATATTGTATTAATAATACTATAGCGTCACCTTGTGCCTTATTCTCTGCAACACCTTCTGCTTTTTCTAACCATTTTACAATCTCATCTATTGCAGAACCATAAAGTCCACCAGATTTATAAACGCGTTCTTTTAAAACACCATCTTCTTTTACTAACTGAGAGTTTAGACCATAAGATAATGGACGCTCTACATCTGGTGATTTTTTATTCTTGTAAAAATTTATAACATCATCACTCTTAACATCTGGCCCATAAAAATTAACCGCAGACAATAATACGTTGTCGACACCTTTTGCTTGATTTACTTTTTTAGAATCTTTATCATTAAAAATTACATCAAAAGCTACACCATCTAGTTTGGTATTTGTAGCTAGCAATAATTCATTCAAATAATCTTTAGTAAATCCTGGTTTCAACTTGTCATTAGAATAATGATGATGAATTCCATTACTAAACCACACACGCTTTAAATACGTTTCAAATGCTTTAAAATCATCCTTAAGTCTAGCATCACCTTCAGTGTTATTATAGACATTTTCTAAGGCTGTTCTAATCTTAAGATTATGTCGGTAATTCTGATCCCACATAATATCTCTACCTGCCAAACCAGCTTCTGTTAAATAATAAACTAATTTTTGTTCTTTTAAAGTTAAATCTTCCCAACCTGGGATTTGATAACGCAGAATTTTAATATCTGCAAATTGTTCTACATTAAAGCTAAACTCAGCTTCAACAGTATCTTCTACTTCTACTTTTGAGTCATTATTACAAGCCACAATAAAAATGGCAAAGAGACAAATTTTTAATATTAATTTTAACTTCATAGTGTTAGTTGTTTATTATTACAGACAAATGTAATGTATATATCACATACCATAAAATTACTATCTTTGAGATAGAAATAAACTAAATACTAATGAAGTCTATTAAATATATAGTGTTATTACTCCTTATAGTAATTATTGGATTTTCAATATATATTGCTGTACAACCAAATTCCTTTGAAGTTACAAGAACAAAAACTATTAATGCTCCACAATCTGTTGTCTATGATAATATTATAGATTTTAAAAATTGGGAGTCTTGGTCATATTTGGTTGAAGCAGAACTAGAAACAGTTATTTCATTATCAGAAAAAACAAAAGGTATTGGTGGTTCTTTCGCATGGGAAAATGATGATGGCATTGGTACAATAACAACTATTAATACAAAACTAAACGAATCAATAACTCAGAAAATGCAGTTTAGTGATATGCCTGAATCTGATGTCACTTGGGATTTAAAACCAAATAACGATGGTACTACTGCTGTAACCTGTACAATCTCTAGCAAAAATTTACCTTTTAAATTTAAAATCTTATCTGCTTTAATGGGAGGCATGGAACAACAAATAGGACCACACTTTGAAAATGATCTTGTTAAATTAGATAGTGTTGTACAAGCTAAAATGAAAGTATATTCTATTAATGTAAAAGGTAAAACACAACACAGTGGTGGTTATTATCTTTATAAAACGGCATCATGTAAATTAAATGAATTTGAAAAAAACAAGAATCAAATGTTACCTGAGGTTGGAGCTTATGCCTTAACACAGAATATTACAATAGCAGGACCTCCTTTTATTTTATACCTTAAATGGGATGAAGAAAATGACGCAGCAATATTCTCAACCTGCATACCAACAAACTCTAAAATTATCTCTGACGAATCTGATATTTTAACAGGAAAACTAGAATCTTTTAGAGCCGTAAAAATAGTTTTAAAAGGTGATCACAAGAATATGAAAGAGGCTTGGGATTTAGGTATGAAATATATAGCTGATAATGATTTAGAAATCGTTGAAGGTGGTGCAATGTTAGAAACCTATGTTAATGATGCAATGCGTCATCCTAATCCTGCAGATTGGTTAACAGAAATCTATGTGGCAATAAAATAGATGAAACAATTAATATTAGTATTCGTAGGTGGTGGCTTTGGTAGTGTTCTCCGTTTCATTATCGGAAAATGGCTAAATAATTCTGAAAACGGAATTCCGTATGGCACTTTTGCGGCTAACATTATAGGTAGTTTATTAATTGGTATTATACTTGGATTAGCTGCTAAAAACGAGACGCTTTCGCAAAGTCAAACCTTACTTTTGGCCACAGGCTTTTGTGGTGGCTTCACCACATTTTCTACTTTTGCTTATGAAAATCATGTGTTTTTAAAATCGGGAGATTTTGCTAGTTTTGCGATATACACAATTGCTAGCTTTGTTGTTGGATTTTTAGCTATATTTCTTGGAATGTATTTGGTTAAAGCTTGATACTTGTAAACTATTTTACAAAAGCTTTTACACCAACATTAACTTCTAAATCTAAATAATTAATTCTTGGTACTATTGGGCAAGAAAACTTCTCGTTATAAGCACAATAAGGATTATAAGCTGAGTTAAAGTCAATTTCTACAGTATTTCTAATCGGTACTCTTAAATCAATATAACGTCCGCCACCGTAAGATGTAGCACCATTTGTATTATCTAAAAAGGGTAAAAATAAGTAATTTTCAAAACCTTCGGTTTGCATTAATTCTTCTCCTTGGTATACATTGAGTTGATATGATTTCCCTTTTAATTGAAAACTTAAAATACCAAAAACACGCTCTTTAGATAGACGATCGGTTGTGGTTTTCATGTTAAACCATTCTGTATCTGGTGTTTTTTTTATCGTTGCTTTCACAACAAAAGCCGAATCAAACGGAAAAAAATCTAAGCTTTTAAAAGTTTTTAAATCTTTACTTTTTAAAGGTGATTTTGAGGCATCTTTAAATTCAGTATTCATTTTTTCTTGAAATGGAGTTTCAAAAGAAAGCTTTTTCTTGTTTTGAGCACAACTAGCAAAAGATAAGGTGATTAATAAAATAAATATAATTCGCATTTTCCTGAATTTTAAAGATCAAAAATACGACATAACAATTTTTATTGTAGCTTTGAGCTCTAAATAAGATTAAATTAATGTTACAAATAATTAGATATACAAAGCAAACCTGTGTGATTTCTTCGGAAATTGTTCGGACGCATTATCTATTGTAGCTATACTCATATACTATTAAACAATATTTAAAAGTCCGACGTTAACGTCGGACTTTTTGCATTTATAACAACAACCAAAATGAAAACTTTATTCAAAAACTACTTAAGCACCTTTGATGGGCTTTCAAAAGAAGTTTGGTGGCTAGCACTAATTACATTTGTAAATAGAGCTGGCACAATGGTTATCCCTTTTTTATCACTCTATCTAATAGACGATTTACAATTTACATTCAAAGACATAAGTTGGATTATGAGCGCCTTTGGTCTTGGTTCTGTCGTTGGCACTTGGATAGGTGGTAAACTCACTGATAAAATAGGATACTATAAAGTAATGGTAAGAAGCCTTTTAAGTACTGGTTTCCTATTTATAGCGTTGCAATTCTTAAATACATTTACAAGTGTTTGTATTGGTATATTTTTAGTTATGGTAGTTGCAGACACTTTTAGACCAGCCATGTATGTTGCTATGAGCGTTTATAGTAAACCCGAAAATAAAACACGTTCGGTGACACTAATCCGACTTGCTATAAACTTAGGCTTCTCTGCTGGTCCTGCTATTGGTGGAATAATTATCACAACAATAGGTTACGGAGGTCTATTTTGGATAGATGGCATTACATGTATGCTTGCTACATTACTTCTTATTAAAGTACTGAATCCGCGAGTAGCAAAACCTGTAGATAATATTATTGTTGACAACCCAGTATCGGTTTTTAAAGACAAACCATTTTGGATATTCTTTGTTACAATGTTCATTTTTGGTATTATCTTTTTACAGTATTTCTCTACAATGCCACTATATTATAAAGAAGTTCATTCTCTATCTGAGTTTGAAATTGGATTGCTATTAGGCTTGAACGGATTGTTTATTTTTATCCTAGAAATGCCATTAATAAAATGGCTAGAGCATACTAAATACACCAAAATCGGCCTCATGCTTTTTGGTCTTATTTTAATAGCTATAAGTTTTTATGTACTTAACTTAACATCTTGGATCGGTGTTTTACTTATTGGAATGTTATTTATGACTGTTGGTGAAATGATTGCATTTCCATTTTCAAATGCTTTTGCCATGGATAGAGCAAAAAAAGGGAAACAAGGTGAGTATTTATCTATGTATGTTATGGCTTTTTCTATAGCTCATATTTTTGGACACAATTTAGGATTAAGGCTCGTAGATAGTATTGGATATAATAAGACATGGTATATTATGGTAGGCTTAGGATTTATAGGCGTACTACTTCTACTCTATCTAAAACGCATATTAAAAAATGAATTATCATGAATTTAAATCAAGTCACAATCTCATCATTAGACGTTACAAAATCGACTGCGTTTTATAAAACGTTAGGCTTAAACTTAATTGTTGATGCCTTACCAAGGTATGTTAGATTTGAATGTCCTGATGGAGATTCAACATTTTCAATTCATAGTATTGATAAACTTCCTGAAGGAAATAAAATAACGCTATATTTTGAAGTTGATAACCTTTCTAAAACAGTTTCAGAGCTCAAACAAAAAGGCATTACTTTTAATACTGAAATTAAAGAACAGTCCTGGCTATGGACAGATATAGATCTAAATGATCCTGATGGTCATAAGATTATTATTTTCCACGCTGGAAAAAACAGAAAAAATCCGCCTTGGAGGATTAATTAATTCTGTAAATTTTGTTATACTGAACTAGTTTAAGCATCTAAGTTTAAAAGTTATAAAATGAAAAAAGTACCACTATTTTTTATCGTCACATTGGTTATAAATTGTAACACTAATCAAGAAAAAAAAGATACATCTAGTGAGATTCTAAAACAAGTTCAGACCAACAAAGTGTTTCCAAATTTAGAACCTAATCGTTATAATGTGGCATTTCTAATTATGGATGGCACTTATAACACAGAGCTTACTGCACCTTATGACATTTTTCAACATACCATATTTAGAGATAGTATAAAAGCTATGAATGTGTTTACAGTTGCAAATACAGATGATGCGATTACCACATTTGAAGGCTTACGCTTATTACCAGATTTTAATTATGTAACTGATTCACTGCCTAAAATTGATGTTTTAGTAATACCAAGTGCAGAACATCATTTAGATACAGATTTAGAAGATGAAATTATGTTAGATTTTATCAAAAAAGTAGACAAAGACGCACAATTTATAACCTCGCACTGTGACGGAGCTTTTATACTCGCAAAAGCTGGCCTATTAGATAACGTAGTTTCTACGACTTTCCCAAGTGATATTGATAAAATGCGAGACATGTTCCCAACGTTAGATATACGCAAAGACGTTCTCTTTGTGCACGATGGTAAGTACATTACCTCAGCAGGTGGGGTGCTAAATCTTTTGAAGCTGCTTTATATTTAAGTGACTATTTATATGGAAAAGAGGTTGCTAAATCTTTAGCTGGTGGTTTAGTCATAGACTGGAAACTCCAAGACGTTCCGCATTTAATAATTGAATAAAATTTTATGCGTATTTTTAAAGAACTAACGGTCCAAAATACAATTCATGAAATTTCGATTACTAAATCTCTTTTTTATTCTTTCTTTAGTTTCACTTTCAAATGGTTATTCTCAAAATGAAATATCAGGTGAAGGCCCTTTTAATCAACTTATTATTAGAGGTGTTACTTTAATTAACGGAGACGGTTCACCTCCAAGAGGGCCAATTGACATTGTCGTTGAAAACAATATAATTACTAAAATTCAAGTAGTTGGTTATCCTGGTGTAAAAATTAAGGAAGATGATCGTCCTAAACTTAAATCTAGCGGTAAGGAATTAGACGCAAATGGCATGTACTTATTACCAGGCTTTATAGATATGCATGGTCATATTGGTGGAGTTGCACAAGGTGCAAATTGGGACTATGTATTTAAACTATGGATGGCTCATGGCATAACAAGCGTAAGAGAGCCTAGTGGAAGAAGTATCGATTGGACTCTCGATTTAAAAAAGAAAAGTGAGCGTAACGAAATAGTTGCTCCTCGTGTTTTTGCTTATACTGGCTTTGGCCAAACTACTAAAGAGTTTAATCCATTAAATGATGCTCCTATTAGCACTCCAGAAGCTGCTCGCGAATGGGTTAGAGCAAATGCTAAACATGGTGCAGATGGTATAAAATTCTTTGGAGCTGAGCCAGAAATAATGGCTGCTGCTTTAGATGAAAATAAAAAATTGGGCCTTGGTTCTGCATGCCATCATGCACAGCTTAGTGTAGCACGGTGGAATGTGCTCCACTCTGCAAGAGCCGGTTTAACATCAATGGAACATTGGTATGGCTTACCAGAAGCTCTGTTTGAAGATAGAACTGTTCAAAATTATCCTTTAGATTATAACTACCAAAATGAACAACATCGATTTGAAGAAGCTGGTAAACTATGGCAGCAAGCAGCTAAACCTTTTTCTGAACATTGGAATGCTGTAATGAATGAATTATTAGATCTAGATTTCACACTAGATCCAACATTTAATATTTATGAAGCCAGTCGTGACTTACATCGCGCTAGACGCGCAGAATGGCATGAAGATTACACTTTACCATCACTATGGAAATTCTATGAACCAAGTAAGGTTAGTCATGGTAGCTATTGGCACTATTGGGGAACAGAACAAGAAATTGAATGGAAAAAGAATTATCAGTTATGGATGACCTTTATTAATGAATATAAAAACCGAGGTGGTCGTGTTACAACCGGATCTGATTCTGGGTTTATCTATCAACTCTATGGTTTTGCATATATACGAGAGTTAGAATTGCTTCGTGAAGCTGGTTTTCATCCCTTAGAAGTTATCCGTGCAGCAACACTTAATGGTGCAGAAGCTCTAGGTTGGGATGATAAAATTGGCAGTATTCAGATTGGTAAACTTGCCGACTTTGTTATCGTTGAGGAAAATCCATTAAAAAACTTAAAAGTACTTTATGGCACAGGAGCTATTAAGCTCACAGACGCTAATGAAGTTGTAAGGGTTGGTGGTGTTAAATACACTATTAAAGATGGGATTATTTACGATGCAAAACGTTTGCTTGCTGAAGTAAAAGATATGGTGGATGCAGAAAAATCTAAAACAAATTGGAAGCTATCACAGCCTGGTGTGAAAAACTAATTTTTAGTGTTTAGTTGCTTAATTTCACTGTGCTTAACAACATGAGACAATACAATCTGCGTTTTAGTTTCCCCATAACTGATTAGTTGATCTATAAATGTTTCTAAGTGTTTTTGATTTTTTAAAACGACTTCCATTACTATATTTTCGTTACCAGTAATACGATAGCAGTTTACTACCTCATTGTAAGTTTTTACCTTTTCTAAAAATGGCTTAAGCATTCCCATAAAGGCTCTCAATGTAATTAAGGCTTTTAACTGATAGCCTGCTTCAAACGGAGATACAAATGTTGTGTAACCTTGTATTATTTCCGCATCTTCCATCTTTTTAATACGCTCGCCTACAGCAGGGGAACTAACACCAACACGTCTTCCTATCTCCGCATTAGATATGCGTGCATTCAGTTGAAGGCACTTTAAAATCTTCCAATTTAAGCTATCAATACTCATTTAATACTTTTTTACAAAAATTAACACATATATTAAAGCAAATATACAATTCTACTTTAATAATTAAAGTTAGATGTAGTGTTTAGTTCTTAATTTCGTTTTAATTGCTACTAAAATGAATTATAATTTACCATCTCATTTATCTGACTTGCCTATATATAAAAAGGCTATGGAGATTATTATTCTATCTCGAAGTATATCGACGTATCTCAATCAAGATTTATGTTATTTAAATGCCGATGGTTCTGAAGATAAAAACATCTATTTTTCTGGCGATATCGTTCAGCAATCAACGAATCTCGCACCAGAAATTATTAATGCAGAACGTGAACGTTATTCAGATAAAAAACATAAACACTTAGAGAGTTTAGACCAATTAACTCAAAGACTATATAGTAACTGTAAACGCTTAGAGCACTCTAATAGTGATGGTAAAGACTACCTCCCAATGCTGCGCTATGAGTTACGTAAATTTAGAAAGTTACAACACAGTTGGATGATGACTTTGTAGTAAATAAAACAATCTATTTCTCTATTAATAGATCCGCATTGTGCATAAATGCATTCTGATAGTTCTGAATTTTAGAATTCATTTTATCTGTAATAATTACAAATTGACATTTGCTAAGACTTTCAGACAGTCTTAAAATATGGTTATAGGCGTTATTTCTGCCTAAATAATCTGCATCTTCTACAGCGAATAATTGTACTTGACCTAAATGAATACCATTTAAAAAATAGAGTTTACTCAATCTGGCTGGCGTTGCAATTACGATATCCTGACCTGGATAAATTTCAGTTTTTTGTTTTTCAATATCATATTCGTCGTAAAGCGCATAAATTCTTAAATCTGTATTCTTAGTAAACCTCTCAAATTCTGTTTTTAAATCTAAGGCATCTTGCTTATCTTTTACAATAATAATAGCACGAGGCGAATCTTCAAAAGCGGTCGCTTTTAGCTTATGAATTGTTGCAATAATTAAAGCTATTGTCTTACCACTTTCTTTTGGTGCAATAATATAGGCATCAGATCCACCCTTCAAAGTTGGCAATACTTTTTTCTGAAGTGCATTTGACGTTTCAAAACCCGCATTTTCTAATGATTCTTTTAATAAAGGATGTAGTTTTTTGAAAGACATATTGTTATTTAGCTATTAGTATTTTCGGTTTATGAGTTATAGGCACATTACTAGAATTTGCTATAAAACAAAGGCGATTTGCTTCTTTGTGAAGACGTATTGCCAAATTTATTTTATTTTTCTCTAATATGGTAACTATAGGATACAATACTATAGAAATAAATGATCCACTACCATCAGCCTTAACTAACAATTTACCCGATGTCTCATCTGTATAGTTTACTAAAGTGATATTATTCATATCACATAAATACATGTAAGACATCATATGGCATGAAGAAAGGGCTGATAAAAATAAATCTTCAGGATTATATTTTGTTTTGTCTCCTTTAAACTCTTTTGCTGCCGATACTGTTAGTACTGGTTTATTTTTAATAGTTATATTATGAGTTTTAGAATTAGAAAACTTATTCAAACTATCTTGCTTATTACTAGAAGTCCAATTTGTTAACACTTTAAATTCTTTTTCAAACATACATATTACATATTACGTCGGTATTGACCACCAACCTCAAAAAGAGCAGATGTAATCTGTCCTAAAGAACAGACCTTACAAACTTCCATCAAAGCTTCAAAAATATTCTGATTACTTATGGCTTTTTCTTGTAACTCTCTTAATAACTCATCTGTGCTATGTGAAGTATGAAGGCGCTCTAGAATTTTAATTTGATATTGTTTTTCTTCCTCTGTTGCTCTAATCACTTCTTTAGGAACTACAGTAGGTGATCCTTTACTGCTTAAAAAAGTATTTACACCAATGATAGGAAACTCCCCATTGTGCTTCAATGTCTCATAATACAAACTTTCTTCTTGTATTTTAGAACGTTGGTACATCGTTTCCATGGCACCTAATACTCCTCCACGCTCTGTAATTCTATCAAATTCTAGTAAAACAGCTTCTTCTACCAAATCTGTTAATTCTTCAATAATAAAAGAACCTTGTATTGGGTTTTCGTTTTTAGCTAAACCTAATTCTTTATTTATAATCAATTGAATAGCCATGGCACGTCTTACAGATTCTTCTGTTGGTGTTGTAATAGCCTCATCATATGCATTGGTATGTAAAGAGTTACAATTATCATAAATCGCATACAAGGCTTGAAGCGTTGTACGTATATCATTAAAGTCAATTTCTTGTGCATGTAAACTACGACCAGAAGTTTGGATATGATATTTCAACATTTGAGCTCTCGGATTAGCACCATATTTATGCTTTAAGGCTTTAGACCATATCTTACGAGCGACACGACCTATAACTGCATATTCTGGATCGATTCCATTTGAAAAGAAGAATGACAAATTGGGACCAAATTTATTAATATCCATACCTCTACTTAAGTAGTATTCCACATAAGTAAATCCGTTTGATAGTGTAAGTGCTAATTGCGTTATTGGGTTTGCACCAGCCTCTGCAATATGATACCCTGAAATAGAAACCGAGTAAAAATTACGCACATTATTTTCTATAAAATACTCTTGTACATCACCCATTAAACGCAATGCAAATTCTGTAGAAAAAATACAGGTATTTTGCGCTTGGTCTTCCTTTAAAATATCGGCTTGTACAGTTCCTCTAACCTGAGCAATTGTTTTTGTTTTAATATCTAAATACACATCAGCAGGTAATACTTGATCTCCAGTAACGCCTAATAACATTAAACCTAAACCATTATTACCTTCTGGTAAGTCTCCGTTATATATTGGACGTTCTTTACCTTTGTAAATCTTAACTATTTTTACTTCAATGTCTTTTTCTAAGCCGTTCTCATTAATATAGATCTCACATTGTTGGTCAATAGCTGCATTCATAAAAAAGCCTAATAACATTGGGGCTGGCCCGTTAATAGTCATACTAACCGATGTCATTACATTTGCTAAATCAAAACCAGAATAGAGTTTCTTTGCATCATCTAAACAACAAATAGAAACACCTGCGTTTCCTATTTTACCATAAATATCTGGGCGTAAATCTGGATCATTTCCATAAAGTGTTACACTATCAAAAGCTGTAGATAAACGCTTTGCTGGTAATCCCATACTTACGTAATGAAATCTTTTGTTAGTTCTTTCTGGCCCACCTTCACCTGCAAACATACGTGCTGGATCTTCACCTGTTCTTTTAAAAGGATATAAGCCTGAAGTATACGGAAATTCACCTGGTACATTTTCTTGTAAGCACCATCTTAAAATATCTCCCCAAGCTTGATACTTTGGTAAGGCTATTTTAGGAATTTGAGAGTGCGAAAGTGATTCTGTGTGCGTTTCAATTTTAATTTCTTTATCTCTTACTTTAAATGTATAGATTGGGTTCTTGTATTTATTGACTTTTTCGTCCCATCCTGTAATCACTTCCCAATTGTAAGGGTCTAAGTTTAATTTTACACGATCGAATTCACCAATAAGTAATTTTATAAAATCTTTATTCTCATCGTTATTAGAAGTTATTGACTCAAAAGCGATTCCGGCTTTATCTAATTCTGGTATTGTATCTAATACAGATTGAAGTGTTTTATATATCCCGTAAAGTCTTTGAGCAACCTCAACTTGTTCGTTTGCTTTTTTATCATATGCACGATTGCTTTCTGCAATTTCAGATAAATAACGTATACGTGACGGAGGAATGACAAAAATCTTTTCACTCATTTCATCAGAAATATGAAAGGTGGATTTTAAATCTGCATCTGCCTTTTCCACCAATTTATCCATAATCGCTTTGTAAAGCGTATTCATCCCTGGATCATTAAACTGAGATGCTATTGTTCCATATACAGGTAATTCATCTTGATGTATATGCCATAGATTATTATTGCGCATATACTGCTTTTTTACATCACGTAAAGCATCTAAAGAACCGCGTTTATCAAATTTATTGATAGCTACCAAGTCTGCAAAATCGAGCATGTCAATTTTCTCAAGCTGGGTAGCAGCACCAAATTCTGGAGTCATTACATATAAAGCTACATCGCTGTGCTCCATAATCTCTGTATCAGACTGCCCAATACCTGAAGTTTCAAGTATAATTAAATCGTATTCTGCTGCCTTTAAAACTTGAATAGCTTCATTAACATATTTAGATAATGCTAAGTTAGATTGACGAGTTGCCAAACTACGCATGTAAACCCTTGGTGAATTAATGGCATTCATTCGAATACGGTCGCCTAATAAAGCACCACCTGTTTTACGCTTAGATGGATCTACAGAAATTAGACCTATTGTCTTTTCAGGAAAATCGATAAGGAAACGTCTAACTAATTCATCTACTAAAGACGATTTACCAGAACCTCCTGTACCTGTAATCCCAAGAACGGGAGTCGTTGAATTTTTGTTTTTATTATGAATAGTTTCTAAAGCTTCTTTTGCTACTTCAGGAAAATTCTCAGCTGCTGAAATAACT